>NNBU01000751.1_pt1 | contig 38500 bp, 42 predicted proteins | sample 1173781 | NCBI WGS metagenome assembly NNBU01 (sample SAMN07173937, study PRJNA388173) | plant metagenome | biome: Plant school; feature: Soil; material: Symbiotic tissue of Blasia pusilla L.; isolation source: symbiotic tissue sample KVJ2 | host: Blasia pusilla | place: Norway: Troms, Kvaloya...
CGGTCAACTCAACGCCCTATGCACTGTCTTTTGATGAGCGCAGGGGGTTTCACACGGTCGGTGCACTCGTAGAGACGAAGGGCATCGCTTACGTCCCGATGCAGCTCGCTCAAAATGAGCCGGTCTAGCTGACGAGCGGCAGGAAAAATCGTCGCCCAGMGMMCGCTTTGGAGCACCTTTTAKGCCCGCTTTGGGCCCGTTCACGACTGCGGCGCGACCGGCTAGAGTCGGCCACAAGCCGACGTTCGCTGCCGCCCTCTAGCCTCGCCTCCTAGACAGGGAGGGTTCGACGAGCGCGTGCACAGATACACCAAGTCGCATAACAATCGGTCAGAAGCGAACGTTGAATATGGTATTTCCAAATATGCACCCGCGCATTGAGTCTGCCCTCGGACACCCGATACCGGCAGAGCACTCCGTCCACGGTTTGGCAGCTCTTCCGGCGCAAATAATGAACGACGCGGTGTTGGTCTACGAGCGATGCGGGGTTCTACACGCGTTTGCCTATCTGTATCACGTCACTGACGCCGAATTCCACCATGTCAAGGAATTTTGCGGAGCGCAAGGCTGGACTACAGGCGTCGATGACTAACGTTGACCACGGCCCACTCTGAGCATCTTCGCAACGCCGGAGCGACCGGCAACAGTCGGCCAGAAGCGGTCCTCCATATTCCCCGCAGAACATCGAAAGCCCATGGTGAAGGTCAAATGAATCGTTGCTGAATTTGAGGATTTGCTCGTCGGTGCTCAGGGGGGAATTGCCATGTACCGAAGAGGCATCAATGAGTTCTTCCTGTCACATGGCTTTCCGAGGTACTACGCAGGCTTAGAAGCCGCACGCAGCGAACTTGAGATTCTGGGTATGTATGACCGATGCCGTGACGCTCTGTTGAAGGCGGAGGAACTTGTCAAGAAGGGTCCCGAGCACGACTACGAAGCCGAGACGCTGATACTCGAAGCCAATCGTGCACTGATGCAGGTGTCAGGCAGACATGAAGCCATGAGTCGCCGGTATCGAGCCGCCAACGATGCTCCGAAATCCCAGGGTGGAGAAGGACCGCTTTAGAGCGGGCTGTACAGCCGCTTCCGGCCCGTTCACGACGACGGCGCGACCGGCTACAGTCGGCCAGAACCGGTCACTTGCCGTCGAGTTTCAGTTTCCGCACCGCGCGCGTTCCGCAGCGTCATCGCAACACCTTGGGTGGCACTTTCCGCACTCGTGGCTGAAGCGCGTGCACACCCACCTGGCTTCCAAGAATAATGAGGGTGAGTCTGGTTTCTTCAGGCGTCCCGCCTATCGAAGAGCCAACGGACATTCGTTGCCTGCGACGGAACTCAAGACCTGGCATGCAACTCTTCCACTTCCGCAGACATGAAGCCCGTCTTTTCAACTGAAAGCGAACTCGAGTTCCAGTCGGCATTCAATCGGCTTACCGAGGCGGGAATTCCTGTCACCGAGCCGTCGAACCATTCGGAAATGCCTGGCTACTATGTTGGCCCTCGAGCTCGGACTCTGTGTGTATGGCTGGACCACCAGTTCGACGACGCATGCCTACTTCTGGGCAACCCGAATCATGTAGTTCAGAACCCGGTCGATTGGCGAGAGTTCAATCAGGTGCAAGATGAGGTACGGCGGCAACATTCTGATGCTCTTTCTAAATTCAACGAGCGTGCGCTGAGTTGGTGCGTCGGCATCGGCGCGCTGGGTCTGGTGTTCTTTGGCGCTTACCGCGTGTTCAGATAGGCGTCAACAGTCGGCCACCAGAAGACATTGGATGATCGAATGGATCGGTACGAGAACAACAACCATTTGCTGCGACTTCTCGACTGCTACCTTCTGGACTCGATAGACGAGTTGGGACATGAGCAATTGCAGATACTTGCCAGTCTTGAGCCGATGTTGCAAAGGGCATGGAAATCGAAGGGAACATGGAGACAGTTGATCGAAGAGCAAATGAACTTCCAACCTACTGTCTCTGCCAAGATCCGGACGTTTTGGCTGGGCTACATCAAGGCCGCCGAAGCGCAGTGCTTGCCAGCCGTGCCCTTCGATTTCGTTGTGTCTTTCGTTGACCAGAACTTCCCTCACCTGATCGGCGGCCAGGACGTTCATTGACGCTGGTCCGGGTGCTTCGAGAGTATTCCCAGAAGAGCGGCAAAGGGTCGCGGCCAATGTCTTCTATCGAGCAGGCCGAACTTCGCCTTTGGGCCCATTTGAGAAATTGGACCTCGCCCAAAGCAGCCGGTCGCGAGTCCAGGTCGGTGCAAGAGCGCGCACTCGTGGGTCCAATGGCTAGAAATCGAAACTTGCGAAGGACCAACGGCGCGCTGCGCGAAGGTCGGATGGCGCCAGCGGAACAACGAAGGAAGGCCCGGATTCACTCGCTAAGGTTCATTGGCGCTCCGCAGTTCCAGGCTCGTGCCGCGCGTCCCTTTACCAGCTTCTTGGGATTCCATTGCGCGGCATCAATTACTTACAATCCGTTGCGTTGCGTTTCGCCGCGCAGCACAACTCGCGCCTTCGTATATCCATTTGCACCCACTCATGCCTTCGTCTAGACCCGCCTGCCACATCATTCGCGATGCCCGTCTTGCCGCAGGGCTGACCGCCTCTCTGGCACTGTTCGCCTGCGGCGGAGGTGGAGGTGGTGCGGGTAACCCGGCATTCTTCGTTCCCCCCGCGCAGCAGCCCGCCGGCCCATCCAGCCCATCCGGCGAATCCACTGTGCTGATGCGCGTCAAGCCGGAGGCGGTCGGCGTCAACTGCACCTTGGGCGGCGCACGCGTCGAGGCCGGCCTGGACGCCGACAACAATCACGTGCTCGCGGACAGCGAAGTCACGTCCACCCAGTACATCTGCAACACCACCGCTGCGGTGGATGGCCTCAGCACGCTGGTGCGCATGCGGGCCGAGCCCGCCGGCAGCAATTGCGCACATGGCGGCTCGCAGGTGCTGGCCGGCAAGGACCTGAACCGCAACGACGTGCTCGAGGACGCGGAGGTGACCAGTTCGGCCTACGTCTGCGGCGGTGCGCCGGGCGCGACCGGCGCTGCGGGGTCGAGTGGCCGCGACAGCCTGCTCGCATTCGCCGCCGAAGCACCGGGCGGCACCTGCACCTATGGCGGTCAACGCGTGCAGTCCGGGCTGGACCTGAACGCCAACGGCGTGCTCGACGCCGCAGAGGTCACGGCCACGGCCTTCGTGTGCGCGGCCGCGCCGGCCGACACGCGCTGGGTCAACGTCACGGCCTCGAGTTTCCAGACCGAGTCGAACACCGGCTATCAGGCGAATTCGACCACCGGCGTCACGCTCACCCTGCCCGCCGCGCCCACGGTGGGCGATTGGATCAAGGTGGTGGGGGTGGGCAGCGGCGGGTGGACCATCGCACAGAACGCGGGGCAGCGCATCGACACGCGCGGCCTGCCCGGCGGAACGGACTTCGACTGGCGCTCGGTGGCGCCCACCAGCAACTGGAGCAGCCTGGCCTCGTCCGCTGATGCCACCCGTCTGGCGGCGGCATCCGGCAGCGGCGATCTGTACACATCGAGCGATTCCGGTGCGACCTGGAGCCTGCGCCTGACGGGACAGACCTGGAGCGGCGTCGCTTCTTCCAGCGATGGCCTCGCGCTGCTCGCCTCGACCAACGGCGGTGCGCTTTTTCGATCGACCGACGGCGGCAACTCGTGGTCCAACGACGGATCGTCCCGAGCCTGGAGCGCGGTGGCCAGTTCCGCCGACGGGTCGCGCCTGGTCGCGACTGCCTACCTCGGGCAGATCTGGACTTCGTCGGATGGCGGCAGCAGCTGGACGGCGCGTGATTCGAACCGCGCCTGGCGCGCGGTGGCCTCTTCGGCCGATGGCCGGGTTCTGGTGGCGGCCACCAATGGCGCCCAGCTGTATGTCTCGACAGACTATGGCGTGAGCTGGACCCCGCGCGCGAGCAGCCAGTTCTGGTGGTCAGCCGCGGCGTCGACCGACGGCAGCATCCTGTACGCCACCGCGGACACGGGCGCCGTCTGGGTTTCCACCGATTCGGGTACCACTTGGGGAGTGCAGAGCGTCAACCGGGACTGGCGAGGCATCGCCACGTCCGCCGACGGCCGCTACGTCGTGGCCGCCACCAGCGGCGGCCGCCTCTACGAGTCCAGCGACAGCGGCCAGACCTGGCGCGCGACCAGCGACGCCGGGGCCTGGACTGCGGTCGCGAGCAGCGCCGACGGCGTGAAGGTGGCCGCTGCCAAGGCGGGCTCAGTTATCCAGCTCGGCACGCGCCGCACTTCGACCACCCTCGGGACGGCCGGGTCGATTTCCGGAGGGCAGCAGGACTCGCTGGAGTTGCAATACGTGGGAGGCGGCGTGTTCTTGCCCGTCGGCTATGTGTTGGCCAATGTGGCATTCGTCATTCGCTGAATCCGCTTCGCGGCTCCTCGCACGCTAGTGCGCGGTCCCGTTGATGCGTGAGCAAAGTCGATGTAGCTTTTCAAGGACCGAACGGCGATGGCGGTCCACGCGAAGGGCTGGCATCGGGGGTTGTAGCGGTGGTGAGCGCTCGATGCGCTGCACGAGCTGCTTGACGCTGGAGAATGAGCCGCGGTGGAGGCTCTTGTCGGTGATGAGGGCGAATAAACATTCGACCCGATTAAGTCAGGAGATGTAGGTCGGAATGGAAGTGCACGTGCCAGCGCGGGCGAGTCGCCAGCCACGCCTTGATCTAATACGCCGGCCGAAAATTCCAAACCAGTGATGCAAATCCCCAGGGATTCCATTTGAGTGAAACACGAGTTCCACTTTGAATGATCGGTGCGGGCGTATTTCTTTGATTTCAAAAAGACAGCGGTTCCCTTTGAATGAAGACCGACATCGGTGTCGGTTTTCAATGTCGGGTCCTGGCCGCGTGCGGCCGTCAGAGGGCGTTCTGCCGTGCCCGAGGCCACGAGATACGAGTTCGGCAAGCAGACAGCGGTTGCAGAGAAAAGAGGAGCAACGAGGCTAAGAATTATTTTCGCTGTGGTTTCGCAGTAACAGGATCGACGCTGGCCGACACTGCGTCCGTGGTATCCAGCCCAGCGAAGAGCCTCCGACTGCCACATTTCTGCCACACGCTCAAGGACGTACGCGTCTAAGTGGTTGATGTGACTATGTTTTTCCCGAAGAACCCATCCAATCCATCATGGGTGCAACGGAGATGACCTTCTCTTCCAAAACGCGCGATCCTGTGGTTGTCTGCATGGGCCCGGACATCGGGCAGGCAAGCCCCGGAGTTTCTCACGCAGCCCTTTCCGTGCGCTGCCGCACGGCCATGCAGTTCCCCGGCCAGCAGCCCGGCATCACGCCGAAACAGCGGCGAAACCAGCGCTTCAGGCCTTCACGGCTCGACCAGCGACTGCGACCGCTCCAGCACCGCCATCAGCTGCTCGACCGTGTAGGGCTTGCGCAGCCACACCGTGCCCTTCATGGCCGTGGCCGGCTCCGATTGCCCGGTCACGAAGATCACCGGCACCCGGTGCGCGCTCAGCAATCGCTCGGCGAAGTCATGCCCCGACAGCGCGGGCAGGCCGATGTCGACCAGCACCACGTCGAAGGCGCCGTCGAAGAAACGCGCAATGGCCGCTTCCGCGCTCTTCACGCCGGTGGCCCAGTGCCCCATGGCTTCGAGCAGTTTCAAGGTGGTGGCCAGCGTGTCGGCGTCGTCCTCGACAAGGAGCACACGAAGCTTTTTTTGTTCTTCCGAGGATGAAAGCGGTTCGGTTGTCATTGATTTGCATTTTTCCAGACAAACCGTCGCCGTGCCGCGCGCAGGGTGGGCTTCGCACAGAGATCTACGGAAGATGGCGGCGTTGTCCGACTCGCCGCCCCGTCTCGAAGGAGACAATCGACGCGTCGGCACGAGACAAGCCGACCCATAACTCAAAGACCGAAGCGCTTTTTCGCCTGCAAGATGACCCGCATCTACCTCATCGAAGACAACCCCCTGATCGCCGACACGCTGACCGACGGCCTGCAGCACTTTTGCGAATGCGACGTCATCGGCAACGCCACCACGTCCGACGACGCGATCCACTGGCTCAAGGAAAACCCAGAGGGCTGGGACGCGGCGGTCATCGACATCTTCCTGGCCGAGGGCAACGGCCTGACCGTGGCGCAGTACCTGAAGGAGCACAAGCTGCCGGCCCAGCGCACGGTGGTGCTCATGAACTATGCGAGTTCCGAGGTGCGCGAAGGCGCGCTGTCCGCAGGGGTGGATGCGGTGTTCGACAAGTCGCTCGAGCTCGAGGCCTTCTACGCGTTCTGCAAGCAGCTGAACATTTCACCGCGCCGTTGAAGCAGACTCGGGGCATGACCACAACGTCCCCGCCCATGCTCGACGCCGCAGGGCTGAAACAACTCGCACAGGCATCCGCTCCCACGGTGGCACCCTGCCCCTGCCGGCTCGAAGGCGCCACGGCCTGGGAAAGCATCACCGAAGAACGCTGGCCCGTCGCTCTGATGCAGCAGGTCGGCACGCTGAGCGACCCCGAGCTTCATGAGCCGACCTTCGAGGAATGGCACCCCGCCGGCACGCGCTACGACTCGCCCGACGCGCCGATTTCGGTGCGGCACTTTCCGTACAACCGCTGCGACGTATACCGTTGCGCGTCGTGCACGCGGCTCGTGCTGCGCTACACCGAGTTCGGCGGTTATTACATCGATCATCGCGTGCGCGTGGTTGAGGCAACGCTCGTCATCGACTGATCGACTGAGTTGGCGCTTGGACCCTGCGCGGCACAATCGTCCGCGTGCCTTTTTCCAAACACCTGCCCGCCGGCCTTGCGCTGGCCCTCGCCCTCACGTTTGCCCTCGCCGCGCCCGCAATCCACGCTGCGGAGCCGGTGCTGCTGGTCACCTCGCCCGCCGCGCTGCAGGCCGCCGAAAAATCCGGTGCCGGTTTCTCTCACTGGGCCGGTGATGCGCCAGCCTCTGCAGACGGCATCGCGACCAACCAGGCGCTGATGCGCTCACCCGCGTGGCGCTCCATCGCCGAGCCGATCGGCCAGAGCCTCGCGGGCATCCAGCGTCGTGACAAGCAGGCCGGTGTCGGCATCTCGAAATACCCCCACCGCCTGTTCGACGCGCGCTGGCTCGCGAGCCCCGACGCCTGGTTCGAACTGGTCGGCGTGGCCAACCGCATGGACCGCCGGCCCTTCCAGAGCGGCGCCTGCGGCGAGACGCGGCTGGTGTACCGGCTGGCCTACCGCACGGCCGCGATGCAGTCGCGCCTGCCGATGACCGTCAACGTGGAGCTGCGCGGCGACGCGCCCGATGCGAGCGGCAGTTGCGCCAGTGCCGCGAAACGCTGGCAGCCACCTGCGGCTTCGATGAGCGACGAGGCGCTGGGCCGCTGGCTGGTGTCGGCAGACGGCCCGCTCGCGCCGCAACGCCTGGCACCCGCACGCATCTCGCAGATCACCACCAACCTGCAGAGCGTGCGCTGGCCGTCGGCGGTGCGGCCCGACCTGGGCGGGCATGCCGAGTACATGCTGCGCGCCTTCCGCTGGAACGCGGGTGCCAGGCGCTTCGACGTGGCGCCGCTGGAGAACACGCCCGACGTCGCGAAGCTGAAGGCCGATGCGCCGCTGCGCAAGGAACTGCAGCAATGGATTGCGCAGCCGGCCAACCTGCGCGCGCTCGACGAAGCCACGCTGCAGATTCCCGAGAAGTTCCTGGCGACAGAAGCCACCTCGGTGGCGCCGCGCGGGCTGGAACGGCTTGCCAACCAACCCTTCGCACAGGTCTTCTCATCGGGCGAGTGGCAGGCCGTCGAAGGCAGCCGCACGCTGAAATCGCCGCAGGCCGTGTTGCGCCGCCTCGACGACCTGAGCTGCGCGGGCTGCCACCAGAGTCGCGCGGTCGCGGGCTTTCATTTGCTGGGCGTGGACCGGCGCGGCGCATCGCGCACCTTCACGCCGGGCAACGCGCTCGCCGTGCCGCACTCGCCGCATGTGCAGGACGAGCTGGCGCGGCGTGCCACCTACGTGAAGGCCTCGCTGTCGACGCCAAGGCCCGACCCGTTCCGTCCGCTCGCCGAGCCCGACGAACCTGCCGCGCCGAACGCCGCGCCAGAGAAGGCCACGGTCGGCGCACGCTGCGAGCCCACGCGCATCACGCAGTCGGCCAACCCCTGGCTGGACCGAGCGCAGAAGCTGCCGCGCGTCGCCTGCGAAGGCGCGGCCTCGGTGTGCGAGACCACGTCGGTCGGCTTCCCCGGGGGCATGTGCTCCGGCCCCTGCGACCCGAACGACAAGAACGGCACCTGCGGCGGCATCGCCATCCTGAGCGACTTCAACAGCTGCCTCGCCGCGAAGAAGCCCTTCGGCGAATGCCTGGCCAGGCACACACGGCCCGGCAATCTGCGCAGCTGTTCGGCCGAACAGGCCTGCCGCGACGACTACATCTGCGCGCAGGCCGAGGGCCAGCCCGAAGGGCATGGCGCCTGCATTCCGCCCTATTTCCTGTTCCAGATGCGTGTGGACGGGCACTCTTGATATTGATCTTTCCGCAGGACACGGCAAGAAGCCGCGCCCCCGCATTGCTCCCTCTCCCCTTGGGGAGAGGGCGGGGGTGAGGGCATCGGCTTCAACGCACAAGCCGCGCGTCATCAACGGCACAGAGCCCTCACCCTAGCCCTCTCCCGCAAGCGGGAGAGGGAAAAAAACGCAAAACTCACGCCTCCTCGTACCACCGGTCCTTCGCCAGCATCACCCGGTGGTGCCCGTGCCCCGACGGCATCATCGGAAAGCAGTTTTCCTGCGCCGCCACCTGCACGTCGAGAAAGAACGGACCGTCGCTCGCCAGGCACTCGTCCAGCGCGGCTTGCAGCTCGGCCGGGTCGCTCACCCGCCGCGCGCCCCAGCCGAAGGCCTTGGCCAGCGCCACGAAATCGGGCAATGCCTCGTTCCAGCTGTGGCTCAGACGATTGCCGTGGTTCAGCTCCTGCCACTGGCGCACCATGCCCATGTAGCCGTTGTTGCACAGCACCAGCTTCACCGCCGCGCGGTGCTGCACGGCCGTCGACAGCTCCTGGATGTTCATGAGCACCGACGCATCGCCGCTCACGCACACCGCCAGCGCCTCCGGGTGGCCGACCTGTGCGCCGATGGCGGCCGGCAGGCCGTAGCCCATGGTCCCCGCCCCGCCCGAGGTGAGCCAGTGGCGCGGGCTGTCGAAGCGCAGGTACTGCGCGGCCCACATCTGGTGCTGGCCCACGTCGGTCGACACGATCGTGTCGCGCCCGCCCGCCTCGATGGCGCCCTGCAGCGTCGACATCAGCTGCTGTGGAAGGATGGCATCTTCACGCGGCGCAAAGGCCAGGCAGTCTTCGGCGCGCCAGCGCTCGATGCGCGCCCACCAAGGCGCGAGCCGCTCGGGCGCGAACTGCTCGGGCAGCAGCGCCAGCAGGCCGTCGAGCACAGCGCCGCAATCGCCCACCATCGGCACGTCGACCTGCACCACCTTGTTGATGCTGCCGGGGTCGATGTCGATGTGGATCTTGCGGGCGTGCGGGCAGAACTCGTCGAGCTTGCCGGTCACGCGGTCGTCGAAGCGCGCGCCGACGCACACCACCAGGTCGGCCTCGTGCATGGCCAGGTTGGCCTCGAGCATGCCGTGCATGCCCAGCATGCCGATGAACTTCGGGTCGGACGCAGGGAACGCGCCCAGCCCCATCAGCGTGAGCGTGCACGGTGCATGCAGCAGGTTCACCAGCCTGGCAAAGGCCTCGCACGCCGCCGTGCCCGAGTTCACCAGCCCGCCGCCGCCGTAGATCACCGGGCGGCGCGCGGTCGAGAGCAGGTCGGCGGCGCGCTGCATCATGGCCTTGGGCGGCAGCGGCGCGCGGTGGGTGCGCAGGGGGCGCAAGGGCCGCGACGGGTTGGCCTCGGGCTGGCGGCCCAGGCGGTCGAGCTGGATGTCCTTCGGCACGTCGAGCAGCACCGGGCCCGGGCGGCCGGTGGTGGCGATTTCCAAGGCCCGGCGCACCAGCGCGGGCACGTCGTCGGCCGAGCGAACCTGCTTGTTCCACTTGGTCACCGAACGCGACATGCCCAGCGCGTCGCTCTCCTGGAAAGCCTGCGTGCCGATGACGGCGGTGGCCACCTGCCCGCTGATGCACAGCACCGGCACCGAGTCGCTCATGGCGTCGAGCAGTCCGGTGATGGTGTTGCCCACGCCCGGCCCCGAGGTGACCAGCACCACGCCCACGCGGCCGGTGCTGCGCGCATAGCCTTCGGCCGCGTGCACCGCCGCCTGCTCGTGGCGCACCAGCACATGGCGCAGCCGCGGCTCGCCATGCAGCGCGTCGTACAGCGGCAGCGCGGCACCGCCGGGGTAGCCGAAGATGGTGTCCACGCCGCACTCGACCAAGGTGTCGAGCAATGCTTCGGCGCCGTTGCGGATACGGGCTGGCGCCTCGGTGTGAAGGGACAGGGTGGGCGTGAGGGGTAGGTCGAGCAGTCGCATGCCGTCAATTCTTCCGGTTTGAGCGCAAAATAAGCATCTTTCTTTTGGCTCTTTGGACGCGATTCATGAAAATCAATCGGCAAATCCCCGGTGAAGGCGAAGGATCTTTCGACAAGACCGACCTGGCGATCCTGCGCGTGCTGCTGCTCGACTCGCGCAAGACGCTGCAGGACATCGGCAACGAGGTGGGTCTGTCGCCCACCAGCTGCTGGACGCGCATCAAGAAACTCGAGGCCACAGGCGTCATCAAGCGCTACACGGTCGACATCGACCCGGCCAAGCTCGGCTACCACGACTCGGTGATCGTGCAGGTCACGCTGGAGAGCCACACCGACGAAACCCTGTACGACTTCGGCCGCACGCTGGCCACCATTCCAGAGATCCAGGAGGCCTATCTGGTGTCGGGCGACTACGACTACTACATTCGCATCGCCGTGCGCGACACGCGCGACTACGAGCGGCTGCTGCGCGAAAAGCTCTACAAGATTCCCGGCATCCGGCACAGCAAGTCGCACTTCGTGCTGCGCGTGCTGAAGGAGGCCAGCGTGCCCATCATTTGAAGGTCGAAGGTGGAAGGTGGTGCGAACGCGCGGGCCGCTGAATCAAAGCCTGATCAGTTCCACCCGCCGGTTCTTCGCACGCCCTGCCTCGTTGTCGTTCGGCGCCACCGGCTCCGACGCACCCGCACCGCGCGTGGTGAAGCGGCGCGGGTCCACCCCCGCCTTCACCAGCACCGCAATCACCGCCAGCGCACGGCGCTTGGACAGGTCGTCGTTGTGCTTTGCCTCGCCCTGCGCATCGGTGTGGCCCACCACCGACAGCTTGAGCGGCGGGTTGCCGCGCATGAGCTTGGTCATCTCGTCGAGCGTGGGTTGCGACTCGGGCTTGATGACGTCCTTGTCCAGGTCGAACAGGATGCCGTAGAGATTGATGCGCCCGGTTTCGGCCAAGCTCTTCTGCATGGCCGTGGCGTCGACAAACACGATCTTGTTGTCTTCCATCGCCTTGGTTTCCACCACCCGCACGAAGGCGTGGTTGCCGACGTCAGGGTTGTGCTCGGCCAGCGCGATGCTGGCGTACACCGTGCCCGTGGGCCCGGCCTTTTTCGCGAGCAGGTAGCGCCCGCTCACACCGAAGTAGTTGCGCGCGTAGTCGCCACGGCTGCCCAGGCGCGGCCATTCGGGGTTGTCGAAGGCCAGCGCAAAGTCGTAGGGCGTGTTGGTGTCCACGCTGTTGGGGCGTGGCTTGTAGCAGGAGGCGTTGGCCGTGCCGCAGCTGAACAGCACCTCGAAGCCCTTGGCCTTCAGGCTGGACTCGTAGTTGCGCTGCACCTCGAGCAGCGAGCGCTCCTTGGGCAGCCTGTAGAGGTAGAGCGTGACCTTGCCTTCGACCTGCAGCAGGTCGGGCTTGCCACCGGCCCAGTTCTGGAAAGGCTCCTTGATGAGGCCGACCTCGTCGTAAGCGGCGGCCTTGTAGCCGTCGAGCACCGCGCCTTCATACCGGCCGACCAGCGGGTGGTCCTTGGCGGGCTCGGCAGCGAATGCGCCCCAGCAGAGCAAGGCTGTGGCGGCGAAGAAGGCGAGCTTTTTCATCGGAGACGTTGGGAAGAGCGGCAACGTGTCGGATGCTAGGGCGGCCATCGGCTGTTGGGCATTCGACGGATGGTCTATGCCGTGGCGAATGCTCGCTCCCTGAGCTGCGCGCGGGCTCGATGGCGACATTGGGAAACCATTGAATCGCGCGATCTGAGACTTACTAGCGCATTCAGTTGGCCCGCCTGCGATTTGACTCTTTAAAGTGGATGCCCCTGTCACTCAAAGCCCCACCTAGCGGGCAAGGAAGGCGTCACACACAAGACTTCGGATGAATGAGCCGCTGGCTTCGCGGCGGGCCTTCGGTGCGGCATGCATCGGGGCGAATGCGAGGCAAAGAAGAAAGAAGGCGACGGCCGGGGTGCTGAAACACCCCGACCGTCTGACCACCTGAAGTGCATCACCTTGGAAAGAACGCACAACAAATGGCTAAACGAATTATGGCCCGGCGTCGCACGCCGGCATCCCCCGCAGCAACCACCACCGCGGGCACCAGCGGCCCCAGCGCTGCGGACCTTCTCGAAAACAAACTGGAGCAGTTGAGTTCGCTGCTGTGGTGCTGCCGCGGCGAGGGAATCGAATGGACTGCCGGCGACGGGCCGACGCATCTGGAGAACATGCTCTGGATTGCGACGGATCTTGTGCACGAGGCGAGGGAGTTGTTTCAGCAGTGCGCGGGCGAGTGGGAGCCGGAGGGCTGATGCGGGCTGGCCCAGGCTGACGGCGGCGTGAGCGGCGGGGTCGGTGCATGGGCCGAGGCGTTAGGAACAGCGATGCGTGCGGTGCGGCATCGCTGAACTCAAACGGCGCATCTGCCGCTCGGATACGTCGCGGTCAACGATGGCTTTGCAACGAGAGCGTGCTGTCGTTGGCCGAGGCCGAACTTCCGGGTTCGGCCGCAAGCGGACCTTGCCGTGACCCTTCAAGTTGCGAAAATCCCCTCGTCAAAACGCAGCAATGGCCTTGCCGGCCTGTCTGCTTTGGGTGCGACATCTCTATCGATCACGATGCTCTTGTTTGCTCATTCAGTGGCCGGCAAACCTCCAGCACCACCCCACGCAGCCACCGATGCGCAGGATCCCGGTCAAGACGCGGATGCCACATTTGCGACACGGTAATCTGCTCCGTAAGCATCGGCAGCGGGAACGAGCGCAGCGTGCCCCGCGCCCTCAGGTGTTCAAAGTACGAGGACGGTATCAATGCAACCAACTCGGTCGCGGCCGCGATCGACAAGGCGGTGCTGAAACTGGGCACCACGACCGCGGTATTGCGCACCAGGCCCATCGCTGCGAGTGCGTCGTCCACTGGCCCCACGGTTCGGCCGTGCCGTGAAGTGACCACGTGGTCGCAGGCAGCGTAGCGCTCAGCAGTGATCTCGGGTTCGGCGAGCAGGGGATGGCCCTGGCGCACGACCGCGATGAATCGGTCGCGATAGAGCGCCTGAACGCGCACTTCCGGGCCCGACTCGCCGAGAACGCCGACATCCAGATCGAGCAATCCCTCGCGCAGTGGGCGAACGTCCTTGTCGGGCTTGGGTGCGAAGCGCAGGCGAACGCCGGGCGCTTCGTGCGCGGCCCGCGCCACCAACTGATGCGCGAAGGCCTCGATGAAACCGTCGTTGGCCCGTATGGTGAACAAGTGCTGGAGCGTGCGGGGGTCCATGCTCGCACCGGCTGGCTGAAGCACCGCGCGCGATTCCTGCACCAGCTCCCTGACGCGGTCGCGCAGTGCCAGCGCATGCGGCGTGAGCACCATGGCGCGACCCGCACGCACGAGGAGCTGGTCCCCGGTCGATTCCCGCAACCGCGCGAGCGCCCGGCTCATCGCCGACTCGCTCAGACCCAGACGCTCGGCAGCTTTCGCGACGCTGCCCTCGGAAAGAAGCGCGTTCAACGCAAACAGCAAGTTCAAGTCGGCGTCTGTCGGCATGCCCGAACCTAGCACGGCCGCGAGGATTTCGACAGGCGCCGCATGCAGGGACAAGTTGCGCGCCGCGCGCTGTGCAAGCCGCGCGCGCAGTCCTAAGCTGGCTTGGCGCGATAGAGCGTGCCTCTTCCAGTCGTCCAATCATGTTGTCATCTACGCTTCAACCGAACTCTTCTTCCACCATTGCCCGCACCGTCGAAATCCAAGAGGTGAACAACGTGAACGCAATGCATGACGCCGATGGTCTGCCGCTACCGCGGCGCTACGCAGCCGTCGCCGCGATCCTGGGCGCAGGCGTGCTGGTGGTGCTCGATGGCGCCATCGCAAACATCGCGCTGCCAGGCATTGCCCAGCAATTGCAGGCGACGCCCGCCGATGCCGTCTGGATCATCACCGCCTACCAACTGGCCGTGGTCATGTTCCTGTTGCCGGCTTCTGCTGTTGGGGAGAGGTTCGGGTATCGGCGGGTCTTCGCTGGCGGCGTCGCGCTGTTCACCGCGGCGTCGGTGTTGTGCGCGTTGGCCCCATCGCTGCCATGGCTCGTGGCCGCGAGGTGCCTTCAGGGCCTGGGCAGTGCGGCCGTGATGCCCCTTGGGTTGGCGTTGTTGCGCTTCACTTATCCGCGTCGATTGTTGGCGCGCTCGATCGCTTGGAACGCGCTCGCCGTCGCAGCCGCTTCAGCGTCGGGCCCCACCCTTGGCGCCTTCATACTCTCTGCGGCAAGTTGGCCGTGGCTCTTTGCGGTGAATCTACCGATCGGACTCCTCGTGCTTGCCGCCTGCGCAGCGTTGCCGAGCCCAGCGCGCTCGGCGCGCCGTATCGACGTCTGGAGCATCGCGCTCAACGCGGTCATGTTCGCCTCTTTCGTGCTGGGGAGTGACCGGCTGGTGGTGCATCCGTTGCACGGCGGCGCGCTGCTCGCGTTGTCGGCCGTTTGCATGGTCCTGCTGGTACGGCGTGAGATGCCAAAGGCGGCGCCGTTGATCCCGCTCGACCTGCTGCGCGTGCATTCCTTTCGGATCTCGATCGTTGCCTCCGTGTGCTGCTTCACCGGCCAGATGGCCAGCCTTGTGGCGCTGCCGTTCTACATCCAGCACGAACTCGGCCAGAGCGCCGTGACTGCCGGCCTCTTGATGACCCCCTGGCCTTTGGCGGTGATGCTGGCCGCACCGGTGTCGGCACGCTTGGCCCAGCGCTTGCCGAGCGCATGGCTGTGTGCGGCCGGAAGTGCGTGCTTCGCCTGCGGTCTGGCCCTGTGTGCCCTGTGGCCGTTGCACGGCAACCCGGCTTTGCCGATCGCTGTGTTCACGAGCATCGCCGGCCTGGGCTTCGGCTTTTTTCAGACGCCGAACAACCAGAACATGCTGCTCTCGGCCCCCAAGGAACGCAGCGGCGCGGCCGGTGGCGCGCAAGGCACCGCCCGACTCATGGGGTTGACGCTCGGCAGCCTGTTGATGAGTTTGATGTTCGGGCTGCTGCCGTCCCACAGCGCAGTGCACTGGGGCCTGGCGATCGCTGCTGTGGCCGGGTTGGCCGGGAGTGTGGCGAGCTTGCTCAGAAGCCCCGCAAGGGCTCACGCCGCGTGATCGGTATCCGGAAGCGAGGGCGCCCTTTTCGCCCCCCACATTGCTCGTGCAATCGACCGCTTTGGAGGCGCACAGATGTCTGCTTCGGGGCCCGAATGAGACAGTCAACCGACGCGCCCTCAAAGCTGCAACCAGTCTGACGCCGACTCCAATTCCATGATCCTCACCTCGCCTCTTTGCCCACGGTGGCGCCAGGCGCAGCGCGCAAGGATTTGTTCCACCAGAGCACCCCTACAGCGCCGTCACAGACTCCCCGCAATCCACTCCCGCAACCACCGATGCCCCGAGTCCCGATGCCGTCGCTCATGCCACAGCATCGCCATCTCGTACCCCGGCACCTCCAGCGGTGCCTCCACCACCCTGAGTCCCGGCGCGCCGCGCGCCAGCCGCTCGGGCAGCATCGCAACCATGTCTGTCTGCGCCAGCGCCGACATCATGAAAAGAAAGTGCGGCACCGACAGCACTACGTGCCGGGCCAGGCCTTGTTCGGCCAGCGCTTCATCGGTCGGCCCGGCAAAGCCGCCGCCGCCCGGCGACACCACCACATGCTCCAGCGCGCAGAATTGCGCGAGCGTCGGGCGCCGCTTCAGGCGCGGGTGCCCTGCCCGCCCTGCAAGCACATAGCGCTCGTGGAACAACACCCGCCGGTGCAGGCCGGGCGGTGCGCCCACGCTGGTGTGAAAGAACAGGTCGATCTCCCCTTGCTCCAGCTGCCGCGCCATGCGTGACGGCACGGCCTCCACCACTGCCAGCCGCGTGCGCGGTGCCGCGGCGCGCAACCCGGCCAGGGCCGGCAGCAGGATGGCCGACTCGGCATAGTCGGCCGCGGCCACGCGCCAGGTGGTGGTGGCTTCGGCGGGGTCGAAGGGCTTCGTGGGCGCCACCGCGCGGCCCAGCGATTCGAGCGCTTCGCGCAGCGGCTCCCGCAGCTCGTCGGCGCGCGCCGTGGGTCGCATGCCGCGTTGCGCAGGCACCAGCAGCGGGTCGTCGAACACCTCGCGCAGCCTGGCGAGTTGCACGCTCACCGAGGGTTGCGACAGGTTCAGGCGCTCGGCAGCGCGTGTCACGTTGCGCTCGGCCAGCAGGGTGTCGAGCGTGACGAGCAGGTTCAGGTCGAGGCGGCTGAAATTGTTCATGGCAATACCTGGAATTCAAACTATTCATTTCCAGTATAGCGCCACGCTGCCTAACCTGAGGGCTCATTCATTCGAAAGCCTCACACACCGTGAACATCCTGCTCGTTCTTGCCCACCCCGAAGCCGCCTCGCTCAACGGCTCGCTCCATCGCTTCACGGCCGAGCGCCTTGCCGCCGCGGGCCATGCCGTGCGCGTGTCCGACCTGTACGCCATGCGCTGGAAGCCCGCGCTCGACGCCCAAGACTTTCCCGCGCGCGACACCGCCGCGCGCTTCGACCCCTCGCTGGATTCGCTGCGCGCCTTCGAGGCCGGAACCCAGGCAGCCGACATCGCCACCGAGCAGCAGAAGCTGCTGTGGGCCGACGCGGTGATCCTGCAGTTTCCGCTGTGGTGGTATTCGATGCCCGCCATCCTCAAGGGCTGGGTCGAGCGCATCTATGCCTATGGCTTCGCCTACGGCGTGGGCGAACATTCCGACACGCACTGGGGCGACCGCTTCGGCGAAGGCACCCTGGCCGGCAAGCGCGCGATGCTGGTGGTGACGGCGGGCGGCTGGGAGTCGCACTACGCGCCGCGCGGCATCAACGGGCCGATGGACGACCTGCTGTTTCCGATTCAGCACGGCATCCTCTACTACCCGGGCTTCGACGTGCTGCCGCCGTACCTGGTGTATCGCACGCACAAGGTCGACGAGGCGGCCTACGCGCGCATCACCCAAGAACTGGGCCAGCGGCTCGACACGCTGTTCACGACCGAGCCGATTCCGTTTCGCCCGCAGAACGCCGGCGACTACGACATTCCCGCCCTCACCCTGCGGCTCGACATTGCGCCGGGCCAGGCAGGGTTCGCGGTGCACAGCGCACCGCGTGCGGATTAGTCACGGCAGCACCGGGTTGGCGACTGCGTTCGCGATGGCCTCATCGGCATCGACGCGCAGCATGAAGCGCTTGGCCACCAGGTCATTGGCGGCCGAAGTCACGGCCGCGACGTAGCGCGTCTGGTCCACGTAGCGTTCCTGCAGCAGGCGCGGGTGGGTGCGTCCAGGCGCATCGTGCTGTCGTTCCGCTGCGACGCATCGCACGTTCTGCAGTAAGGCAAGCGCATTCGGTTGAAGCTGCTCAGTGAACTATCGGCTGACGAGCAACGCCCGACACGGCTTGAGTCGACTCCCAATTCATCCGCCTGCCCCGTATGCTGCGATCAGGCCGTCAAGCGCGCTCGGGTGCGCGCGCAAAGCTCAAGAATGGGGAGGACATATGGCAACCGAAATTCAGCCAGCGCGTCTCGGTCTTGCCGTTTGCGGCTGGGCCTTGTCGATCCCGGTGATGGCAATCACTGGTTCGTGGTTGAAGCGAACTGCATTCCCTTCCGTCTCTGCCGAGGTCTTGATGGCACACGTCATCGAGGCGGTGCTTTTGTTGCTCGCCGCGTGCATCTACTGGAGGTTCGTGCCTGCCACCCAAAATTGGGTGCGCAGGCTTGCCTACCTGGTTGTGTTCGTGATCGTGCTGGGCGTCATCGGTTACTTCGCCCTGGGTGCGAGCATCGTGCTCGTAACGCTGCTGTTCGGGCTATGAGGGTGCGCGGTGCACAGCGCACCAGCGCACCGCGTGCCAACAACAGGGAGCGAGCCCCTTACTCCGCCTCGATCCCCGCAGCCTTCACGATCCGCCCCCACTTCTGCGACTCGGCGGTCTGGAACTTGCCCAGCTCTTCCGGCGAGGTCGTGAACACCTCGGTGCCGGTCGGCTCGTAGAAGGCGGTTTTTGCGGCTTCGCTCTTCGCGGCCTTCACCAGCAGTTCGTTCAGGCGCTTGACCACGGCGGGCGGGGTCTTCGCGGGCGCGTAAGCCGCGAACCAGTAGCCCATTTCGTAGCCCTTCACGCCGGCCTCGGAAATGGTGGGCACGTCAGGCGCCAGCGGCGAGCGTGCGGCGCTGGAAATGCCCAGCGCGCGCAGCTTGCCCGCCTTCACCTGCGGCAGGCCGGTGGCCGTGTCGGTGATCATCATGTTGATCTGGCTGCCCAGCAGGTCGGTCACGGCCAGCGTGTTGCTCTTGTAGGGCACGTGCAGCAGCTTGATGCCGGCCATCTGCTGCAGCAGCTCGCCCGCCATGCGGCTGGACGAACTGCCGCTGCCGAAGCTGTACTTGCCCGGGTCCTTCTTCGCGAGCGCGATGAACTCGGCCACGCTCTTCGCGGGGAACGCGGGGTTCACCACCATGATCTGCCCGCCCTTGCCCAGCGCGGCGACGGGCGAAAAGTCTTTCACCGGGTCGTAGGGCAGCTTCTTGAACAGGTGCTCGTTGGCCGCGTGCGTGGTGTTGGTGGTGATGAGCACGGTATAGCCGTCGGCGGGCGCCTTGGCCACGGCCTGCGAGGCGATGAAGCCGCTGGCGCCGGCCTTGTTGTCGATGATGACGGCCTGCTTGGTTTCGGTGGCGATCTGGTTGCCGAGCGCGCGCGCGATCTGGTCGGTGGCGGTGCCGGCCGCGAAGGGCACGACGAAGGTGATGGCCTTTTCAGGGAAGGCCTGCGCATGGCCGAGCAAGGGCACCATGGCGAGGGCGACGGTCAGTGCGGCAAGAGGAAATCGTTTCATTGTTTTGTCTCCGGATGGAATGGGTGAGTGGAATAAAAAAGGGAACGTGTGTCGCTAAGGCCCGGCCAGCCAAGGCACGAGCGCGCGCGGCACGCGAACGGGCATGTCGAGCAGCAGGAAAGACAGCGCCTTGCCGTGCGCATCGAGGTTCAGCGCATCGTTCACGCCGCCGTCGAGCACGGCGTCGAGCACGAAGTTCATCGCGTGCAGTTTCGGCAGCACGAAGCGCTGCACTTGCGAGGGCGCGCGGTGGCGAAACTGCGCGGCCACGCGCTCGGGCGTGAGCTGCGAAACCAGCAGGTCGAACAGGTCCGCATGCCAGGCGATGACGCTGATGTTCGAGCGGTCGCCCTTGTCGCCCGTGCGGCCATGGGCGGTGCGGTACAGGGGCACTTCGACCGTGTCTTGCTCAGGGGTGTTCATGCGAGCGCCTCCGCGTCCAGCAGTTCGAAGCGAACCGGAATGGCGTCGCGCGGCAGCAGGCACGACAGCGTGTTGAGCCGCGGCGTCAGCGCGGTGCGCACGCCGCCGCCACCCGCGGGGCCGCAGGTGTAGAGCGCCATGACTTCGCGCGCCAGGCGCTCGGCCTGCGCGCGATCGGTGTGCGTGGCGGCCACGCGCAGGCGCACGTCGCGCAAGCCGGTGTCGGGCGTGTCGGCCAGCGCGCGGCCGGCGTCGTCGCCCAGGATGCTCAGCGCGCCGATCAGGTCCACGCGCAAGGCGAGCCCTGGCAGGCGCTTCTTCAGCACGTCGGCCGCAAGCCGCGCGCGCGCTTCGGCGCGTGGGCCTGCATAAGAGATCTCGCCCTCGGCCAGCCAGCCGCCTTCGTGGCAGACGTTGACCTTGTAGCGGCCGGGCCGTTCATGGCCGCGCACGCCGGAAAGCTCGACGCGGTCGGCGCCCGGCAGCGCGCGCACTTCGGCATCGGTAATGTCGGCCACCACGTCGGGCGTCAGGTAGGCGGCGGGGTCGTGCACTTCGTAGAGCAGTTGCTCCTTCACGGTCGCTTCGCTCACGAGGCCGCCAGTGGCGTCGGCCTTGCCGATGGTGCAGCGGCCCTCGGCGTCGATCTCGGCGATGGGGAAGCCCACCGCCTCCAGCCCCGGCACGTCCTTGTAGCCGGGGTCGGCGAAGTAGCCGCCGCACACCTGCGCGCCGCATTCGAGCAGGTGGCCGGCCATGGTGGCGCGGCCCAGGCGGTTCCAGTCGTCGGCGCGCCAGCCGAAGTGCGAGATGGCCGGCCCGACGGTGAGCGAAGGGTCGGCCACGCGGCCGCACACCACGATCTGCGCGCCCGCGTCGAGCGCTGCGGCAATCGGCTCGGCGCCGATGTAGGCGTTGGCACTGACCACGCGCAGCCCCTGCAACTGTGCGCCCAGGGCTTCGTTCAGCAGCGCGCGGTGCTCGGGGCCCGACAGGTCGTCGCCCTCCACCACCGCGATGCGTGGCGCGCTCGCGCCCAGTTCGCGCGCCATGCGGGCGATGTGCCGCGCAGCGGCGCGGGGGTTGGCGGCGCCGAAGTTGCTCACGATGCGAATGCCGTGCGCCAGGCAGCGCGCCAGCACGGGCCGCAGCATGTCGTCGAGCAGCGGCTCGTAGCCGGCGTCGGGGTTGGCGCGGCGGCGCAATTGGGCCAGCGCCAGCGTGCGCTCGGCCAGGGTTTCGAAGATCAGGAAGGCGCGCTGGCCTTGGGGCCCGCTGGCCAGCCGCGCGATCAGCGTGTCGACCACGGGCCCCGCGGCATCGGTGCGGTCGCCCGAGAAACCGGCGGCGCAGCCGATCAACAGCGTGGGCGTTTCTGTAGCGTTCATTGCCGTGCACTGTAGGCAGCGCCATGTGATCCGTAAAATCGAAACTTCGGATCAATTGATCTGCTTTTCAAATGGCCGCTCCATGACCCTGAGAAAGACGCCCGACCTCTCCACGCGGCAGCTGCGCGCCTTTCTCGCGCTGGCCGAGCACCGCAACTTCACGCGGGCGGCGCAGACCAGCCACCTGTCGCAGCCGGCGTTCAGCGCGCTGATTCGCACGCTCGAAGACGCGGTGGGCACACGCCTGTTCGACCGCGACACGCGCAGCGTGCAGCTCACGCCCGAAGGCCAGCTGTTCGAGGGCTCGGCGCGCCGGCTGCTCGACGACATGGGCAGCGCCATGAGCGACCTGGCCGACCATGTGGAGCGCCGCAAGGGCCGCGTGCGCGTGGCCGCCCTGCCCTCGCTCGCGGCGGGTTGGCTGCCGGCGGTGTTCGCGGAGTTCATGCAGGCCTGGCCCGGCATTCGCATCGACCTGGACGATGCCCTGTCCGACGCCTGCATTGCGCTGGTGCGCAGCGGCCAGGCCGACTTTGCGCTCGCGGCCTCGGGCGCCGGTGGCACGGCCGGCAGCGACCTGCGCGCGCGCAAGCTGTGCAGCGACCGCTTTCACCTGGTGTGCCGCGCCGACCATCCGCTGGCGCGGGAGGCGCGCCTCACGGTGAAGAAGATTGCGCCCTACCCCTTCATCCAGATGGCGCGCAACAGCAGCGTGCGGCAGGCGCTCGACGTGGCGCTGCACCCGCAGCGGCTGAACGCGGTGTTCGAGGTGGAGCACCTGGCCACCGTCATGGGCCTGGTCGAGGCGGGGCTGGGTGTCAGCGTGGTGCCGGCCCTCACGCTGTTCCACTTCCAGCGCGAGACGCTGGTGACAAGGCCGCTGCCGGTGGCGGGCCTTACCCGCACGCTGTACCTGGTGCAGCGGCGCGAGGGCAGCCTGTCGGTGGCGGCGCAAACGCTGCATGACCTGATCGTGCAGCGCCTGGGGTCGTTGAAGCTGGAGTGAGCAGGTCGGCAGCCATGCCGAACGGCTATATCTCCCAGTGCAAGCACACCATTGCTGCAAGACGGGCGACCGGGAATAGTTCGGTGAGCGGCTCAAGACCGCGCAGAACTTCAAAGGAGACCCATGAGACATTCCCGTCGCGGCTTCGTCGGCCTGGCGCTGGCTTTGGCCGTCGGCTGCAGCGCATCCGCCGCGTTCGCCGCCCCCCTGTCCTCCCGCCCCATCCGCCTTGTCGTGCCCTTCGGCGCAGGCGGCGTCGCCGACCTGGTCGCGCGCAGCGTGGCGCAGAAGATGTCCGAGTCGATGGGCCAGAGCGTCGTGGTCGACAACAAGCCGGGCGCGGGCGGCATCGTGGCTTCCGACACGGTGGCCAAGGCAGCACCGGACGGCCACACGCTGCTGCTGATGTCCAACGGCAACGCCGTGAGCGTGGGCCTGTTCAAGTCGCTGCCCTACGACACGGTGAAGGACTTCGCGCCTGTCTCCACGCTCGGCTACTTCGACATGGCGGTGCTCGCGCAGGGCAACGGCAAGTTCAAGACCTTCGCCGACCTGCTGGCCTATGCCAAGGCCAATCCGGGCCGGCTGAACATCGGCACCATCAACGTCGGCAGCACGCAGAACCTGGCCGGCGAAATGCTTCAGACCTCGCTCGGCATCGATGCCCAGGTCGTGCCCTTCAACGGCACACCGGCCGTGACCACGGCCTTGCGCGGCGGCCAGATCGACGTGGCCGTGGAAATTCTCTCGCCCGTGCTCTCGCAGATCGAAGGCAAGGCCATGCGCGCGCTGGCCGTGATGGGCAACAAGCGCGCGCCCAGCCTGCCCGATGTGCCGACCGTGGCGGAAAGCGGCACGCCTGGCTTCCAGGTCGCCTCGTGGAACGCACTGGCCGCGCCCGCCAGGACCCCGCCCGATGTGATTGCCCGGTTGAACAAGGAAGTCCTTGCGGCCCTGGCTTCGCCCGAGGTGAAGAAGCGCTTGCAGAACCTGGGCGTGGAGCCGCGCGGCAGCACCCCGCAGGAGCAGGCACAGCTTCTGGACAGCGAAATCGCACGTTGGTCGGCCGTGATCCAGCGCGCCGGCATTCCCAAGCAGTAACCCCGGTCAGGAACCGCCGTGAAAACCATCGCCCCTCCCCATCCTCACCCGAGCCGCCCGGCCTTTCGCATGCCTGCCGGCGCCTGCGACGCGCATTGCCACGTGTTCGGCCCCGGCGACGTGTTTCCGTATTCGGACACCCGCCGCTACACGCCGCCCGACGCGCCGGCCGCCAAGCTGCGCGCGCTGCACGCGCTGCTGGGCATCGAGCGCGTGGTGCTGGTGCAGGCCAGCGTGCACGGCCATGACAACCGCGCCATGCTCGACGCCATCGCGCCATCGCCCGACAGCTACCGCGGCGTGGCCATGGTGGGCCCGGGCGTGAGCGACGCCGAACTCGGCGCGCTGCACAAGGCGGGCGTGCGCTCGGTGCGCTTCAACTTCGTGCAGCACCTGGGCGGCGCGCCCGACCTGCCCACGGTGCTGCGCATGGCCGAACGCATCAAGCCGCTGGGCTGGCACCTGGTGCTGCACCTGGACGCGGAAGACCTCGTCACCTACCGCGCGTTCCTCGACACGCTGCCGGTGCCCTTCGTCATCGACCACATGGGCCGCACGATGGTCGAGCACGGCATCGGCCAGCAGGCCTGCGACATGATGCTCGACCTGATGCGCGACGAACGCGCCTGGGTCAAGGTGAGCGGCGCCGAGCGCATCTCGCAGAGCCTTTCGACGCAGGGCCAGCCCTACGCGGATGCAGCGCCCTTCGCCCGCCGCCTGATCGAGGCCGCGCCCGACCGCGTGCTGTGGGGCACCGACTGGCCGCACCCCAACGTGCGCGAGATGCCCGACGACGGCAAGCTGGTCGACCTGCTGCCGCTGTTCAGCGACGACGCGGCGCAGCTTCGCAAGCTGCTGGTCGACAACCCGACCCGCCTGTACTGGTACGACTGAGCGCCCGCGCGCGCTGACCCCCACAGCCCCGCTCCCACGCCACGGCACCCCGAGGCGTGCGGACGGGCTCGCCTGCGCCCGCGTTTTCTCGCGGGCTACGAATTCACAACGAGGAGACAACATGAGACGACTTCCCCGCCTTGCGGCACTTTCCGGGCGCACGGCCCTGCGCGCGCTTCCCGCGCTGGCGCTATGCACCACGGCGCACCCAGCCTGGGCCCAGGCGGAATCCTCCGCCGAAAGCGTCCAGATCTACGGCCTGGTGGATGCCTTCGTCGGCTCCATGCAGCGCAGCGACGAGAAGGGACGCACCAAGGTGCTCGGCAGCGGCGGCATGACTACGGCCTACTGGGGCGTGCGCGGCGCGGAAAGCCTGGGCGGCGGACTGCAAGCGCAGTTCGCGCTGGAGAGCTTCTTCCAGACCGACACAGGCACCTTCGGCCGCAACAGCACCGACCCCTATTTCTCGCGCAACGCATGGGTGGGGCTGGCGGGTGGCTTCGGGCAGGTGTCGCTCGGCCGGCAGACCAACCCGATGTTCGCGGCCAGCGGCGCCTTCAATCCCTTCGGCGTGTCGCTGCAGTTCTCGCCCGTCATGTTGCACACATGGCAGCCCACGTACAACCGCGCCGTGCTCGGCGACAGCGTGTGGGACAACGTGGTGCAGTACAGCTCACCCACCTTCGCCGGCCTGCGCGCCAACCTGCTCTACGGCATGGGCGAGGTGACGAACCGCGACAGCGTTCGCAACCTGAACCTGACCCTCAACTACGCAGCCGGCCCGTTCGCAGCAGTGCTTTCGATGCAGCAAGCCAAGACGGGGCCGGGCTTCACCACGGCCATCGGCCGGCAGGACGCCGCGATGATCGGCGCCTCTTACGACTTCAAGGCTGTGCAGCTGTACGGCCAGTTGCTGCGCACTCGCACGCCCGACATCCGCGTCGCCACCGACACCACTCAACTGGGTGCAGCGGTGCCGGTGGGCGCGGGGCGCTTCATGGCGTCGGTGGCGCGCACCGAGCGCAAGGTGACGAACGGCGCCGAAACGCATCGCACCACCTGGGCCGCCGGCTACGACCACTTCCTGTCGAAGCGCACCGACCTGTACGCGGTCTACATGCGCGACCGGCTCACCGACTTCAGCAGCAGCGGCAGCGTCGGCTTCGGCATGCGTCACCGCTTCTGATCGGCGCCGGCCCCCAGGTGCTGCTGGACGAGTTCCTGCAGCAGCTCTCCCATGGCACGCTGCGTGCGCGTGACGGGTCGCTGCGAACTGACCGCCAGCGCCAACCGGCTGCGCAGGCCAGGCTCGACGATGGGCCGGATCGCATAGCGCTGCGACCGCCCGGCCATGGCGACCGCATTGCGCGACAGCACGGCATGGCCGGCGCCATCGGCCACCAGCGCCAGGATGGCCGGCACGCCGTCGATCTCCAGCGCGATCTGCGGTCGCCGCCCGATGGCGGCCAGCTCCGCCTCGACCAGCATGCGGATCGCATTGGGCCGGGTGGGAATCACCAGTGGCTGCTCGGCCAGCTGGTGCAACGCCAGCGGCGCGCCGCGCCGCGCCGCACCGGTGCCCTTGGTCGCACTGACCAGGAACAGGTCCTCTTCCAGCAGCGTCGCGCTGTCAACATCGGTCGAAGGCTGCGGGTTGTAGAGCAGCGCGATGTCGAGCCGGCCGGTGAGCAGCGATTCCTGCATCGCGGTCGACAGGCTCTCCGTGATCGACAGCGCCGCATCGGGCAAGCGCTCGCGCACGGCCCGCACCAAGGGCACCGTCAGCACGCCCGCCACGCTGGGCGGCAGGCCGACGGCCACACGGCCGGCCAGCGCTCCCCGCATGTGGCTCATGTCTTCCTTCGCGCGCTCGACCTGGTGGAGGATGCCGCGTCCATGCTCCAGCAGACGCTTGCCGGCATCCGTGGTCACCACGCCGCGGCCGTTGCGCACCAACAGGTTTTGCCGCAGCTCGACCTCGAGCTGGCGCACCTGGCGGCTCAACGCGGGCTGGGCGATGTCGAGCACGACCGACGCGCGGGTAAAGCTGCCGAGTTCGGCCACGCGTACGAAGTAATCGAGCTGCTTCAGATCCATGCCCTGAGCCTATCGACATAACCGGCCTTCAGATATGCGGACTTGTTCTGACAGACCAGATGCGGGGCCCGACCTTGTTGCTGACAGAGCGACGCGCGCAGGGTTCGCTGCACTTCGAAGCGTCCGAGACCAAGTGGTGCCCGGCCAAGCTCCAAGCGGATGTGGAGACGGTAATCGCCTGGGCCGCAGCGTCAGGCCACGGCATCCGGCACGCCGGACGCGCCGGCCACACCCGCGGCGCTCGCGGCACTCGCCGCGACGGCCGAGACGACCTGTGCCGCCTCCGCGCCCGCGGATTGCGCGGCCGCCTCGGCCAGCGCGGCCCGGGCCGTCGGGTTGGGCGTGGCCTCGCCGATCTTGCGCAGCGTGTTGCGGTCGGTGTGCCTGAAGGGCTCGGCCTGGCCGCGCACGCTCAGCACCGTCTCCAGCACATAAGACCAGCCGCCGTCGTCATGCACGGTCACCTCGATGCTGTAGCTCAGCGTCTTGAACGCGTGCTCTAGGAAAGGGTTGGCCAGGATGCCGTTGGTTTCGCCGCCGCGCACCGCCTCGAGGCGGAAGCTGCGCGCGTCGGCCTGCGCGTGGCCGGTGGCCATGGCGGTCAGCCCGCGCGGTATCGACAGCGTCTGGATCAGCGCGCCGGTGGCGGGCTCCCAGAGCCAGTAGCCGACCTGGTCGTGAAAGCTCTCGACCTCGTTCGGCTTGACGACGCGCAGGTGGTAGCGCAGCCCGTAGAAGATCTGCGGCCCGTTGGTCTGCGCGTCGATGGGCTGGAACTCCGCGTGCTCGATGTAGCCCTCGGCCTCGGGGCCGTCGGCCTTCGGGCTCACGTCGTGGCCGTGGCCGCCGACCCACAGCCCGGCCAGCGCCGCCAGCGGGCCCAGGTTGGCGAGCGTGTGCGGATCGGGCTCGGGTTCGGTGTAGATGTCGTCGGGGTAGCTGGCCATGCTGTTCTTCCTCGTGGTTTTTTGATGGGTCTATTCGCAGGTTCGTCGGTGTGCAGGCGGCCTGCCAGTCACTGGTCGAGCCGAATGCCGACCCTTGCAATGATCGCGCCCCACTTGCGCCCTTCGCTGTCGATGAAGGCCGCAAATTCCTCGGGCGAGCCACCGCCCGCCACCAGCCCCTGGTTGGCCAGAAGCTCGCGCACGGCGGGCTCGCGCAGCACGGTGTTGACGTCGGCGTTGATGCGGCGCACCACATCGGGTGGCGTGCCGCTGGCGGTGAAGAAACCGTTCCACGCGAGCGACTCGAAACCCGGGTAGCCCGACTCGGCCACCGTGGGCAGGTCTTTCATGAGTTCGGAGCGCCGGGCGCTGGTTACCGCGATGAGCTTCACGCGCTGCCCCTGGATCAGCGGCAGCAGCGCGGGCGCCACGGTGAACAGCGCCTGCGTGTCGCCCGCCGCCAGCGACAGGCCCGCGGGCGGCGAACCCGCGTACGGCACATGCACGGCCTCGATGTGCGCCACGCTGCGAAACAGCTCCATCGTGAGGTGCGACGAACTGCCCGCGCCCACCGACGCATAGCTGAACTGGTTGCCCCGCTTCTTCGCCCACTCGATGAATTCCGCCAGCGTGTTCGCCGGGTTGTTCGCCTGCACCGCCAGCACGTTGGGCTGCGAGGTCGTGAGCACGATAGGCACCAGGTCGCGCGCCGGCGCATAGGGCATGCGCGCGTACATGTAGGGGCCGAAGGCGATCGGTCCGTTGAAGCCGATGCCCAGCGTGTAGCCGTCGTGCGGCGCCTTGGCCACCGTGTCCATGCCGATCAGGCCGCCCGCGCCGGCCTTGGTCTCGATGACCACCGGCTGCTTCCACATCACGCGCAGGCGGTCTGCCAGGGTGCGCGCAATGAGGTCGAGCGAACTGCCGGCGGGCGCGGGAACGACGATGCGCACAGGCTTGGCCGGCCAGTCCTGCGCCCAGGCACCGACGGCCAGCAGGCTGGCAAGGAGGAAAGTGGCGAGCTTGTTTTTCTTCACTTCAGTCATTCGATGGCGGGGTGGGATCGCGCGAAGTTTTATCACCGAAAGTGCTCGCATCGCCCGTGCCAGCAGGCGCAAGCCGATTCCCGCATGATCCGGCGATGACCTCTTCCGACCCGTTTTCTTCCCGGCGCCGCGGCCTCGTGGCCGCTGCCGCACTGCTGCCGCTGGCGGGCGCCACCGGCCTCGTGAAAGCCCGGACGGGCAACGCCACCACCTTGCCGCCCAAAGCCATCGAAGCCTTGCGGGCGGCAGTCGACGGCCCGCAGCGCAGCCCCGCCAACCGGGCCCGCGACGGCGCGCGGCACCCGCTCGAAACGCTGGCCTTCTTCGGCATACGCCCCGATGCGACGGTCATCGAGATTGCACCCGGCGGCGGCTGGTACACCGAGATCCTCGCGCCTTACCTGCACGACCACGGACGCCTGTATGCCGCCCACGAACCGGCCGGCGGCACACCCGGCCAGCAGCGCGCACGCGCCGCGTTTCGCGACAAGCTCGCGCGCGAGCCGAAGGTGTACGGCCGCGTCGTGCTCGGCACGCTGCCCACCGCGGCCTTCACGGACATCCGCCCGCCCGGCGGCGCCGATGCGGTGCTGACATTCCGCAACATCCACAACTGGATCGAGGACGGGCACTTCGACGAGAGCCTGCGCGCCTTCTTCGACGTGCTCAAGCCCGGCGGCGTGCTGGGCGTGGAAGAGCACCGCGCGGCGCCGGGCATCCCCCTTGGCCGCGTGATCGCGAGCGGCTACGTGCCGCAGGACCTGGTGATCGAGCGCGCGAAGGCGGCGGGCTTCGAATTCGCGGGCAGCAGCGAGGTCAATGCCAACCCGCGCGACACCAAGGACCATGCGAACGGCGTGTGGTCGCTGCCGCCCACGCTGCGCGGCGGCGAGGTCGACCGGGCGAAGTACCTGGCGATCGGGGAGTCGGACCGGATGACGCTGAAGTTCGTCAAGCCGCGCGCGTCCGGCAAATAGCGGGAGCTTTGACCACGCTGGCAACAGGCAGATTTTTGGGGGGCTTCAAACCGGCACGACATCGCGGCAAGATGCGCATCCGCCGATTCCTGCGTCACCCAGACCCGAGAGAAGGAGCAAGCCATGTTCGCCACGCCAGAGCGCACCGTCAAGATCCCCGGTCCCGAACATCAGATCACCATCGCGAAGAATCCGCTTCGCGTGGTGGTGTCGGTCGATGGCCACGTCATTGCCGACACGCGCGACGCGCTGACGCTGCGCGAAGCGCACTTCGGCACCGTGCACTACATCCCGCGCAAGGACGTTCGCATGTCGCTGCTGGAGCGCACCTCGCACGCGACCTACTGTCCGTACAAGGGCGAAGCCGCCTACTACAGCATTCCGGCCGGCGGCGAGCGCTCGGTGAATGCGGTGTGGACCTACGAGGCACCGTACGAGCCCGTCGCACAGATCAAGGACCACGTGGCGTTCTACGCGGACCGCGTGGGGCCGATCGAAGAGCGCGTCGCGTAGACGTCTCATAGACGTCTTCTCGGCGGCCGCAACCCCGCCTGCCCACCCCACCCTCGAACGGCAATAAAAAAGCCGGGCCCCGCTTTCGCAGGGCCCGGCTTCTTTTACGCGTGTGCCCTCGCCAGTGGCGGGGCAAGGTCGTTCAGTCGATTACAGCGGCAGAGCGTCGCCGCGTGCTGCTGCGCGGGCTGCGGCACGCACCGTGGAGCGGTCGATGCCGCTGGCCAGCACCGGTGCCACACGCGAGCTCACCCCTTCTGCATAGGGGTTCTCGCTGTGTGCGGCGGCCACGGCCTCGGCGCGAACGGCGGCGCGGCTGGTGGTCGAGGCAATCAGTTGCACGGGGCCTTGGTTCGCACCGTCGGCATAGGGGTTGGCGCTGTGCGCGGCCACCACGGCCTGGCTGGCGACGTCGGCGCGGCTGACGGCCGAGGTCAGTTGATGCACGCCGTCATAGCTTTCGGCATGGGCGGCACCGGCGGCGGCCAGAAGAGCGATGGAGATGGCGGAGAGGAGCTTCGAGGCGGTCATTTGGATTTCCTTCAATTGGTTTCGGTTTTGGTTCCCTGGATCAGCTGAAGGGCTGGTCCATGGGAAGAATTGTGCGCCGATACCCGAGGGAAAACCCTGAGCAAAAAGAACCGCGGTGTTCATGTGATGGAAACAATCGCGGCGTGCCAAGGCCGCGATCGGTCAGTCGACCTGGCGGATCTCTGCGTTCGCGGGGGCATCGTGCGAAACGGTCGCGCGGCTGGGTAGAGTGCGGTCCCCGGGCATCGACCCGATTCCCTTCTTTCACCGCATCCCTCCATCGACCATGAAGTTCGGCTACACCATCGCCTACGTTCCCGACGTCGCGCAGTCACTGCAATTCTTCGCGCAGGCCTTCGGCTTTGCGACCCGCTTCCTTCACGAGTCGGGCACCTACGGCGAGCTGGAGACGGGCGGAACCGCCCTCGCCTTTGCGTCGCACGAACTCGCGACATCGAACTTTGCGCAGGGCCACGTGGCTGCATCCGAATCGGCCAAGCCGCTGGGCATGGAGCTCTGCTTCGTGACCGACGACGTGGCGGCGGCGCATGCGCGGGCCGTGGCGGCCGGGGCTACGGAACTCTCTGCGCCTGTCACCAAGCCGTGGGGCCAGGTGGTGTCTTATGTGCGCTGCCCAGATGGCCTGCTGGTCGAGTTGTGCTCGCCTGTGGGCGGTTGAGCGCGGGGCGCCGAGCGCATACCGTTGGCCTGTTCGGCTCGGCCCCGCCCCTCACCCCTTCAACACCCGCCGCCGCACCTTCACCGCCGAAGCCAGCCCTTCGAGCACCGGCACCGTCTGCGCAAAGCCGATGCACGCATCGGTGATCGACACGCCGTGTTTCAGCGCCACGCCGGGCTTCAGGTCCTGCCGGCCTTCTTCGAGATGGCTCTCGATCATCAGGCCCGTGATGCGCTGCTCGCCCGCCGCAATCTGCGCCGCCACGTCCGCGGCAACCACGATCTGACGCTGATGCTGCTTGCTGCTGTTGCCGTGCGAGACGTCGACCATCACCTGGGGGCGCAGGCCGTTGGCCACCAATGCCTCGCAGCTGGCCGCCACATCCGCGGCCGAATAGTTGGGCGCCTTGCCGCCGCGCAGGATCACGTGGCAGTCGTCGTTGCCGCGCGTCTCGAAGATCGCCGCCATGCCCATCTTGGTCATGCCCATGAAGGCATGCGGCGCGCGGGCCGCGAGGATGGCGTCGGCGGCCACCTTCACGCTGCCGTCCGTGCCGTTCTTGAAACCCACCGGGCAGCTCAGGCCCGACGCCAGCTGCCGGTGGCTCTGGCTCTCGGTGGTGCGCGCGCCGATGGCGCCCCAGGCGATCAGGTCGGCAATGAACTGCGGGCTCAGCAGGTCGAGAAACTCGGTGCCCGTCGGCAGGCCCAGGGTCGTCAGCTCGAGCAGCAGGCGCCGCGCGCGCTCCAGCCCCTCGTTGATGGCAAAGCTGCCGTCCAGGTGCGGATCGTTGATGTAGCCCTTCCAGCCCACGGTGGTGCGCGGCTTTTCGAAGTAGGCGCGCATCACGATGAGCAGGTCGTCCTGCAGGGAATCGGCGACCTTCTTCAGCCGCTGTGCGTACTCGATGGCCTGGTCGTGGTCATGGATGGAACACGGGCCGACCACCACGACCAGCCGGTCGTCGCGGCCGTGCAGCACGTCGGCAATGGCCGCGCGGCTGCTTTCGACGAGCGCCAGCGTGTTGTCGCGCACCGGCACGCGCTCCTGCAGCAGCGCAGGGGTCATGAGCGGGCGAACGGCGCCGATGCGCACGTCGTCGATTCGCGTGGTGTCGAGCGTGCTGTCGCGGGAACCGATTTCGGCGTCGTGGAGGGGGTCGTCTAGGCGGGGCATGGTCGTGGCTTTGAATGGGTGCTGAGCTGCGTGGATTGTCCTCGCGAAGCCGGCCACGGTCGCGCCGGCCCCGCTCAGTGGGCCGCAGGCGCTTCGCGGCGGCGCCGGTCGGCCTTGGGCAGGTCGGCCGCGGCCACCATGGCCTCGCCGCGCGCGTGCAGGCGCTGCAGCATGCCGTCAAGCAGGGCCACCTCTTGCGCATCGAGCGCGCCCAGCAGTTCGGCATTGATCGCGCAGACCAGCGGGTACAGCTGCGCGTAGAGCGCCTCGCCCGGCTCGGTCAGGCGCAGCAGCACGTGGCGCCGGTCGCCTGCGGGCTGTTCGCGCGACACCATGCCCTTCTTCACCAGCGAGCTCACCGCCTTGGAGGTGCGCGCCCGGTCGAGTTGCGCGTGCTCCGCCAGTTGCGACGACCCCAGGGCGCCGCGACCCGCCAACGTGGCCACCAGCCGCCATTCGCGCCGCGTGATGCCGAAGCGCCCTTCGCACAGGCGAATGACCATGCCGCCCGCCACCGACAGCAGCCGGCTGGTGCGGTACAGCAGCAGGTCGTCGAGCGGACGCAACGGCGCTTGCATAGGGTTTGCCCAGGGAATGATTGATTAGAAGAATCAATTGTCCGCGCTCTACAGTGGCCGCGAGACCCACCGCTACACGGAGACAAGACAGTGACAACACAACACCCCACCACCCTGCGGCGGCGCCGCATGCTGGTCGCGCTCGGCAGCGCGGCCGGACTGGCCGGCTTGGCGAGCGTGCCATTTGCCAGGGCGCAGGCACAGGCGGCAATCGCGCCGGGCACGCCCATTCGCGTGCTGATCGGCGTGCCGGCCGGCGGCACGCAGGACGTGCTGACCCGCGCCATTGCGCAAGAGGTGCGCGAGTCGCTCGGCCCGCTGGTGGTGGACAACCGCTCCGGCGCCGCGGGCCGCATTGCCGTGGAGGCCGTGAAGACCGCCGCGCCCGACGGCCGCACGTTGCTGCTGGGCACGGCCGGCATGATGACCATGTTCCCCAGCGCCTACAGAAACCTGTCGTACGACCCGATCAAGGACTTTCAGCCGATCGTGAATGCGGCACGCTTCGAGCTGGCGCTGGTGGTGCACAAGGACGTGCCCGCCAACACGCTGGCCGAGTTCATCGCGTGGGCCAAGAAGCAACCGGGCGGCGCGAGCTTTGCGTCTTACGGTGCGGGCACGCCTTCGCACTTTCTGGGCGAGATGCTCAACCGCTCGGCCGGTCTGGCGATGGTGCACGTGCCCTACCGCGGCTCCACGCCCGCGCGCCAGGACGTGATGGGGGGCACCGTGCCGGCCTACTTCGACACCGTGGGCGGCGCACTGCAGATGCTGCCGAGCGGCCGCATCAAGGTGCTGGCCACCAGCGGCGACAAGCGCTCACCGCTGATGCCCAACGTGCCGACCTTTGTGGAAGGCGGCCAGGCCAACGTGATAGCGACCGCATGGTTCGCCTACTACGCGCCGCTGAAAACGCCCAAGCCGGTGGTCGAGCAACTGCGTGCCGAGTTCATGCGCGCGGTGAACTCGCGCGAAGTCCGCCAGCAGCTGCTGCAGAACGGCATGTACCCGGTGGGCGACGGGCCCGATGCGCTGCTGAAGACCATGCGCGAGGACACCGCGCGGTGGGCGGGCATCATGAAGGCAGTCAACTTCCAGGCGAACGATTGACCTGGAAGGGGCTGTGCAGGACGCACGCAGGGCAGAGGTAGCGCCTGCGGAACGCGCGGCGGCGTCAGCGCGTGGGGCCGTTTGCGCGCATTCCGGCATCCTCGTTCGCGAACCACCGGAACACATGCGAGCGATAGTCCTGCGTCGTGCGCATGTGAAGGAACCCTGCTTCGGCAACACCCAGTTCATCGACCGGTATGCCGGCGGCGCGCATTGCAACGATGGCTTCGTCGGGCGCCGTGTCGCACGGGAGCTTCAGGGTGATGGTTGCGTTGTGCCATGTGGACCTGTTCATCGTCTTCCCCTCGGGGTTTGAGGCGCCAGTACAACGCGGCGCGTCGTGCAGCGCCATCCATCTTTTGTGGTATTCCATCGGGCGAAGAACCGTCATGCCCCGGCCTCGTTCACGCGGCCACAGCTAGGAGGCTGAGGTCCTGCCCGGCCACGAAGACTTGTCCGGCGTGGTGCTCCTGGCCGGCAGCGGCGGAACACTGGCAGCCGATCGCGCCACGGCGTAGGTGATTTCGTGAGGATGAAACGGCACCCCCGCCTCCCTGCCCCGCAGCTTGACCCTGACGAAGTCACCGCTCATGCCGGTGATGATTCCCGGCTGGCCATCCACTTCGACCGCGACGCCGCGTCGCGCCGGTACACCGAATTTTTCGCGAATCGCGCTCAGGTTGTCTGGCTTCTTGATCTTCATGACAGGTTCCTTGGACATGGGACGGCCGGACCTCGTTGTCCGGTGATCCGACGCCTTTTTTCTATATTTAGAACCAAAGGTATTGCTTTCTTGGCCATCGAACGTCAGACGAGGCGCCTTGACGACGTGCTCAAGCTGCGGAGTTGGCTCTCGCCTACGTCTCGCAAGGCTGCGGGATAGCGCCTTCCGTGGGGACCTGCCGAACGCTGTCTGCGCCTGCGTCTACGCCGAATGGCAGAAGTTGTATTTGTTGGCGTGAATCGAGACTTCGTGCCGCACGCCGCGGCCCCCTTGGCCCGCGCTGTTGGCGCGCAAGGCTGGAGCTGCTTCAGATGAATGAAAAGGCGCGCAGAGAAGCGCCTGAGGCTGGCGGCTAGCGGTCGGCCTGATGGGCCGTGAATGTCACAGCCCGTGTGTCGCAGGAAGGACGGTCGGCTTTCACACACCTGCCGAAATGTTCAGCGAATGTGTTGCGTCGACCGGTTGAATCCGCCGCCACAAGCCGACCTTCGCGTGTCCTCATTGCCGCACGTAGCGCAGGTGCGTGGCGGCTGGACCGGCCAGAACGCCGTCGATTCGAAACTGCGTCCCAAGTTCGCCCAGGTTCTCGAACAGACGCCGCCCGCTGCCGAACAACACCGGCGCCAGGGCGATCTCCAATTCGTCGACGGCGCCGAGTTTCAGGTACTGCTGGATCACATCCGCGCCGCCAGCGATGCGAATGTCACGCCCGCCCGCAGATTCCCGCGCGAGCGCCAGGGCACGTTCCGGCCCGTCATTGATGAAGTGAAAGGTCGTGCCGCCAGGGCGCACCCAGGGTTCGCGCTTTTCATGGGTCAGCACGTAGACCGGCGTGTGAAACGGCGCGTCGTCAGGCCAGGCGACCTCCCCTTGGTCGAACATCCGCTTGCCCATGATGTTGGCGCCGATGCGCTCGAAGGTGCTGCGAACCAGGTCATTGACCGGGCCGGTTTCTCCCCCGGGTCCGAGCTTGAGCACGTTCTCGCGAAAGTGCTGCAGCTTGAGCAGCCAGCCCATCATCGCGCCCCACTTGGCGCCCCAGTTCTTGTAGCCGGGGTCGTCCATGGTCATCCCTTCAGGGGCCATGTAGCCATCGAGGCTGAGTCCGATGTGGACGAATACTTTGCTCATGGGCTGGCCTTTCATCTTTTTTGTGAACAGTGTCCACAATTATGTCTTGGAGAAGTGGATGGTGTCCACAGGGACCGAATGGCATGGCGATCCGCTTGGCGGAGCAGCGATCGCTGGCCGCCCTTCGGTACTACCGAGGTCCCGCTTCAGCCTGCTCGCCCGGCCAGCGCCGTCAAGGCCTGCGCAGTCGCCGCGTCAGCGGGAAAGAAGGACTCGACCGCCAACTCCTGCAGCGTCACGTCCACAGGCGTGCCAAAGATGGTCGTCGTGCTGATGAAGCTCAGCACGCCGGTCTCGGTGCGCAACTGCAAGGGCACGACCACGCCGGAGAAGTCGCCAGTCGGGGTCGGCCCAGGGTCGGCCATTGGGTAAGCTGCCAGTTCACTGCGCAGCGCCTTCAGCACCGGGTCCCCCGTGGCGGCGATCTGCTGGGCCAGGCGCTCGAGCAGATGGGCACGCCATTGCGCCAGATTCACGATGCGCCCGGCCATCCCCTCGGGGTGCAGCGACAAACGCAGCACGTTCAGCGGATGCTGCAGCAGCGCCGGTTTAGCACCGGCCCTCAGCAGCGGCACCACCGCGTTGTGCGCTACCTGATTCCAGTGTCGGTCCACCGCCAGCGCCGGATAGGGCTCGTGCCCCTTGAGCACAAGGTCCACCGCACCTCGCGCGGTCTGAAGCGCCGGATCGTCCAGCGCGCGCTGGTGGTACATGGGCGCGTAGCCTGCCGCCACCAGCAAGGCATTTCGTTCGCGCAGCGGCACGTCCAGTCGCTCCACCAGGCGCAGCACCATCTCGCGGCTCGGCGCAGCTCGGCCGGTCTCCACATAGCTCAGGTGGCGCGTCGAGATCCGGGCCTCTTGCGCCAGGTCGAGTTGGCTCAAGCGGCGGTGCTCGCGCCAATGCCGCAAGTGCATTCCGAAGGAGTCGCGGACGCCGGGGCGCGTTTCAAGGGCAGCGGTCATGCAGCCAATTGTGGCGCGCTGCGTCGTGACCGCCATGACGTCCGAGGTCATAGCCCGTGCCGGGCGGGCAGCGAGAAGGTCGGCACCGTCCCTGGTCTGTTGATATCGCGGTCGACTCGCGCTTTGTCTCATCAGCTGAGGTGCTCTCGTTGCTGCCGCGCTGCCAGGGGCTCTGGGGATTCCGGAACGCTTCCGAGAGTCGTCGCGCGACGCGAGCACTTATTTCCAGAACTGCCACCGCGACTTCTTCGGTGCAGCCTGCGTGCTCGGTGCCGAAGCGGCCGGCCCCAGCGTTGCAGCGACATTCGAGATGCGGCCGAGTTCGTCGAAGCTGATCTCGATGTGTCCTTCGCCCGCTCTCTCGGCGCGGATGCTCCCCGCCCCGTCGGATGCCGCATGCAAGCCTTGCTGCTGCAAGAAACTTGTCACCATCCGGCGATGGTCCACGTCGAACTGCGAGATCACTTCCATCAGCACCGTGTTCACGCGGGGCAGCGACACCGGCGCCAGCACCTCGGCCGGCACATCGTCAAGCAGCACGAACAGAGCGCCGCCGTCGTAAGGCGCGCGGTAATAGCAGCGGCCTCCCTCCAGGCCGCTGCAGGTCATGGCGATCATGTGATCGGTGATGTCGTCCAGCTGCAGCGAAGCTTCGGTGAACGCCTCTATGCCCTGCGCCTCGCCGAGCTGCCGGATGCGCAAGGCCGTCTCGATGAGTTGCGGCGGAAGATTGCTTTGCGTATTGGCCCAGACCCACAGCCATGTGCGGGGTTCGAAGGCATGCGTGCCGAGCAGTTGCACGGGATATTCCAGGTCATCGCCGAAGCGCAACACGCCTTTGTGCATGTCGATGCCCCAGGACCGTTCACCGATGACATCGCCCAATGCCATTTGCCTGGCGAACGAGGAAGCCGCGTGGTCTGCAAAGTGATCTTGAAACGTGCTCATGTTGATTGGTGGCGGATGTCGGTTGTTGGGTTGGAGCCCAGGATGTCCACGCCGAAGCAGAACTGAGACGGCTCAGTTTCAGGTCGGCGCCCACAAACAGGAAGGCCGTGCTGCTTGACGTATTCCGCGCGCCCACTCTGGCAGACAGTGACAACCTCCAGACCCCCTTCATGAATGTAGCCTGTCGTCTCATGGGCGCAAAGTGTCGAGGCCAACAACCCGCCCCCCGCTAAAGTCGCAGATCTTCAAAGCCGTTCAGCTGGCAACGCCCCACCATGCACACCCTGTTCGCAAGCGCCTCTTTCCTGTTTGCCGCCGTGCTGTGCATCGGCAGCGCATCCGCGCAGTCGCTCAACTGCAGCGGCAGGCTCTCCGGCGTAGGCGACTCCAAGTATTCAGTCGTGCAGAAATGCGGTGAACCGGTGTCACGCGAGTTCGTCTGCGTGCCACGCCCGCAGGTCGTGTGGATTCCGTCGCAGTACCCCGGCGGCCCTGCCCAGCAGGTGGTTACGCAGCAATGCGTGCCAATGGAAGACTGGACGTATTACCGCGGCGAAGGCAGCTTCCTCGGCATCGTGCGCTTCTTCAACGGCACGGTGGAATCGGTGCGCGATGGGGACCGGGTGCGCTAGGCCCTACCACCGCCCCGGCGCAGAGCGCCAGCCCAGCACGCGCTTCGCCAACTCGCTGCTGGCCTCCGCGCCGTCTTCCGCGATGTTGAAGACGCCGCCCGTCGTGTGCCGCAGCGCCAGCAATGCAGCCCGCGCCGCCGCCTCGACATGCACCGGGCTCGCGCCCCTGGGTTCGGCCGTCGACGTGTCCGGGCCGTAGAGCTGGCCGKAGCGCAGCACCGTGCCCGKGATCCCTTGCGCGCCCMGCACGGCCTGCTCCAGCGCCACCACGCCGTCCACGCTCACGCGGCGCGTGCC
>NNBU01000675.1_pt1 | contig 38368 bp, 38 predicted proteins | sample 1173781 | NCBI WGS metagenome assembly NNBU01 (sample SAMN07173937, study PRJNA388173) | plant metagenome | biome: Plant school; feature: Soil; material: Symbiotic tissue of Blasia pusilla L.; isolation source: symbiotic tissue sample KVJ2 | host: Blasia pusilla | place: Norway: Troms, Kvaloya...
AAAGTGCTGCGGCAGGAGCCAGAAGCGTGGCGACAATGCCAAATCCCGGAACTGGAACGGCCAAACTCCAAACGCTGTGCTTCATGTCCCGCTCGCTTTCGTCAATCCACTACCATGGGAAGTCCGGGGGCCAGATACGACAAGGGCCCCACGGATGAGGCCCTAACGCCGGATTATGGCCAAATCGGGTAACCGGCTCAGTTGCCGGGCGTCCAGGCGTCGTAATCGCCGGTGACGCGCGGGCGCTCGCCGGCCGCTGCAATCGAACCCTGAGGGCGATAGGCCTCTGCCGTGCCGGTCTGGTTGGGGCGATGGGCGCGTTCCCATTCGCGGGCGTGATAGTCTTCCCTCGACGGCGGGGTGTTGGTGCGGTAATGCATCCAGCCGTGCCAGCCGGCAGAAATCTTCGAGGCGTCGGCATAACCGTTGTAGATGACCCAGCGCTTGGGCTGGCCCCAGCTTGTCATCGGGCCTTCGTAGTAGACATTGCCGGCTTCGTCTTCACCGACGCGCTTGCCCTGGCGCCAGGTGAAGAAGCGGGTCCCCATGGTCTGACCGTTCCACCAGGTGAAGATCTGCAACAGAAACTGCTTCATGGCTTGTCCTTGGGCTTTGCCGTGGCTTGACTGGAGGCCGCATTGGGCCTGCCGATAGTGCTTCCGCTTATGCCGCCTCGCCTCAAGCTTGTCCAGTGATTCTGGGTCGCAGGCCCGTCATTTCAGCTTCATCTTGAAGCCGAGATGGGAGGGGACGAAGCCGAGTCGCTCGTAAAAACGATGGGCATCCTTGCGGGCAGCATTCGAGGTGAGTTGGACGAGGCGCAGGCCCTGACGCTTCGCCTCCTCGATCGCGTGGTTGATCATGGCCGCGCCAATGCCCCTGCCCCGCTGGTCGGCGCGGGTCTGCACGGCCTCGATGATCATGTTCGACGCGCCGCGACCGGTGAGCGTCGTCGTGATCATGGTCTGGAAGGTGCCGACAACCTCGCCGTCGAGTTCGGCCACATAGAGCGTCTCGTTGGGTGAGGCAGCGATGCGCGCGAAGGCTGCGCGGTAGTCGGGCAGCGCTTGCGGATCCGTGGTGTCGCCATGCCCGCCGACCGGGTCGTCGGCAAAGAGGGCGACGATCGCAGTCAGATCATTTTCGGTCGCTTCGCGTATCTGAACTGTTTGGACTTGCATGCCTCACCTGCCCCTGACTTAGTCTGCATCGATCTATCGATACCGGGGGACGACTTGATGACAACAATGCTGCGGCTCACAACAATCCTGTGCGTAACGCTGACCACTGCCACGGGCTTTGCCCAGGAGGGCGGGCGCAAGGCGATCGCCTATGTGCAGGCGCCGGAAATGAGTTCGGGGCTGTGTGTTGAGAAGGATACGGAAAGCGCCATCGCCTGCGCGATGAAGCAGTGCATCGACGGCGGCGGCACGGCGGAGGATTGCCAGGTGAATGCCACCTGTTATCCCGGCAACTGGAGCGTCGACATCTTCATGATGGCTGATGGCGGCCCCCATTGGCACCAGTTCTCCTGCGGCTGGCAGACCAAGGAACTGGCCATCAAGGCCGCCGATCTCGCCTGCAGCACCGCAGGCCAGGACGGTCTCGTCGAATGCTCGGTGGTGCAATTGATCGACGAGGACGGCAAGATCACGGAACCGCCATTCAACTGATCTTCGTTTCACGAACAAAGAAGCCGCTCAACGGAGCGGCTTTTCCATGATCAGTGCCTCAATCCCGCTGCCCGGACCGCCGCAATTCTTCGTCCTGTCGACCTCGATGAAATCATGGGCTTCGTAGAAGGCGATGGCCGCGGCATTCTGCGGCTCGACCTCGAGACGCAGGATCTCGGCGTCAGGAAAGCAGGTCTCGATCTCGGCGAAGAGATCGCGGCCGATGCCCTGGCGCTGGTGGTCGGGATGGACGTAAAGCTGGTGCAGGATGGCGGTCTTTGTCAGCTTCTCCGACATGGCCGCAAAGGCCATGCCGCCGATCCGCTTGCCATCGTCAGCGACGAGATATTCGCCACCCTTCGAATGGATGCGGACCTTGATTTCGGCAGCACTGTGCCAGGCGGCGATCAGCTCGGCGACCTTGGGCACGCCGTAGAGACCGTCATAGGTCGCATGAAAGGTCTTCGACAACAGGGCGCGCAGCGGTTCGACATCGCGATCGGTGGCGGTCCGGACGAAGAACAAAGGCTTACTCCTCCGGCAGACCAAGCTTGGCCTTGACCAGGGCCTGAACGGCCTGCGGGTTGGCCTTGCCACCGGTTGCCTTCATCACCTGGCCGACGAACCAGCCGGCCAGCGTCGGCTTGGCCAGCACCTTGGCGACCTGATCCGGGTTGGCAGCGATGATCTCGTCAACGGCCTTTTCGATCGCGCCGGTGTCGGTCACCTGCTTCATGCCGCGCGTCTCGACGATCTCGGCTGGGTCGCCGCCCTCGTTCCAGACGATCTCGAAGAGGTCCTTGGCGATCTTGCCGGAGATGGTTTCGGCCTTGATCAGGTCGATGATGCCGCCGAGCTGGGCGGGCGAAACCGGAGTCTCTTCAATGGCTTTGCTGGCTTTGTTCAAGGCGCCAAGCAAGTCGTTGATGACCCAGTTGGCCGCCATCTTGCCGTCGCGGCCTTCGGCCACGGCTTCGAAATAGTCGGCGATCGCCTTCTCCGACACGAGCACGGAAGCGTCGTAGACCGAGAGGCCAAGTTCGGCGACGAAGCGTGCCTTCTTGTCATCGGGCAGTTCCGGCAGATCCTTCTTGAGGTTCTCGACGTAGGCGTCGTCGAACTCGAGCGGCAGCAAGTCCGGATCGGGGAAGTAGCGATAGTCATGCGCATCTTCCTTCGAGCGCATCGAGCGGGTTTCGCCCTTGCCCGGATCGAAGAGGCGGGTTTCCTGGTCAATCGTGCCGCCATCCTCGATAATCGCGATCTGGCGACGGGCCTCGTATTCGATCGCCTGGCCAATGAAGCGGATGGAGTTGACGTTCTTGATTTCGCAGCGCGTGCCGAACTCGCCACCCGGCTTGCGCACGGAAACGTTGACGTCGGCGCGCATCGAGCCCTCATCCATGTTGCCGTCGCAGGTGCCGAGATAACGCACGATCGAGCGCAGCTTGGTCATGTAGGCCTTGGCTTCGTCGGACGAGCGCATGTCGGGCTTGGACACGATTTCCATCAGCGCCACGCCGGAGCGGTTGAGATCGACATAGGACATGGTCGGATGCTGGTCGTGCATCGACTTGCCGGCATCCTGTTCCAGATGCAGGCGCTCGATGCCGATCTCGATGTCCTCGAAATTGCCCTGACGGTCCGGCCCGAGCGAGATCACGATCTTGCCCTCGCCGACGATCGGGTCCTTGAACTGCGAGATCTGATAGCCCTGCGGCAGGTCCGGATAGAAATAGTTCTTGCGGTCGAAGATCGAGCGCTTGTTGATCTGGGCCTTCAGGCCAAGACCGGTGCGCACGGCCTGGGCCACGCATTCCTCATTGATGACGGGCAGCATGCCGGGCATGGCGGCATCGACGAGCGAGACGTTGGAATTGGGCGCATTGCCGAAGACGGTCGACGCGCCGGAAAACAGCTTGGACTTCGACAGCACCTGGGCATGGACTTCCATGCCGATGATCACTTCCCAATCGCCGGTGGCGCCGGGAATGAAGCGTTTCGGATCGGGCGTGCGCGTGTCTACCAGGGTCATCGGATGCTCGTGTCATGCGTGGACGTTTCGTGTCGTGAGGTAGAGCAAATGCGCCGAAGGTGCAAGGCTTGAGGGCTGGGCGACAGGCAGGATGAGCTCGCGGCTGGGGGTGGATGACAGGTGTCGGAACAGGTTACAGAGGGTCATGACCTATTTCATGGCTCTCACCCCTTACACCGCACTGCTGATTGCGCTTATCGGATGGAACCTGCTGTGCTTTGCGATCTTCGCCTTTGACAAACATGCGGCACGCCAGTCGCTTCGGCGCATCCCCGAGCGGCGGTTGATCCTGCTCACCATCTTCGGCGGTGCCGGTGGCGCCTACGTGGCGCAGCGGTTTCTCCGCCACAAGACACGCAAGCCGCCGTTCGGCTGGCTTGTGCCGCTGATGGCCGTGCTGCAGGTGGGATTTCTCGTGGTTGCAACGGTGCTGCTGGCGGCATGACGGGCGGCTTCAGAATTCCTGGCCGTATCCGAGCGTTTCCTGCTGGGCGAGTTGCTTCGACAGGCCGACGGACTGGACGTCGCGATCGAGTTTGGGATTGTAGGTGACCGTCAACCAGTTCACGGCATAGCCGTGTTTTTCGAAAAAGCGCAGGGCTTCCGCATTCATGGCATGGGTCTGCAGGCTCGCCTTGGAAAACCCCTTGTCGACGATTTCGCTTTCGACGGCGGCCAACAGTTCGCTGCCGAGACCCTGGCCCTCGCTATCCGGATCGATCCAGAAATCGGTGATCGTCTCATCCAGATCCTCACGGGCCGCCCAGCCGACCGGCTGACCGGACTTTTCGATCACGGTGATGCAGATCCAGCCATCGCGGGTAAAGCGCAGGAAGGCATTGCGCGCATTGTCGATCATGTCGAACGTCTCGCCGACCGGGATCATCGCCTTTTGCCAGGCGCGCATGCCGATCTCCGCCAGGATCTCGGCCTCTTCCTGTCGCGCCTTGCGGATCGTGATCATTTATCCCTCGTCGTTTGTGACAGTAAATCATTGCGCCAAGACTTTGGCCAGCGCAGCGAATGGCAGGCAAAATAATATTTATGTTCAAAGGTTTGGCGCGGCGACCCATCCGCGCCCCGCAGGCGATGCGGCGTTTGCTGATTCGCCTCGATGGTGCGGGTGACAGAACCGCGCACTTTTGCTAACCTGCCAGGGTCCAAAGGAGAATTGATGTTCGGTTTGTCCGAGACCCGGTAAAGGCCCTGCCCGCGATCCGATAGCGATCGTTCGGCCAGGGCCAGAAAACGAAGCCCCGATGCTTTGCGGCATCGGAAACGTTTTCGCGCGCACTTAACCCTGCGCTTTTCCCGGATTGCATTTCCATGGACATTTCACGCACCGACCAGCGTATTCTTCACCTCATGGCCCAAGGTGGCTGGATCGAAATCCACCGCGACGACCGCCGCAAGATCGAGAAGGCCTTGTGCTTTTCCCGCGACGGCTGGCTCTATCCCGGCTTCGATGTCGAACTCTTCCGCAGACTTAAACGGCTGAAGGCCATCAGTTCGAGGGAGGGCAAGCCATATCGCATCACAGAACGGGGCTTGAGGCTTGTCAGGGCGGAGTTGGATAACAGGTGAGGCTGAGGCCAGCATCGCTCACGGCGGTGCTGGCTCAACACTTCTCACAATCGGCGCTGACGCGACTTTGGGGTATTCTATCGCCGCGGTTGGACCGAAATCAAAACCTTCCGACGAGATCAGCTACGCACCACCGTCGGCGGATGCGTCGCCGGGTGAGTATGAAGCCTGGAAGATCGAGAAGGTTAATAAGGCACTCAAGCAGTGCGAGGATCGCGACGCGATGATACCGGCCTCAGACGTCTGGGAGCGCTTTGGCTTTGAACGTTAAGTTCTCACCACAAGCGACAGCCTACCTCATTGCTTATTGATACGTATATTGCCGATCAAGATCCGTCAGCTGCCGGGCGGATCCTGTCACGGTTGCGGCAGATCACTCAAACGCTAGGCCAATTTCCGCTTTTGGGACGGCCCGGAGCCGTTGACTGCACGCGAGAATTCGCGGTCCATGGTCTGCCCTACACTGTGATCTATCGGGTGGTTTCAACCGCAGAGTTCGACATCGATACCATCCTTCACCATCGCAAACTGTACCCGCCATCGGAGGATTGAGCACTTGGCACAGGCCGGGATAGCGCCTCAAAGTGCCTGCTGCATCTTCACCTTCTCGACCTTCATGCCCATCGCCGGCGAATGCTGCATGCCGCGCCAGACCACCGTGAAACCCAGCTCCTCATATAGCCGGATCGCGCCTTCGTTTGCGGCGTGGGTGTCTATTCTCGCCCGTCTCAGACCTTCGGCGCGCATATCGCGCAGCACGGCACAGACGAGCGCCGAGCCGATCCCGAGGCCCTGATGGGCGGGGCTTACCCAAAGATCGGAAATGTAGTCACGTGCGCCTTCGCGGGCCGTCCAGCCGGCGATCTCGCCGCCGAGTTCACCGACGGTGATCAGGCTGAACTGTTCCTGGGAAAAACGGCGGAAGCTCAAGCGAATGCGGACCATCATGTCCACTCCGAAAGCATTCAGCACCGGATTGGCAGCCCAGGCATCAAAACCGACGCGGCCGACGCTTTCCGCATCGGCCGCTGTCATGTCCCTGATGACGAAGTCCTTTACCACCACTTGGCCGGCGCAAACGTGCCGGCGGCCTGTTCGATGATATGGGCGGTCTTGAAGAGGGTTTCTTCCTCGAAGGGCTTGCCGATGATCTGCAGACCGAGGGGAAGGCCCTTGCTGTCGATGCCGGCGGGAACCGAGATGCCCGGCAGGCCGGCCATGTTGAGCGTGATGGTGAAGACGTCCTGCAGGTACATCTTGACCGGATCGGCGGCCAGTTCCTTGTCGCCGATGGCAAAGGCCGAGGTCGGGGTGATCGGGGCGAGGATGGCATCGACGCCGGCCTCAAAAGCCAGTTCGAAGTCGCGCTTGATCAGGGTGCGGACCTTCTGGGCCTTCAGGTAATAGGCGTCGTAGTAACCGGCCGAGAGCACATAGGTGCCGATCATGATGCGGCGCTGGACTTCCTTGCCGAAACCTTCGGCGCGGGTCTTTTCGTACATGTCGGCAATGTCCTTGCCGTCGACCCGCAGGCCGTAGCGGACGCCGTCATAGCGGGCAAGGTTCGACGAGGCTTCGGCGGGTGCGACGATGTAATAGGCCGGCAGCGCGTATTTGGTGTGCGGCAGAGAGATATCGACAATCTCGGCACCGGCTTCCTTCAGCCAGGCGATGCCCTGCTGCCAGAGCGCCAGGATCTCTTCCGACATGCCGTCGACGCGGTATTCCCGGGGTATTCCGATCTTCATGCCTTTCACGGAGCCGCCGATGGCTTTTTCGTAATCCGGCACGGGCAGATCGACGGAGGTCGTGTCCTTCGCGTCGGTGCTGGCCATGGACTTCAGAAGGATCGCGGCGTCGCGCACGTCGCGGGCGATCGGGCCGGCCTGGTCGAGCGACGAGGCGAAGGCGACGATGCCCCAGCGCGAGCAGCGGCCGTAAGTCGGCTTGATGCCGACGGTGCCGGTGAAGGCGGCCGGCTGGCGGATCGAGCCGCCGGTGTCGGTGGCGGTCGCACCGGCGCAGAGATGGGCGGCGACGGCAGCGGCCGAACCGCCGGAGGAACCGCCGGGGACCAGCTTCTCGTCCGAGCCCGTGGCCTTCCACGGGTTGACGGTCGGGCCGTAGTACGAGCTCTCGTTCGACGAGCCCATGGCGAATTCGTCCATGTTGAGCTTGCCGAGCATGACGGCACCAGCGTTCCACAGGTTGGTGGTGACCGTCGATTCATATTCCGGCTTGAAGCCGTCGAGGATGTGGCTGCAGGCCTGGGTGTGCACACCCTTGGTGGCGAAGAGATCCTTGACGCCGAGCGGGATGCCTTCGAGCACGCCGGCCTTGCCGTCGGCGATACGGGCGTCGGAGGCCTTGGCCATGTCGCGGGCAATATCCGGTGTGACGGCGACATAGGCGTTCAGCGCACCATTGGCGGCCTCGATCGCGGAGAGATAGGCATCCGTCAGTTCGACGGCCTTGATCTCCTTGGCGGCGAGTTTCGCACGGGCGTCGGCGATGGTGAGGCTGGTCAGTTGGCTCATGGCAGGTTCACTTCAGACTGTCTGCGCCAGGCGGCGCGGGAAATTCGGGAGGCTCGGCGGTCGGCAGCGGTCGGATCTTACTCGACGACCTTCGGCACCTGGAAGAAATTACGGTCGGTGGCCGGCGCATTGGCGACGATAGCGTCGGCCTTGTTGCCGTCGGTCACGACGTCGGCGCGCTTCTTCATGGCCATGGGCGTGACCGAGGTCATCGGCTCGACACCTGAAACGTCGACCTCGTCGAGCTGCTCGACGAAGCCGAGGATGCCGTTCAGTTCACCGGTCATGCGCTCGGCCTGCCCCTCGCTGACAGCGAGACGGGCAAGACGGGCAACGCGCTTGACGGTGGCGAGATCGACAGACATGGGCATTCTCCGGATGGACTGTTTTCTTCGCTATAATGGCCGTCAAGCGCTGAAGCAACGGGGTTTCGTCAGACCTCGACCGAGGAGCCCGGCTTCGGGGTCAGAACGCGGGTGCGTGTGCCGTCCAGACCGGCGACGAATTTTTCCGGCGTCTGGTCGATGATCGGGAAGGTGCCGTAGTGGCAGGGGATCGCGGTCTTGAAGTCGAAGTAACGCTGGCAGGCGAGTGCGGCCACGGCGCCCCCCATGGTGAAGCGGTCGCCGATCGGCACCAGGCCGATATCCGGCTGATGCAGCTCCTTGATCAACTGCATGTCGGAGAAGATATCGGTGTCACCCATATGCAGCAGCGAGGCTTCGTCGTCAAAATGCAGCATCAGGCCGTTGGCATTGCCGAGCGCATGGGAGACGCCATCTTCGGTGATCTGGGCCGACGAATGCAGGGCATTGGTAAAGGTGACGGAGAAACCTTCGAAGCCGACGGTGCCGCCGGTATTGCCCATCTCGATCTTCTCGACGCCCTTGGAGCCGAGCCAGGCGGCGAGATCGGCATTGGCGAGAACGGTCGCGCCGGTTTCCTTGGCAAGTTGGACCGTGTCACCGACGTGGTCGCCGTGGCCGTGGGTGAGCAGGATGTGCGTGACACCCTTGGTCTGGTCCTTCAGATCCAGCCCGGCAAAGCTCGGATTGTAGGACAGGAACGGATCGATCAGGATCGACGCGGTGGCGCTGTCGAGGCGGAAGGCGGAATGGCCGAGCCAGGTAATCTTCATGGTATCTCTCCGGTTTGCAGTGTTGCGCGGCAATATATGGCAAATGCCAAGCCCGGCAACTGCTGGAAGGCTGCGTCAGTTGCGCAAGGGTCAGCGCTGGTCTATGCGACCTTCATGGCAGCCGTATTGCTGCAGAAGAAAAGGGACAGACCATGGCCGATGATGATTATGTATATGACGAGGCCACTGGCGAATGGCTGTCGGCAGCCGAGGCTGCGGCGAAAAGCGCAAAACCCGAGGCTCGCGACGCCTCCGGAAATATTCTGGCTGACGGCGATTCCGTCGTGCTGGTCAAGGACCTCAAGGTCAAGGGTGCTGGCCAGACTCTGAAGCAGGGCACCGTCATCCGCTCGATCCGCCTCACCGACAATCCGGAAGAAGTCGACTGCCGGCATGATGCGATCAAGGGACTGGTGCTGCGCACCGAGTTCGTTCGCAAGCGCTGAGGCTTGAAGGGGTAAGAAACGTGGCGACATTGACCATCGAGGAACTGGCCGAGCAGCTTCAGCCGAACCAGGCGATTGCCGGCCTCGATCTGGGCACGAAGACGATCGGGCTTTCCGTTTCGGATCTCGGGCGCCGCTTCTCGACCCCTCGCCCGGTGCTGAAGCGGATCAAGTTTACCCAGGACGCCGAACTGCTGCTGACCTTTGCCGCCAAGGAGAGGGTCGTCGCCTTCGTGATCGGCCTGCCGGTCAATATGGACGGCTCTTCCGGTCCGCGCGTTCAGGCAACGCGGGCATTTGTGCGGGCCATGGCGGATAAAACCGACATTCCCTTCGTCTACTGGGACGAGCGGCTGTCGACCGTTGCCGCCGAACGGGCACTGCTGGAAATGGATGTTTCTCGCGCCAAGCGCAGCGAGCGGATCGATTCGGCCGCCGCGAGCTTCATTCTTCAGGGCGCGCTGGACAGGCTTTCCGGGCTGGCGCGGGTTTCCGCCACATCCGCCGATGAGACCTGACGGGCAGTCCACCAGGCCTTGATCGCCTTGCGGCGACGGAAGGCCATGATGGCAAACAGCACCAGGCTATCGACGACCACCGCGCGCATGACGAGCGGCGGAATGGTTTCCGGCGGAATGCCGAGCACATTGCCATAGATCTGGAAGACCAGATCGTGGGCCTGACGGGTGAGCATGAAGATGCCGAAGCTCATGTCGTAATAGGACAGGCTGTACCAGGCGCCGAGAAACGCAATGGGCATGGCCCACAAGAGCAGAAATGTCTTCATGCCGTCTCTGCCTTTCGCATCAGCAGCGAATCATTCGCCACCGGCCAGTTTTCAACCAGCCATCTCAGTGCAGCCATTGCGGTCAACACGAAGGCCGGCACGGCGATATCCAGCGCCAGCCCCGCAAAGAAGACCATCATCATGATGGTTATCACCGGCCTTGCCGGAGCCATGACTCTCACCGCTTACGCCTTTTAACGCCTGTCCCAGGCAAAAGTTGTCCTGTTCGGTCGATCGGCGCAACGTAAACCCTTTGTTAAGGTTAACGACGCCTGGGGATAAGCCAGATCAAGGATTTGCGGCGCGAGTACAGCCATGGCCGGTTTCTCGTTGCCTGTCAGGGCTCTCGGGTTTAACGATCCGGCCTTCGCCTCCTCTTATGCCCCCTCATGGACACCCCATGCTGATCATCTTCGAAAGCATCCTGCCGATTTTCCTGCTCGTTGTGATCGGCGTGGGACTGCGCCGCGCGCCCGTAATCCAGGAGAGTTTCTGGAGCGGGCTGGAACAGTTCGGCTACTACGTGCTGTTTCCGGCGCTACTCTTCCACACCATGGTGAAGATCGATTTCGCGGCGCTCGATGGCGGGCGCGTGAGCCTCGTGTCGCTGGTGACCGTCGGTATCATGACCGGCGTTTCCCTGGCGCTCTGGCCGCTGCTGAGGCGGGCCGGCATGCCGGCGTCCTCTTATACCTCCGTCTTCCAGACGGCGACGCGGTGGAATGGCTTCATGGCGCTTGCGATCGGCGAGAAGCTTGCCGGCCATGAGGGGCTGGCCGTCATCGCTGTGATCATGGCGGCGATCATCATTCCGCTCAATCTGGTCAATGTCGGGGTCATGGTCTGGTTTTCCGGCCAAAGCCGCAGCTTCAAGACTTTCGCCATCCGGATCATCACCAATCCGATCATCGTCGGATCTGGCCTGGGCGTGATCCTCAACCTCGCCGGCATCCCGGTCTATGACCCGGTGCTCACGACGATCGGATTGCTGGCCGCCGCCTCCCTGCCGCTCGGGCTGGTCAATGTCGGTGCGGGCTTGCGCATCGCCGATGCGCTGCGGCCCAGCGGTGCGGTGATGTTGTCGGTGGCGCTGAAGCTGGTGCTGTTTCCGATCGTTTCGGTCAGTGTGGCACTCCTGGCCGGGCTTACAGGCCAGACCGTGGTGATGATCGCGCTCGGGGCGGCCGTGCCGACGGCGATGAACGGTTATGTGCTGGCGCGCCAGATGGGCGGCGATGCCGAACTGTATGCGGCAGCGGCCACCGTTCAGACGGTCGCCGCCTTCTTCACCATCCCGGTCGTGCTCTATCTCGTGGCTCAGGTGGCCGGCGGATAAAGCAGGTCGAGCACGTAGCGCGAATCGAAACGAGCATCGAGCACGCCGTAGGTATGGCGCCAGCCGCCGGCGAGACGCGATTCGAGGAAGGCGTCGGCGATCTTGCCAGCACCTAAGCGATAGAGCTCGGCGGCACCGGCCGCGAGCGCCAGTTGTTCGATCAGCAGGCGCCCTGCCCCTTCGTCGCGATCGGCGAGTGCCGTTGCGGCGCGCAGGACCTCGACGGTCTTCTTGCCGGAGGGGCCAAGATCCCGCTCCAGGCCGGCAAAGAGGGTTTCGAACAGGTCCTTGCCACGGCTCAGCACGCGCAGCACATCGAGCGCCATGACATTGCCGGAGCCTTCCCAGATGGCATTGACCGGGGCTTCACGGTAGTGGCGAGCAATCGGGCGCTCCTCGACATAACCGCTGCCGCCGATGCATTCCATGGCCTCGTAGATGAGGCCGGGGGCAATCTTGCAGATCCAGTATTTGGCAACCGGCGTCATGACGCGGGCGTAAGCGGCATCGACAGGGTTTTCGCGCGCCTTGTCGAAGCTGTCGGCGAGGCGGAAGGCGAGTGCGGTCGCGGCGGCGACGTCGAGCGCCATATCGGCGAGCACACGGGTCATCATCGGCTGGTCGATCAGGTTCTTTCCGAAGACGGCACGGCCGCGCACATGGTGCACCGCTTCGGCCATCGAGGCGCGCATCATGCCGGCCGACGAGAGCGCGCAGTCAAGACGCGTCAGCGTGACCATATCGAGGATGGTGCGCACGCCGTCGCCCGGCGAGCCGAGCAGGAAGCCGAAGGTCTCGGAGAATTCGACCTCGGAAGAGGCATTCGAGCGATTGCCGACCTTGTCCTTCAGGCGCTGGAATTCGAGGCCATTTGCGGAGCCATCTTCCAGCAGTCGCGGGACAAGGAAACAGCCCATGCCATCCTTGGTCTGGGCGAGCATCACGAAAGCGTCGCTCATCGGGGCGGACATGAACCACTTGTGGCCCGAGAGGCGGTAGATGCCCTCGCCTACGCGTTCGCCGGTCGTTGTGTTGGCCCGCACATCGGTGCCGCCCTGTTTTTCCGTCATGCCCATGCCGATGGTGACGGCGGTCTTCTGCATCGGCGGCTTATTGCCGCTGTCGTATTTGCGCGACAGGATCTTTGGCGTCCATTCCTTCTGGACCGCCGGCGAGGCAACGAGGGCGGCGACCGAGGCGCTGGTCATGGTGAGCGGGCAGAGATGCCCCGATTCAAGCTGGGCCGTCAGGAAAAACCTGATAGCGCGGGCCTTGTGTTCGTGGCCACGAGCTTCCGACTGGTCCTCCCAGACGGAGGAGTGCAGGCCCGACGCCATGGAGCGGCGCATCAGCGCATGCCAGGCCGGGTGGAACTCGACGACATCAAGGCGTTCGCCGCGCACACCATGGGTTCTGAGTTGCGGCGGGCTGGCATTGGCCATGCGCGCCAGTTCCTGCGCTTCCGGCGAGGTCACATATTTGCCGATGACGTCGTATTCCTCGCGTAGCGGACGCGACAGCGAAGACGAGAGATCGACGAGCAGAGGATCGGCGCGATAGGCATTGATGCCGGACCAAGGCTTGGGCTGGTTCAAGGCGGCGAGTTTTTCTTCAGTCCGGTTCATTCAACAAAAGCCGATCTCGTAATCAGCGTCCGCTGGTCTTGCAGCGGTTCGCCTCGAATTTCCAGGGGAGCATGCCGGTCCAACAGATGCGGCTGCATCCGGGCCCCTGCATAGCCGCAGTCGGCTCCTATTACATGGGGAACGCGCCGCAATCCACATAGCATATGCTTGCTCCCCTGCATGGCAATCATTATAGACCGCGTGACATCTCAGGAGGACGTCTCCATGGTCTTCTTTCCCCATCGCCATCTCATCGGCATCAAGGGCCTTACCGAACAGGACATCACGTTCCTGCTGGATAAGGCGGACGAAGCCGTCAAAATCAGTCGCCAGCGGGAGAAGAAGACTTCCACGCTGCGCGGCCTCACCCAGATCAACCTCTTTTTCGAAGCTTCGACGCGGACGCAGTCCTCGTTCGAGCTTGCAGGCAAACGCCTCGGCGCCGACGTGATGAACATGTCGGTCGGCAATTCGTCGGTGAAAAAGGGCGAAACGCTGATCGATACGGCGATGACGCTGAACGCCATGCGGCCGGATGTGCTGGTGGTTCGCCACTCCTCGGCAGGTGCCGCAGCCCTGCTCGCGCAAAAAGTGGCGTGCTCGGTGGTCAATGCCGGCGATGGCCAGCATGAACATCCGACCCAGGCGCTGCTCGATGCGCTGACCATCCGTCGTGCACGGGGCAAGCTGTCGCGCATCATCGTTGCGATCTGCGGCGACGTGCTGCATTCGCGTGTGGCGCGCTCCAACATCCTGCTGCTCAATGCCATGGGCGCGCGCGTGCGCGTCGTCGCTCCGGCGACGCTGCTGCCGGCCGGCATTGCCGATATGGGCTGCGAAGTCTTCCACGACATGAACGAAGGGCTGAAGGGCGCGGATGTCGTCATGATGCTGCGTCTGCAGCGCGAGCGCATGTCCGGCTCCTTCGTGCCGTCGGTGCGCGAATACTTCCATTTCTATGGCCTTGATGCCGAGAAGCTGAAAGCTGCCAAGGAAGATGCGCTTGTGATGCATCCGGGGCCGATGAACCGGGGCGTCGAGATCGCGTCTGAAGTGGCCGACGGTCCGCAGAGCGTGATCGAAAGTCAGGTTGAAATGGGCGTTGCCGTGCGCATGGCTGTCATGGAAACGCTGCTCGTGTCGCAGAACCAGGGCCCGCGTTCGGAAGGATATGGCGCATGACGAAACCGCTCGTCCTCAAGAATGCCCGCATCATCGACCCGTCGCGGAATCTCGACGAGGTCGGCACGATTATTGTCGGCCATGACGGGCTGATCCTTTCATCCGGCGCTGACGCACAGAACCAGGGTACGCCGGAAGGAGCAGAGATCAGAGATTGCCGGGGTCTGACAGCCGTTCCGGGCCTCGTCGACGCCCGCGTCTTTGTCGGCGAACCGGGTTCCGAGCATCGCGAGACGATCGCATCGGCGAGCCGCGCGGCAGCGGCCGGAGGGATCACCTCCTTCATCATGATGCCGGAGACCGATCCTGTCATCGACGACATCGCGCTGGTCGAATTTGTCAAGAAGACCGCGCGTGATACGGCCAGCGTCAACGTCTACCCGGCAGCGGCGCTCACCAAGGGCATGACCAGCGGTGAGATGACCGAGATGGGACTGCTGCAGCTTGCCGGTGCCGTCGCATTCACCAATGGCCGATACGGCCTGAACGACACGCAGGTGCTGCGCCGCGCGATGACCTATGCGCGGGAGTTCGATGCCGTCATCGCGCTCGAAACGCGGGAAAAATATCTCGCTGCGAACGGCGTGATGAACGAGGGCCTGCTGGCGAGCTGGCTCGGGCTCGGCGGCATCCCGCGCGAGACCGAGATCATTCCGTTGGAACGGGATCTTCGCATCGCCGGCCTTACCCGCGCCAAGTATCACGCATCGCAGATCTCGGTGCCGGAATCGGTCGAGGCGATCGAGGTGGCCCGCAAGCGCGGCGCCAAGGTGACCTGCGGCATCTCGATCAACCACCTGAGCCTCAACGAAAACGACATCGGCGAGTACCGGACCTTCTTCAAGCTCTATCCGCCACTGCGCTCGGAAGACGACCGGATGGCGATGGTCGAGGCGCTGGCCAAGGGCCAGATCGACATCATCGTTTCCTCGCATGATCCGCAGGACGTCGATACCAAGCGCCTGCCCTTCGGCGAGGCCGCCGATGGCGCGATCGGGTTGGAGACCATGCTGTCGGCCGCCCTTCGGCTGCATCATGCCGGCCAGGTGCCGCTGATGCGGCTGATCGATGCGATGTCGACACGGCCGGCCCAGATCTTCGGCCTGCCCGGCGGCACGCTGAAGCCGGGCGCTGCCGGCGATATCGCGCTTATCGATCTCGACGAGCCGTGGCTCGTCTCGCGCGACAGCCTGCTGGCGCGGTCGAAGAACACGGCCTTCGAGGATGCACGGTTTTCAGGCCGCGCCGTTGCGACCTATGTCGCCGGACGCTGCGTGCATACGCTTTCCTAAAAGGGGACACTGATGCCTACGATCGATTACGCCGCTCTCGGCCCAACCAATGTCGCCATGGTGCTCTTGCTCGGCTACCTCCTGGGCTCGATCCCGTTCGGCCTGCTGCTCACCAAAATGGCAGGCCTCGGCGACCTGCGCGCGATCGGATCCGGCAATATTGGTGCAACCAATGTGCTGCGCACCGGCAACAAGAAGCTGGCGGCCGCCACCCTGCTGCTCGACGCGCTGAAGGCAACGGCTGCGGCGTTGATCGCTCAGGCGATCTTCGGCCACAATGCAGGACTGCTCGCCGGCTTTGCCGCCTTTATCGGCCATCTCTTCCCCGTCTGGCTCGGGTTCAAGGGTGGCAAGGGCGTGGCCACCTATATCGGCACGCTGCTTGGCGTCGCACCGCTGATGGTGCTGGTCTTCGCCGTCGTCTGGCTCTCCATCGCCTTCATCACACGCTACTCGTCATTGTCGGCACTCGTCGCCACACTTGTCATTCCGGTTGTATTGTGGATACTTGGGGTTGAAGAAGCTGCCCTCGTCACCGCCGCCATGACCGTCATTACCTATTGGCGCCACAAGGCGAATATCGAGCGGTTGATTGCAGGGACAGAGGGCAAGATCGGCCAAAAAGGCTAGAGGAAGGCGATGGGCTCAGTCGGCGCAGGACGAAAAGGCATTGCGCTGACGGACCGCCAAAGGATCGCCTGGCTCAGGCTCATCCGCAGTGACAATGTCGGCCCCGCTACTTTCCGCGACCTGATCAACCATTTCGGCACCGCCGAGGCTGCTCTAGAGGCTTTGCCGGAACTCTCGCGGCGGGGCGGATCGTCCCGCTCCATCCGGATCGCAAGCATTGCCGACGCCGAGTGCGAGATCGAGACCGCGCGGCGCTTTGGCGCGCAGTTCATCGGTATCGGCGAGCCGGATTATCCGCCGGCCCTGCGCCAGATCGATGGCGCCCCTCCCCTTCTCGCCGCCAAGGGTGATCTAGCGGTCGCCACCCTTCCCGCCGTCGGCATGGTCGGATCCCGCAATGCCTCGATCAGCGGCGCCAAGTTTGCGGCGATGATGGCGCGCGAGATCGGCAATGCCGGTTATGGCATTGTCTCCGGCCTGGCGCGCGGCATCGATGCGGCCGCCCACCGCGCCAGCCTCGAGACGGGCACGATTGCTGCGATGGCCGGCGGACTCGACCAGCCCTATCCGCCCGAGAATATCGACCTGCTCAGGTCCATCTGCGATGGGCGAGGCCTCGCGATTTCCGAAATGCCCTTCGGCTGGGAGCCACGCGCGAGGGATTTCCCCCGTCGCAACCGGCTGATTGCCGGGATCGCGCTTGGAGTCGTCGTGATCGAGGCTGCTGCCCGCTCCGGCTCGCTGATCACGGCGCGGCTGGCAGGCGAATTTGGGCGGCTGGTCTTTGCAGTGCCGGGCTCGCCGCTCGATCCGCGCTGCGAGGGCACCAATGGGCTGTTGAAGGATGGCGCGACTGTGACCACGCGGGCGCTCGACGTACTGCAGGCCCTAGCGCCGATCTCCGAGGTCGATCTGTTCAGCCAGCCGGAGGCTGACGAACCGGAGGATGACGGGGCCGAGCGCATGCTGGCGTCGCCGCCCAATGACGACGAGCGTCTTATCATCGTGCAGGCACTGGGGCCGACACCGGTGGAGATCGACGACATCATCCGGCATACCGGCTTTGCCGCGTCGACGGTCTATCTGGTTCTGCTGGAACTCGACCTTGCCGGTCGCCTAGACCGGCATACCGGGGGATTTGTGTCGCTCGCCATTTGATATCGTCAGCGCTCGGCGTCCGGATTGCACGTCACCGGCTTCGACATAGGCCATTTCGATCAGGTAGCAGAGCATTTCCGCCCCCTCGTTCTCAGCGACACCGCGCAACTCGCCCAACATCTGGCGGATATAGGCGATGTTCTCCATCGTGCGGTTGCCGCGACCGTTCGTCTCGCCTGTCTGTCGTACCATGACCGGTGCTCGTTGCTGTGGAGAACGGCAATTTCCGCCCTCACAAATTGTCCCCCAAATACAATAGCTAATTTATTCTAGATTGCAATCTTATGTAAATCTCTCTTTGGTTGTATCGCGTTGCAATTTCGGAAAATGGGTCATACCTCTTGACCGCAAGCGTTTCGCCCTCCATGTCGAAACGTCGGTTTTCCAAGGCGGTGGCGCGGTGCCATGGGTTGTGAGCGCTGATGAAGGTGCAGTGAAGCATGAATGTCGTAGTCGTAGAGTCCCCGGCAAAGGCCAAGACGATCAACAAGTATCTGGGTCCCGGATACAAGGTGCTCGCCTCGTTCGGCCATGTGCGCGATCTTCCGGCCAAGGACGGTTCGGTGCTTCCCGACCAGGATTTCGAGATGCTCTGGGAGGTGGACACCGCCTCGCAGAAGCGGATGAAGGACATCGCGGATGCGGTGAAATCCTCCGACGGACTGTTTCTCGCTACCGACCCGGATCGCGAGGGTGAAGCGATTTCCTGGCATGTGCTCGACCTTTTGAAGAAGAAGCGCGTCATCGGCGACAAGCCGGTCAAGCGCGTCGTCTTCAACGCCATCACCAAGAAGGCCGTGCTGGACGCGATGGCGAACCCACGCGATATCGACACGCCGCTGGTCGACGCCTATCTGGCGCGCCGGGCACTCGACTATCTCGTCGGCTTCAATCTCTCGCCGGTTCTCTGGCGCAAGCTGCCCGGTGCCCGCTCGGCCGGTCGCGTGCAGTCGGTGGCGCTGCGCCTCGTCTGCGACCGCGAAACCGAAATCGAACGCTTCGTTGCGGAAGAATACTGGAATATCTCGGCGCTTTTGAAGACACCGCGCGGCGATGAATTCGAGGCCAAGCTTGCTTCGCACCAGGGCAAGCGCATGCAGCGCAACTCGGTGACCAATGGCGAGCAGGCGGCCGGCATCAAGGCACTGCTTGATGGCGCCGCCTTCGCCGTCGACAGCGTGGAAGCCAAGCCGGTCAAGCGCAATCCGGGCCCTCCGTTCACAACCTCCACCCTGCAGCAGGCAGCGTCCTCGAAGCTTGGCTTCTCGGCCTCGCGCACCATGCAGGTGGCGCAGAAGCTTTATGAAGGCATCGACATCGGCGGCGAGACCGTCGGTCTCATTACCTATATGCGTACCGACGGCGTGCAGATGGCACCGGAAGCGATCGAGGCTGCCCGCGGCGCCGTCGCCGACCAGTTCGGCCCGCGTTACGTTCCCGAGAAGGCGCGCCTCTATTCGACCAAGGCGAAGAATGCCCAGGAAGCGCACGAAGCCATTCGCCCGACCGATTTCAACCGCTCACCGGACAAGGTGCGCCGCTTCCTCGATGCCGACCAGTTGCGGCTCTATGACCTGATCTGGAAGCGCGGCATTGCTAGCCAGATGGCGTCGGCCGAGATCGAGCGCACCACGGTCGAGATCCTGGCCGATAACAAGGGTGACAAGGCGGGCCTGCGCGCCGTCGGTTCCGTCATCCGTTTCGACGGCTTCATTGCCGCCTATACCGACCAGCGCGAAGAGGGCGAACCGGCGGAGGACGGCGACGACGAGGATGGCCGCCTGCCGGAGATCAATGCCCGCGAGGCATTGGCCAAGAGCAAGATCAATTCCAGCCAGCATTTCACCGAGCCGCCGCCGCGCTATTCGGAAGCCTCGCTGATCAAGAAGATGGAAGAGCTCGGCATCGGGCGTCCTTCGACCTATGCCGCGACGCTGAAGACGCTCAGCGACCGCGAATATGTCATCATGGACAAGCGCAAGCTCATCCCACATTCCAAGGGGCGCCTCGTCACGGCCTTCCTCGAAAACTTCTTCACCAAGTATGTCGAATACGATTTCACCGCCGATCTCGAAGAGAAGCTCGACAAGATCTCGGCCGGTGAACTCAACTGGAAGGACGTGTTGCGCGACTTCTGGAACGACTTTTTCTCGCAGATCGAAGACACCAAGGAGCTGCGCGTCACCAATGTGCTCGATGCGCTGAACGAAGCGCTGGCACCGCTCGTTTTTCCGAAGCGCGAAGACGGATCTGATCCCCGCATCTGCCAGGTCTGCGGCACAGGCAATCTGTCGCTGAAGCTCGGCAAGTATGGCGCCTTTGTCGGCTGCTCTAACTATCCGGAGTGCAATTACACCCGCCAGTTGACCAATGACGGCAATGCCGAGGCGGATGCCGCTGGCAACGAGCCGAAGGCGCTGGGCAAGGATCCGGTGACGGAGGAAGACATCACGCTGCGCTCGGGCCGGTTCGGGCCTTACGTTCAACGCGGCGACGGCAAGGAGGCCAAGCGCTCCTCGCTGCCGAAGGGTTGGGCGCCCGGTGATATTGATTTCGAGAAGGCGCTGTCGCTCTTGTCGCTGCCGCGCGATGTCGGTCCGCATCCAGAATCCGGCAAGATGATCTCGGCCGGTCTCGGACGCTATGGCCCCTTCGTCCTGCATGACGGCACCTATGCCAATCTTGAAGGCATCGAGGACGTGCTGTCGATCGGCATCAACCGCGCCGTGACCGTGCTGGCCGAAAAGAAGGCCAATCCCGGCGGGCGTGGCCGCACAGCAGCGGTTGCGCTGAAGGAACTCGGGGAACATCCTGACGGCGGCGCGATTACCGTGCGTGACGGTCGATTTGGTCCTTACGTGAACTGGGGCAAGGTAAATGCCACTCTGCCGAAGGGCAAGGATCCGCAATCGGTGAGCGTCGAGGAAGCCCTCGTGCTGATCGCCGAGCGTGCAGCCAAGGATGGCGGCGGCAAGGCCAAGGCAAAGAAGGCGCCGGCCAAGGCCGCCAAGGCAAAGGCCGGTGATGCGACCGAGGCAAAGCCGAAGAAGGCTGCCACCAAGCCGAAGGCCAAGACAGCAGCAAAGGCCCCGGCGAAAGCCTCCGCAAAAGCCAAGACAACAACGAAGAAGAGTGCGACTTGAGCAGAAAATTCCGCGACCCCTCCGAGATCCCCGGCTCCGGCAACCGCAAGAGCCGGCGTGCGGAAGGCGCGGCCAAGGCGAAGGCCGAAAACACCAACGCGATCATTCATGGCGAGGTGCCTTCGCGCGAGGTGCTGCTGCAGTTCATTACCGACAATCCTGACCGCGCTTCCAAGCGCGAGATCGCCAAAGCCTTCGGGCTGAAGGGCGATACGCGGGTCGAACTGAAGCAGGCGCTGCGCGATCTGGAGAATGACGGGCTCGTCAACAAGACCCGCAAGTCGCTGGCGCGGCCGGGTGCGCTCCCCCCGGTGACCGTTCTCGATATCACCACCCGCGACAAGGACGGCGAGTTGATCGGCCGGCCGGCGGAATGGCCTGAGGATGCAGGAGCAGCCCCGGCCGTGCTGATCCGCCAGTCGAGCGCCGACCGGGCCAAGGGCAAGACCGCCGTCGGCGGCATCGGCGACCGGGTGCTCGCCAAGATCTTCGCCAACAAGGATCGCGCAGGGCCTGCCTATACCGCCCGTGTCATCAAGGTGATCGACCGCCAGCGCGGCGCCGTGCTCGGCGTTGTCAGGATGATGGGTGAAGGCGCACGCCTGATGCCGATCGAGCGGCGCGGCGAGGAAATGCAGATCGATGCAGCCGATATCGGCGAGGCCAAGGATGGCGATCTCGTCGAAGTGGAGGTTTCTCGCTCGACGCGTCTGGGTCTGACCCGTGCACGGGTGCTCAACATCGTCGGCTCGGTTGCCTCGGAAAAGGCGATCTCGATGATCGCAATCCATGCGCATGGCATCCCCTACATTTTCCCGCAGTCTGTCATCGACGAGGCGGAGGCCGCGAAGCCGGCCAGCATGTCGCATCGCGAGGACTGGCGTCAGGTGCCGCTCATTACCATTGATCCGCATGACGCCAAGGACCATGACGACGCCGTCTATGCCGAGCCGGATACTTCGGAAGACAATCCGGGTGGCGTGGTGGTCACTGTCGCCATAGCCGACGTCTCCTATTACATCCGTCCGAAATCGGCGCTGGATCGCGAAGCGCTGAAGCGCGGCAACTCGGTCTACTTCCCCGACCGCGTTGTGCCGATGCTGCCGGAGCGGATTTCGAACGATCTCTGCTCGCTGCGCGAAGGCGTCGACCGCCCGGCGCTGGCCGTGCGCATGGTGTTTTCGGCCGAAGGTCGCAAAGTACGGCACACTTTCCATCGCATCATGATAAAGAGTGCGGCCAAACTCTCCTACCAGCAGGCACAGGCCGCAATCGACGGCCAGGCGGACGACAAGGCCGGGCCACTGCTCGAGCCGATCCTGAAGCCGCTTTGGGCCGCCTATGCGACCTTGAAGCGTGGGCGCGACCGGCGCCAGCCGCTTGAGCTCGACATGCCCGAGCGCAAGATCATCCTGAAGCCCGACGGCACGGTCGACCGGGTGCATGTGCCGGAGCGACTCGACGCGCACAAGCTGATCGAAGAGATGATGATCCAGGCGAACGTGGCAGCGGCAGAGACGCTGGAGGCCAAGCGCCAGAAGCTGGTCTACCGCATCCATGATGCGCCGACGCTGTCGAAGCAGGAGGTCTTGCGCGAGTTCCTGGCGACGATCGGCTTTTCGCTGGTCAAGGGCGGCAATCTGCGGTCCAACTCGTTCAACGGGATTCTCGCCAAGGCACAGGACACGCCGCACCAGATCATCGTCAACGAGATGGTGCTGCGCAGCCAGAGTCAGGCGATCTACAGCCCCGAGAATATCGGCCATTTCGGCCTGAACCTGATGAAATACGCGCATTTCACCTCGCCAATCCGGCGCTATGCCGACTTGATCGTGCACCGCGCGCTGGTCGGGTCACTGGGGCTCGGTGAAGGCGGGATCACGCAGGAGGAAGAGGCAAGCCTCGAGGATATCGCGGCCGAAATCTCGACCTTCGAGCGGCGGGCGATGGCGGCCGAGCGCGACACCGTCAATCGGCTGGTGGCGCACCACCTCGCAGGCCGCATCGGCGAGGATTTTGAAGGGCAGATCGGCGGCGTCACCAAGTCGGGTCTGTTCATCAGCCTGCCGCAATTTGGCGCAGATGGCTTTATCCCGGTTTCAACTCTCGGGCGGGACTACTATATTTACGACGAAGCTCACCAGGCCTTGACGGGCGAGAAGTCTGGATTGGGTTATCAGCTCGGCGACACCGTCGAGGTGCGGCTCGTGGAAGCCGTGCCGCTTGCCGGTGCGCTGCGCTTCGAAATGCTGAGCGAAGGGCGCAAGATGCCGGCAGGCGCGCGCTCCTTTCACAAGGCCGGCGGGCGGGGCAGGAAACAGCCCGGTACACGGCCGCCGCGTTCGAGACGGTGATTGAGACTCGCCCGGGAGAAACATGATGACGGTCAACCAGACGGATATGACGGTGCAGTTCGGCGGCACGGAGCAGCTCGAGCGACCGCTGGGGCGTTCGATCAAGCGTGGTTTACTGTGCCGTTGCCCGAACTGTGGCCAGGGCAGACTGTTCGGCCGCTATCTGAAGGTCGTCGACACATGCGCGGCGTGCGGCGAGGAATACCATCATCATCGCGCCGACGACCTGCCGGCCTATCTGGTGATTCTGGTGCTCGGCCATGTGCTGGTCGGCGGATTCATGGCGACCGATCTGGTATTTGTGCTGCCTGGCTGGGTGCATTTCGCCATCTGGGCGCCGATCGGTGTCATTGCCTCGCTGTTGAGCCTACAGCCGATCAAGGGCGGCGTGGTGGGGCTGCAATGGGCGTTGCGCATGCACGGCTTCGGCAGCACGCATGACGAGGCCAACGACAGCTGAGCCTGGCGCGTAATATGACAGCATCGTCACGTGCACGTGCCCATTTACGCTTAACTATCACTCTTCCTGTTATTCGTGATTCGCGGTGAAACCCGTTGGACAGGTTGACAGCCAGGCGATTTCCGGTGTGAACATGCCGCGCCCTCAAAACACGGTCGGGAGCTCGTACATTTCCATGCCATCCAAGATGCTGAACCTCTGTGTGCAGCGGCCCTGCCCCGCACCGACGCGTGGCCCGTCGCCGATGGTGCCGAATGTCTGAACCCAATGACGTCTTGAACGGCGACCGCGAGGAGATCCACTGGCCGTCGCTGGTGGCGGCAATCTCCGCCATTTCGGCCGTCGGCATCGCCATCGGGCTCGGCCTGCCGCTGCTTAGCATCATCCTGGAAAAGCGTGGCATCTCGTCGACGCTCATCGGCCTGAACTCGGCGATGGCCGGCATTGCGGCGATGGCTGCGGCCCCGGTGACGACGAAGATCGCGCACAAGCTCGGTGTCGTCCCCACCATGCTGTGGGCCGTGCTGCTGTCTGCCATCAGCGCCGTCGGCTTTTATTATGCCACACAGTTCTGGATGTGGTTTCCGCTGCGCATCGTCTTTCATGGCGCCACGACCACCCTCTTCATCCTGTCGGAATTCTGGATCAATGCCGCTGCACCCTCGCGCAAACGCGGGCTGGTGATGGGCATCTATGCCACCATGCTCGCCGTCGGCTTCGCTTCGGGACCGCTGATCTTCTCGGCGATCGGCAGCGAAGGCCTGTTGCCTTTCGCGGTCGGTGCGGTGGCTATCCTCGCGGCTGCCATTCCGATCTACATCGCCCGCTTCGAGAGCCCCGTGCTCAACGAAAAGCCGGAGATGCATTTCTTCCGCTACATCTTCCTCGTGCCCACTGCCACAGTTGCCGTCTTCGTCTTTGGCGCGGTCGAGGCGGGCGGGCTGTCGCTGTTTCCGATCTATGCCACCCGCACCGGCTTCACCGAGACACAGGCCGCCCTGTTGCTCACCGTGATGGGGATCGGCAACATGGTCTTCCAGATCCCGCTGGGGCTGCTCTCCGACCGGATGAAAGATCGCCGGCTGCTGCTCTCCATCCTTGCCTTCGTCGGCCTGTGTGGCTCGCTGGCGCTGCCGCTCCTGTCCGACCACTGGCAGCTGATGGCGGTCGTACTGCTGTTCTGGGGCGGCTGCGTATCCGGTCTCTACACGATCGGGCTCAGCCATCTCGGCTCGCGACTCACCGGTGCGGATCTCGCAGCGGCCAATGCGGCCTTCATCTTCTGCTATGCGGTTGGCACGGTCGCTGGTCCACAGGCGATCGGGGCGGCCATCGATCTGACCGGAAATGACGGTTTTGCCTGGGCAATTGCGGGCTTCTTCGCCCTCTATGTCGTGCTTTCCTTGGCTCGCCTGCTTTTTAGCCGGAAACACACTTGACTTTTCGGGCGCGATTTGTAGTTTCGCGCCAGATTTGCCGTGGGCCTCGTTCGGTCGTCCACGGCTTCGTTTATTAGAGGCAGGACGACCATGGCCAAGGCTACAACCATCAAGATCAAGCTTCTGTCGACGGCCGACACGGGTTTCTTCTACGTGACCACGAAGAACAGCCGTACGATGACGGACAAGATGACGAAGACCAAGTACGACCCGATTGCTAAGAAGCATGTCGAGTTCAAGGAAACCAAGATCAAGTAAATCTTGATCTCATCGGTTTTACAAAAAGGCGTGTCACTCTGTGACGCGCCTTTTTCTTTGGCAGGATGCGCCCCCTGCCCGCCCGGAGCGCCTGCCCTTCGGCGCAAACAAAAACACCGGTCTCCCAGGGGGAAACCGGTGTTTTTGAGAAAGGGGGTCGGTCAGCATGCAAACACGGCACGAGGAACCGCTTTGACGTTGCACACCAACCGACCGACCCCACGACCCAGGAGATGCGGCGGACCTGAGCATCATGGGGTATCCAAAACCTCTTGAAGAGGTCTTTTTCTATGAAGTCAAAGTCTCCCAAGTAGAGAAAAAAATCAACAGTTTATTAACCGCCTGACGTTGCATGCTCTTGATATGGTTAAATTCGGGACATGAAGTCTTGACGGCTCGAGTTGATACTCGGTGCTCAAGACATCGCCCAATGAGCATACGGACAGTCGAGTTTCGGGATCGCAAGCTTAGCGACCGGGATAGGCGGGGTGAATTCGGTGCGGCGCGCGACCGCCGAGAACAATGAAAATCTAATATAAAGATAAAAGGATAATAATCGAAGCAAATCCAAGCAGTATTGTCTGGGACCATTTGCTGACGGCGGCGACAATATTCAAACGCGGAAAACGATACAATTGCAACTGCCCAAAAACACGGCAAGACCGCGCTCAGCGCCGCTTTTCAGAGCAGGAGAAAAATCTGTGAATGGCCCTTTTAAGCCGCAGCGGCAACCACGCGGTTGCGGCCCGAATTCTTTGCCTCATAGAGCGCCCTGTCGGCCTGCTTGAGCAATTGCTCCGGCGTGTCGACTCCCGGACCCAGTGTCGCGATGCCCATGGAGGCCGTCAGCATCAACGGCGTCTCGCCAGATCGGAGCTGGAAGGGGCGCGCCTCGATCATCAGCCGCAGCCGCTCGGCAACGCTTGCCGCAACCTCGGCCGTGGTATCCGGCATGACGACGACGAATTCTTCCCCACCGTAACGACAGGCCAGATCGGCACCGCGAACCGTCGAGCGGATCCGACCGGAGAATTCCTTCAGAACCTCGTCGCCGGCGTCATGGCCATAGGCATCGTTGACCAGCTTGAAGCGGTCGATATCGGTAATGCAGATGGTCAGCGGCCGGCCGCGCACCTTGGCGCGGGCAAAGAGCGTACGCAACTGTGTGTCGAGGTAACGGCGATTGTGCAGGCCTGTCAGGCCGTCCGTGACGGCGAGTTCGATCGTCTGGCGGACGCTGTTGCGCAGACGGTCGTTGTAGCGCTTGCGACGCACCTGGGTCAGCGCACGGGCCATGAGTTCGTTGGGGTCGAGCGGGCGGACGATGTAGTCGTTGACGCCCAGATCCAATGCCCGGATGATCATCTGCTCGTCGCCCTGTTCGGTGATCAGCAGGATCGGGATGAAGCGGGTTCGCTCCAACGAACGGAGCTGCGAGCAGAGCCGCAGCGGATCGTAGTCGATCAGGTTGCTGTTGACGATGACGAGGTCGTAACCGTTCTCGGCCGCCTCGAAAACCGCAGCTTGCGGGTCCGAGAGCGCACTCACTTCGGCAATCGGCTTCAGAGCCTTAACGATGCGCTCCTGGGAAGCGCCACGGCTATCGACGAGCAGGACCTGCGCCTGTTCTTCCAGCCGACCATCGGTGAGGCGCAGGGCGTCTTCGACACCGGCCTGGCGGGTTCCGTCGTGACGGATCCGCAGCTCGTCGCTCAGCGTCTTCAGCCGGACCAGGCTTTTCACCCTTGAAATCAGCTGGAGGTCGTTAACCGGCTTGGTGAGGAAGTCGTCGGCACCAGCCTTCAGGCCGCGCACGCGGTCGGAGGGCTGGTCGAGGGCGGTGACCATGACGACGGGAATATGGGCGGTGCGTGGATTGGACTTCAGCCGCTCGCAGACCTCGAAGCCGTCCATTTCCGGCATCATGATGTCGAGCAGGATCACATCCACCTGGGTGCGATCGCAGATGTCGAGTGCGTCAAAACCATTGCTCGCCGTCAGGACGTCGAAATACTCCGCCATCAGCCGCGCTTCGAGCAGCTTCACATTGGCTGGAATATCGTCAACGACCAGAATGCGTGCAGTCATGACATCGGCTCCTCACGCATCCCCGAGATAGGTCTTGATGGTTTCGATGAACTTTGGAACGGAAATTGGCTTGGAAACATAGGCCTCGCAGCCACCCTGGCGGATGCGCTCTTCGTCCCCCTTCATGGCAAATGCGGTTACCGCAATCACCGGGATGACATGAAGATCCGGATCGTCCTTCAGCCACTTCGTCACTTCGAGGCCCGAGACTTCCGGCAGCTGGATGTCCATGAGAATGAGATCAGGCTTGTGGCGCCGTGCCAGATCCATCGCTTCCATACCGTTGCGGGTCTGCACCGTCTCATAGCCGGAGGCTTCGATAAGATCGCGGAAGAGCTTCATATTGAGCTCATTGTCTTCGACAATCATTACCTTTTTCGGCATTCACCCGGTCCTTTGTCCCGCGTCTTCTGGGGCCCGATGCCCGGCCCAGGCGCGAGTTCGCATCTTCCGTCACGCTGCATGCTAGTGCTATTTGGTTTCGAAATCGGTAATTTGCCAGGAAAACAGGAAAAGACTTTATGAAAAACAGAGATATACCTGCACACGCCGAAGACACGGCAGTGGCGGTTCTGGGCTGGCTGGCGAACGAACCGGACATGCTTTCGCGTTTTCTCGCGCTCTCCGGTGTTCAGCCTGGCCAGATGCGGGACGCCGTCAACGAACCCGGTTTTCTCGCCGGCATGCTGGAATTCCTGATGCAGCACGAGCCAACGCTGATGGCATTCTGCCAGGCGACCGAAACCAAGCCGGAGGTTGTCGTGGCAGCGTATCATCATTACGTGCGGCCCGGACTCGATTCGGGCGAATATTGATGCTGACGGATCTCGATCACATCAAGCTTGCCGACCGGCCACTCATCGTCTGCGATGTCGACGACGTGGTGTTGCAATTCGCCACGCCCTTCGAAGCCTTCCTGGTGGCGCGCGGTTACAGCCTGCTGCCGCGATCGTTCAAGCTGACCGGCAATATTTTCGATGCGGCGGAGACTGCGCTGGATGCCGTGGCCGTCAAGGACCTGATCCACGACTTCTTCATCGAACAAGAGCGCTGGCAAACGCCCTTTGCCGAAGCCGTGGACAGCCTGCATGCGCTGGCCAGGGAGGCGGATCTCGTCTTCCTCACCGCCATGCCGCCGCGCCACGCCGATGTCCGGCGCCGGCTGCTTGATCGGCTGACGCTGTCCTATCCGATGATCTCCAGCGAAGATCCGAAAGGGCCGATCGTCTCCGCATTGCATGGTGGCCGCCCCCTGCCCGTCGCCTTTGTTGACGACATGGTCGGCAATCTGCGCTCGGTCGGAGAGCATGTGCCGGACTGTGCGCTCGTCTACCTGCCGCCGGACGTAGCGATCTTCCGCTTCGCACCGGATCCCGACCCGCACGTGCTGCGGGCGCAGGACTGGGCGGAGGCGAGCGACCTGATCGAGACGCATATTCGCGGCTGAGCGACTGCTGTAAGGCGCAAAGGCAATGCAGTGCCATGCAGTCTGCAGCCCCTTGCCACGCCGTGTAGTGCGGCATAGGCTGCACTCGTTCAACCTTTGTTCCAAAGATGTCAGCGATCGTCCATCCTCATCCGGGCTTCTGCCGGGACTGCCTGACAGGGCAGCCCGAGGGACTTCGGCGTTGCCGCTCCTGCGGGAGCCCCCGACTGGTTTATCACCCGGAACTCCACGACCTCACGCTGGCGCATGTCGATTGCGACGCCTTTTATGCCGCGGTCGAGAAGCGCGACAATCCTGATCTCGTCGACAAGCCCGTGATCATCGGCGGCGGCAAACGCGGCGTGGTCTCGACCGCCTGTTATGTGGCGCGCATCCATGGTGTGCGTTCGGCCATGCCGATGTTCAAGGCGCTGGAGGCCTGCCCACAGGCGGTCGTGATCAAGCCGGACATGGAGAAATATGTCCGGGTCGGCCGAGAGGTACGCTCGCTGATGGAGGAGTTGACACCGCTGGTGCAGCCGATCTCGATCGACGAGGCCTTTCTCGAACTGCGCGGCACGGAACTCCTGCACCACGACCCACCGGCGAAGGTGCTGGCGCGTTTTGCCCGGCGGGTGGAGCAGGAGATCGGCATTACGATCTCGGTCGGCCTTTCCTATTGCAAGTTTCTCGCCAAGGTCGCCTCCGACCTGCAGAAGCCGCGCGGTTTTTCCGTCATCGGGGCCGCCGAAGCCGTGAGCTTTCTGGCGGACAAGCCGGTGACGTTGATCTGGGGGGTGGGAAAGGCGCTGGCCGCAACGCTACAGGCCGATGGTATCCACACGATCGGTCAGTTGCAGGTGATGGAGGAAGCCGCCCTGATGCGGCGTTACGGCGTCATGGGCCAGCGGTTGGCGCGGCTGTCACGCGGGATCGATGATCGGAGTGTGCACCTTAATGATGCGGCCAAGAGTGTATCGGCCGAGACCACGTTCTTCGACGACATCAGCAAACCGGAAGACCTGATCGGGCACCTGCGCGAACTTTCCGAAAAAGTCGCCTGGCGGCTGAAGCGGCACGGGATTGCCGGTCATACCGTCGTCTTGAAACTGAAAACGGCCGACTTCAAATCGCGCACCCGCAACCGGCGGCTGGACGATCCAACCCAACTGGCCGACCGGATCTTTCGCACCGGCCTGGCTCTTCTCGAAAAGGAGACGGACGGGACGCGGTTCCGGCTGATCGGCATCGGGGTGAGCGACCTGCGCGACGCAGCGACTGCGGATCCGCCGGATCTCGTCGACGCACAGGCCACACGGCGGGCGGCGGCGGAAGCGGCGATGGACAAATTGCGCGACAAGTTCGGCAAGGGTACGGTACAGACCGGTTACACCTTTCCCGGAAAGCGGTCTTGAGTCTCCATGGCCCTGCCCCAAGCACCTGAATCGACATCGCAGCCCTCCGTGCGCCCCCACCGGGCGGACAGGTCGTGGCGGCACTTGCGGGTGGCCGCCTCGTATCACCGGCGGCGAGGCAACGATCTGCTGCTGGGCGTTATCCTTGCCTTTGTCGCGGGCGCGATGAATGCCGGCGGGTTCCTGGCCGTCGGGCGCTATACCTCGCATATGACCGGCGTTGTCTCATCGATCGCCGATGATCTGGCACTCGGATTGTTTGGCCTGGTCGGGGCCGGTCTCGCACTGCTTTTTGCCTTCCTGTGCGGTGCGGCCTCCTCGGCCATTCTGATCAACTGGGCACGGCGACATGCGCGGCGCCAGCAATATGCCTATCCGCTGGCGCTTGAGTCCGGGCTTCTGATCGCCTTTGCCGGTCTCGGAACGCTCAACAGCAGCGCAGTCGCGCCCGCGACCGCGATCCTTCTGTGCTACGTCATGGGATTGCAGAACGCGACGATCACCAAGATCTCCGGCGCCCGCATCCGCACCACCCATCTGACCGGCATGGTGACGGATATGGGCATCGAGCTCGGCAAGCTCGCCTATCTCGGAATGGCACGGCTGCTCTCGCATCCGCCGATCCCCGTCGACAGGCGCAAGCTGGCGATCCTCCTGCCGATCGTCTCGATGTTCTTCCTTGGTGGGCTGGTCGGCGCGCTCGGCTTCAAGCATCTTGGCCATGCCTTCGCGCTGCCTATTGCAGCCCTGCTGCTGGCGGTCGCCTCGCCGCAATTGCAGGCACGTCGCAAGGTCCGCTCTGCCAGCGCCTGAGCGAATAAAGTCTGCGGAAAGCCGATCAAAGATCCGTGTATGACTGGTGTCTGCACGCGATCGCGAAACTTTTCTTAAACTTCGCCGGGTAGCATCCCGCCATCCTGTATCGCGTATTCCCCGGTCGTATCATGTTCCAGCGTTTCGCCCTCGCCTTCAGCCTCGGCCTCATGGCCGGCAGTGCCCTTTCCAGCCCCGTGCTTGCCAGTGATCGCGGCCCCTTGCAGATCTACGTCTCCAAGGCGACCCAGACGCTGACGGTCTATGACGGCGATGAACTCCTGGTCACCTCCAAGGTCTCGACCGGGAAACCCGGGCACTCGACGCCGTCCGGCATCTTCTCGATCCTGGAAAAGCGCAAATATCACGAATCCAACATCTATTCGAACGCGCCTATGCCCTTCATGCAGCGGCTCACCTGGTCGGGCATTGCGCTGCACGAGGGCAAGGTGCCCAATTATCCCGCCTCGCATGGTTGCGTCCGGTTGCCGAATGGTTTTGCCAAGACGCTGTTCTCGATGACCGAACGCGGTGCGCATGTGATCATCACCGACGAGCCCGTGACACCGCGTGTGATCTCCCATGCCACTCTGTTCACCCCCCGCCAGCCGGTCCCGGAAGGCGGGCTGCTGTCGGACGCCGAACTGCGCCCGACGAAGATCGAGGCGTCGCTTGCGCCCGTCGAAGTGGCAATGAACGAGGTGCTGCCGAAGGCCGGCGCCGCGACCCAGCTCGTCATCGAGGACGAACCGCCGCTGCGGATCCTGATCACCCGGCGCAGCCAGCGCGAACAGGTGCGCGACGTTCAGGAGATGCTGACCGAGCTCGGCTTCGACGCCGGCGCCACGGACGGTGTGCTCGGCAGCCAGACCCTGGCCGCCATCCGCGGCTACAAGCGGTGGAAGTCGATCGAGAAGGATGGGGAGATCCTGTCTCCTCGCTTCATTGCGGCGCTTATGGAATCGGCCGGTCGCGGCAAGCCGCTCGACGGGCAGATCATGGTCCGGCAGAAGTTCAAGTCAGTCTTCGAGGCGGCCATCGGCATCCGCGAGCCGGAAAAGGGCCTGGGCACGCATTTCCTCGAAGCCAGCCATGTCGACCGCTTCAAGGGCAAGGTCGAGTGGCAGAGCGTCAGCATCGACAACCACCTGCCCGCCCCAACGCTGAAGCGCCTTGGGATTACCGAGCCGGCCGATGATACCAGAGTGTTCACGGCCGAGGCCGCCCTCGACCGCCTGGACATTCCGGGTGATGTGCGCGCGAAGATCGAGACGATGCTCAGCGAAGGCTCCTCGATCACCATCTCCGACAGCGGGATCGGGCCTGAGACGGGCGACGGGACAGATTTCATCACGGTCACGCGGACCAAGGGCTGAGCGCCCTCACACCAGTTCGACATCCAGCACGCCCGGCGTCGAGCGCATGGCGGCCGCGATTTCCGGGGAGATGCGGAATCGTTCGGTGAGTTCGACCTCGATCTCCCGCTTGCCTTCGTCCTTGATGACAATGAAAGAAACGAGGCCGTCGCCGCGGGCGTTGAGATGGGCTGCCACCGCGCGCAAGGGGCCGGAATCGCGGACATAGACGCGCATGGCCTTCTGCATGCGGATCGACTGTTCCTCCAGCGACTGGGCCGTCTGGATGCGCAGGCCGACACCTTCCGGGCGCTCCTCGGCGGCCACCGTGATCACCAGCGACTTGCCGGATTCGAGCAGGTCGCGATACTGGTTCAGACCTTCCGAGAAGAGCACTGCCTCATATTGCCCTGAGGCATCCGAGAAGGTGACGATGCCCATCTTGTTGCCGGTGCGGGTCTTACGCTCCTGCTTGGAAATCACCGTGCCCGCCAGACGGCCAGCCGTCGCGCCCTGTTTTACGGCGACAGAGAAATCAGCAAAGTTTTGGACGCGCAGCTTGTCGAGCAGCGTGCGATAGGCGTCGAGCGGATGGGCCGAGAGGTAGAAGCCGAGCACCTGGAATTCGCGCATCAGCTTCTCCGAGGAGAGCCAGGGCGTATAGGGCGCGAACGCGATCTTTTCCGGGCCGGTGGCGCCACCGGCGCCGAACATGTCGGACTGGCCGCTCACGGCATTTTCCTGGGCGCGCTGGGCATACCCCATGATACGGTCGAGGCTGCCGATGAGTTCGGCTCGGTCGCGGCCGAAGCAATCGAAGGCACCGGCGGCGATCAGGCTTTCGAAGACACGGCGGTTGATCTGCTTGGGATCGATCCTGAGGCAGAAATCCTCAAGGCTTTCGAAGGGCGTGTCGCCTCGCACCTCGACAATGTGCTCGACGGCATTTTCGCCGACGCCCTTGAGGGCGGCCAGCGCATAATAGATGCGGTTCGGGCCGGTCTGGAAATGACGGTAGGAGGTCTGGACCGAAGGCGGCACCACTTCGATGCCGAGGCGGCCGGCATCCTGGCGGAAGTCGACCAGCTTTTCGGTGTTGGCCATATCGAGCGTCATCGACGCCGCCAGGAACTCGACCGGGTAATGCGCCTTCATATAGGCGGTCTGGTAGGAGACGATGGCGTAGGCGGCGGCATGCGACTTGTTGAAGCCGTAGTTGGCGAATTTGGCGAGCAATTCGAAGATGTTGTTGGCCTGCGGCTTCGATACCCCATTCTTCATTGCGCCGTCGACGAAACGGGCCGACTGCTGGTCCATCTCCGCCTTGATCTTCTTACCCATGGCGCGGCGCAGAAGGTCGGCTTCGCCGAGCGAATAGCCCGAGAGCACCTGGGCGATCTGCATGACCTGTTCCTGGTAGACGATAACGCCCTGCGTTTCCTTCAGGAGATAGTCGATCTTCGGGTGGATGGAAGCCAGTTCCTCCTCGCCATGCTTGCGGGCATTGTAGACGGGGATGTTTTCCATCGGGCCCGGGCGATAGAGGGCGACGAGCGCGATGATGTCCTCGATGCAGTCGGGGCGCATACCGATCAGGGCCTTGCGCATGCCGGCACTTTCCACCTGGAACACACCGACCGTTTCGCCACGCGACAGCATTTCATAAGTGAGTTTGTCGTCGAGCGGGATGGCCGCCAGATCCACCTTGTGGCCGCGCTGCTCGACGACGAAATCGACGGCGGTTTTCAGCACCGTCAGCGTCTTCAGGCCGAGGAAGTCGAACTTCACCAGGCCGGCCTGCTCGACCCATTTCATGTTGAACTGGGTGACCGGCATGTCGGAGCGCGGATCGCGATACATCGGCACCAGCTTCGACAGCGGACGGTCGCCGATGACGATACCGGCGGCGTGGGTCGAGGCGTGGCGGTAGAGACCTTCGATCTTCTGGGCGATTTCGAGCAAACGCGCGACAACAGGCTCTTCGGCTGCGGCCTCCTGCAGTTTGGGTTCTTCCTCGATCGCCTTAGACAGCGGGGTCGGATTGGCCGGATTGTTCGGCACGAGCTTGCAGATCTTGTCGACCTGGCCATAGGACATTTCCAGCACGCGGCCGACGTCACGGAGCGCTGCGCGCGCCTGCAGCGATCCAAAAGTAATGATCTGACCCACCTGCTCGCGGCCATACTTCCGCTGCACGTAGCGGATGACCTCTTCGCGCCGTTCCTGGCAGAAGTCGATATCGAAGTCGGGCATCGAGACGCGTTCCGGATTGAGGAAGCGTTCGAACAGCAGCGAGAAGCGCAAGGGGTCGACGTCGGTGATGGTCAGCGCATAGGCGACCAGCGAGCCCGCGCCCGAACCACGCCCCGGACCGACGGGAATGTCATGCTGCTTGGCCCACTTGATGAAGTCGGCAACGATCAGGAAGTAGCCGGGGAATTTCATCCGCTCGATGACCGAGAGCTCGAATTCCAGCCGGTCGCGATATTCCTTCTCCTCGTAACCGGGGGCCATGCCCAGAGCTGCCAGGCGCATGTCCAATCCCTCGACCGCCTGGCGCCGCAATTCGAGGGCCTCCTCGCGTTCGGCCTCCTGCGGATCATCACTGCCACCGGTGAAGCGTGGCAGGATCGGCTTGCGGGTGTCGAGCACGAAGGAGCAGCGCCGGGCAATCTCGACCGTATTGTCCAAGGCCTCCGGCAGGTCGGAAAACAGCGCCTGCATCTCCTTGCGGCTCTTCAGGTAATGATCCGGCGTCAGACGAAAACGGTCGTCATTAGAGACAATCGCATTGTGCGCCACCGCCATCAGGGCATCATGGGCATCGTAATCGTCGCGCGCCGGAAAGAAGGCTTCATTGGTCGCCACTAGTGGCAGGTCGTGCTCATAGGCGAGTTGGACCATGCGGCGCTCATGGCCCCGATCATAGTTGCCGTGGCGCTGCAATTCGACATAAAGCCGGTCGCCGAAGAGGTTCTTCAAGGCCCGCAACCGCGCCTCCGCCGAGGAGACATGGCCATCGCGCAGCATCCGGTCCACCGGTCCGCCGGACGCGCCGGTGAGCGCGATCAGGCCTTCCGTGCCGCTCTCGTGCATCCAGGACATCTTGACATGCACAGGCTGGCCGGCATCGCCGCCGAGATAGGCGCGGCTGACGAGATCGACGAGACGCTCGTAACCCGCTGCATTCGAAGCGAGGACGACGATTGCCGGCAAATCGGGCATATGGCCATTGCCGCCGCGCTTCTCACCGGTCGCATCCTCCATGTCGATCGAAAGCTGGCAGCCAATGATCGGCTGGACGCCATCGCCGATTGCCTTCTGGGAAAATTCGAGTGCGACGAACAGATTGTTGGTGTCGGTAATGGCGATCGCCGGCTGGTCGTCTGCGACGGCCTTGCCGAGGATCTTCTTGAGCGGCAGCGCGCCTTCGAGCAGGGAATAGGCGGAATGCACCCGCAGATGCACGAAACCCGGCCCAATCAGCTCTCCGGAAGGCGCGTCGATCCCACTATTGCCGTCGCCCATATCGCACATCCTCGCATTCCACTGAATCACCGAGATTTTCGGCTCTCGCAGCTGCGAAGTCCAGTCACGTTTAGGGCGGACGGAAGGTGTCTACAAGTTTCGTAGGCGCCCTATCAGAGAGCGAGCATCAGAAGGGTCATGCTGGAAACGAATACGGCCATGGAGGTGAATGCAGCAACGTCACGAATGATATCGGTCATGTCCGTCTCCTTGTTCCTCTATGTTTACAGTCTGTTCTCTTATTGTTCTTTTGTCAACCCCAAAAAAGCCAGGGCGCATGCGGGAACAAATTCACGCATGCCAAATCAGCCGAACTTGATGATGAGGTTAGACGTTGAGTTCGACGACTTTGCCGTCTACCAGCGTCACACAGCGGTCCATGCGCCGGGCGATGTCGTGATTGTGTGTCGCGATCATGGCCGACAGGCCGGACTGGCGGACCAGCGCCTCCAGCGCCGAGAAGACATAGGAAGCTGTTTCGGGATCGAGGTTGCCAGTCGGCTCGTCGGCGAGCAGGACCAGCGGTGCATTGGCAACGGCCCGGGCAATCGCCACGCGCTGCTGCTCGCCGCCGGACAGTTCGGCCGGACGGTGGTCGGCGCGGTGGCCGACACGCATATAGTCGAGCAGCTGCTTGGCCCGCTCGGCGGCCTCCTTGCGCGTGAGACCGGCAATCAGCTGTGGCATCATGACGTTTTCGAGCGCCGAGAATTCCGGCAGAAGGTGGTGGAACTGATAGACGAAGCCGACGGAGTTGCGGCGCATCGCGGTGCGCTGTTCGTCCGGCAGTTCCTGGCAGGCCACGCCGCCAAGTGTCACTTCACCGGCATCCGGGTGCTCCAGCAAGCCGGCGACATGCAGAAGTGTCGACTTGCCCGTGCCCGAGGGGGCGACGAGCGCCACGGTCTCGCCGGTGCGCAGAGTAAAGTCGGCGCCCTTCAGAATCGAGAGCACGGTTTCGCCCTGGCCATAGTGGCGGTCGATGCCGGAGAGAGACAGAACGATGTCTTTGGCCATCGGGATCGGCATCCTTATTCGTAACGCAGGGCCTGGACTGGATCCAGGCGCGAGGCCCGCCAGGCCGGGAAGATGGTCGCCATGAAGGACAGGCTGAGCGCCATGACCACGACGGAGACCGTCTCGCTGACATTCATGTCGGCGGGCAGCTGGCTGAGGAAATAGAGTTCCGGATCGAAGAGCACGGTACCCGAGACCCAGGAGAAAAACTGGCGAATGCTCTCGATGTTGAGACAGACGATGACACCGAGCGCGACGCCGGCAAATGTGCCCGCCGTGCCGATGGCCGCCCCGGTCATGAAGAAGATGCGCATGATGGCACCCGAGGTCGCGCCCATGGTGCGCAGGATGGCAATATCGCTCGCCTTGTCCTTCACCAGCATGATCAGGCCGGAAATGATGTTGAGGGCTGCGACCAGAACGATCAGGGTCAGGATCATGAACATCACGTTGCGCTCGACCTGCAGGGCCGAGAAGAAGGTCTGGTTGCGCTGGCGCCAGTCGGTGATGAAGATCTGCCGGCCGGCCGCCTGCTCGACCAGCGGACGCAGCCGGTCGACGTCGTCAGGATTATCGATGAAGAGCTCGATCGACTGCACGATGCCGTCGACATTGAAATAGAGCTGGGCTTCCTCCAGCGGCATGTAGATGATCGAGGCGTCATATTCCGACATGCCGATCTCGAAGATGCCCGACACGGGATAGGATTTGACCCGGGGATTGACGCCGAGCGGCGTGACGTCGCCTTCCGGTGAGACGAGCGTGATCGTGTCGCCGGCCGACAGACCAAGTTGGGCTGCCATGCGCGAACCGATCAACACGCCCTGACCCGTGGCAAAGCCGACCATGTCGCCCTGCCGGATGTTGGAGGAGACAACCGACAGCTTGGTGAGGTCATCCGGCCGGATGCCGCGCACCAGCGCCCCGGTGCCCGCACCCTCTCGGCCCGAAGCGAGCGTCTGCCCCTCGACGAGCGGCAGCGCCATCTTGATGCCCTGGACCGCACTGAACCGCGTGGCGAGATCGGCATAGTCGGTGAGCGGTTGATCGACAGGCTGGACGATCATGTGGCCGTTGATGCCCAGAATGCGCGAGACGAGTTCCGTGCGGAAACCGTTCATCACCGCCATGACGATGATGAGCGTCGCCACACCCAGCATGATGCCGATGAAGGAGAAACCGGCGATCACCGAGATGAAGGCTTCCTTGCGCCGGGCGCGCAGGTAACGCCAGGCTACCATGCGCTCAAACCCGGAAAAGGCGCGCGCAGGCGAACCCTTTGCAGATCCTGCCGTCTCGTTGCCAGCAGCCTTGCTCGCCATGGTCTCTCCTTGCTCTCAGGTCAGTCCGACTGTGCCAAGCCGATCGCTTCAGGCGGTCAGCTTGTTGATCGCCGCCTCGACCGTCATCGTCTCGCGGGCGCCGGTCTGGCGGTCCTTGAGCTCGATTTCGCCGGAGGCCACGGAACGCGGACCGGCGATGATCTGGACGGGAACGCCGATCAGATCGGCGGTCGCGAACTTGGTTCCTGCGCGGTCGTCCGTGTCGTCATAGAGCACGTCCTTGCCGGCGGCCTGCAGCGCTGCATAGAGCGTTTCGCAAGCMGTMTCACAGGCCGCGTCGCCGGCCTTCATGTTGATCACCACGGC
>NNBU01000538.1_pt1 | contig 38286 bp, 38 predicted proteins | sample 1173781 | NCBI WGS metagenome assembly NNBU01 (sample SAMN07173937, study PRJNA388173) | plant metagenome | biome: Plant school; feature: Soil; material: Symbiotic tissue of Blasia pusilla L.; isolation source: symbiotic tissue sample KVJ2 | host: Blasia pusilla | place: Norway: Troms, Kvaloya...
TGTGTTTAAGAGAMAGGGCGATAGGCGATGAGGTCGGCGACGGAGACCTGTTTCAGCTTGTGCTGTTCGGCAAAGGCCGCCACCTGCGGCCCACGCATCACGGTGCCGTCGTCATTGACCAGTTCCGAGATCACGCCGATCGGCGGCAGGCCTGCCATGGTGCAGAGGTCGACGGCCGCTTCCGTATGGCCCGAGCGCATCAACACACCGCCCTCGCGCGACACCAGCGGGAAAATATGACCCGGGCGAACGAAATCGGAAGCCCCGACATTGGGGTTGGCGAGATTGCGCACCGTCAGCGTCCGGTCGTCGGCGGAAATGCCGGTCGAGGTGCCGTGCTTGAAGTCGACGGAAACGGTGAAGGCGGTTGTGTGCGCGCTGTCATTCTCCGCCACCATGGCCGAGAGGTTCAGGCGCTTGGCCTCCTCCTTCGGCATCGGGGCGCAGACGATGCCCGAGGTATGGCGTACGATGAAGGCCATCTTTTCCGGCGTGCAATGCACGGCGGCAACGATCAGGTCGCCCTCGTTCTCGCGTCCGTCATCATCCATGACCACCACGATTTCGCCCGCCTCGAAGGCGCGCAGCGCCTCGACGACACGTTTCTGGTCATAGCTCATGCGCTGTCCTCACCTTGTACGGTTGTTCTGGCCACGGTCTCTCAAAATATGATCGAGAATGATGCAGGCGAGCATCGCCTCGCCGACGGGAACGGCGCGGATACCGACACAAGGGTCGTGGCGGCCCTTGGTCCGCACATCGACATTCTGGCCATCGGAATCGATCGACTGGCGCTCGGTCAGGATCGAAGACGTCGGCTTGATGGCGAACCGCGCAACGATCGGCTCACCCGTCGAGATGCCGCCGAGGATGCCGCCGGCATGGTTCGACAGGAAGAAAGGCCTGCCGTCATTGCCCATGCGCATCTCGTCGGCGTTTTCCTCGCCGGTGATTTCGGCCGACTGGAAGCCATTGCCGACCTCGACGCCCTTGACGGCGTTGATCGACATCAGGCCCGAGGCGATATCCTGGTCCAGCTTGCCATAAACAGGTGCGCCAATGCCGGCGGGCACGCCTTCGGCGACCACCTCGATGACCGCACCGACGGAGGAACCCGCCTTGCGGATGCCGTCGAGATAGTCCTCGAAGACAGGCACCATGGCAGCGTCAGGGCAGAAGAACGGGTTCTGGTCGACCTCAGCCCAGTCCCAGTTGTCGCGGTTGATCTTGTGGGTACCCATCTGCACCAGCGCACCGCGAATGGTGACGCCGGGCATGGCAAGCCGCGCCAGCGCACCGGCAGCGACGCGGGCAGCCGTCTCGCGGGCAGACGAGCGTCCGCCGCCGCGATAGTCGCGGATCCCGTATTTCAGGTCATAGGTATAATCGGCATGGCCGGGACGATAGCGCTTGGCAATGTCCCCATAGTCTTTGGAACGCTGATCGGTATTCTCGATGAACAGCGACACCGGCGTGCCGGTGGTGATCATCGAACCGTCTTCCTGCGGCATCACGCCTGACAGTACCTTGACGATATCGTCCTCGCGGCGCTGCGTGACGAAACGCGACTGGCCCGGCTTGCGCTTGTCCATGAAGATTTGCAGGTCCTGCTGGGTGAAGCGGATGCCCGGAGGGCAGCCGTCGACGACAGCGCCGAGTGCCGGCCCGTGGCTTTCACCCCAGGTGGTGACGCGGAAGAGATGACCGAAGGTGTTGTGCGACATGGACTGAAGAACCACTCATTTCCACCCGCCGGACCGTCTGCCGCCGGGGCTTGCCTTGGATGGCGACACTCATAGAGCAAATGGCCAAAGTCTGTGAAGCGCTTTCACGCAGCAGCGCAACGAATTCGCGGAGACGCAGCGTCTCTGTGGGAGGGACGGGCGCGGAGGGCGCGCCGTTACGACGCCTTCTGCTGCGGCAGCCGCCCGACGAAGCGGGTGAAGTCGTCGAAGGACAGCGGCTTGGCGAAGGCATAACCCTGCAGGTAGTCGCAGCCGAGTTGCCGCAGCATGCCGGCATGCTCATGCGTCTCGACGCCCTCGGCCACTGTCTCGATGCCCAGCGAACGGGCGATCTCGACGATGTTGCGCACTAGGCTGCGCTCCTGCGGCTGCACGGTGATCGGCATGACTAACTGCCGGTCGATCTTCAACCGCTTGGGTTTCAGCTTCAACAGCGAGACGATCGAGGTATGGCCGGTACCGAAATCGTCGATTTCGATATCGATGCCGAGCGCTTTGATCTTCTCGATGTTCTCGGCGGCCTTGGTATCGCTTTCGTCCAGGAAGATCGATTCCACCAGTTCGAAACAGATCGAGCCGGGCGTGATGGCGAGCCCCTGCAACTGGTCGATCAGGTTCTCGTCGTGCAGGCGCTTGGAGGACACGTTGACGGAGATGCGCGGAACGGCCATGCCGATCGCGGTCCAGCGCATCTGATCCTTCAGCGCCGTCTGCAGCACCAGTTGGTCGATGCGGGCCATGACGTTCAGGTCTTCGGCGACCTTGAGGAAGTTGCCCGAGGCAAGCACGCCGCGATCCGGGTGCCGCCAGCGCACCAGCGCCTCGGCGCCGCAAAGCTGCATGCTGTCAGCCGCAAATTGCGGCTGGTACCAGACGATGAACTCGTCGCGCTCCAGGCCCGCCAGCATGTCGTCGGCCATGCGTTTCTTGGCAACGATATTGGCCTGCAGGTCGGGCGTGAAGAATTCGTAGCAGTTGCGCCCCTTTTCCTTGGCCTGGTAGAGCGCGATATCGGCATTGATCAGAACTTTACGCGCATCCGGCATCAGGCCGGAGGCCTGGGCGATCCCGATCGACACGCCGCAGCGGCAATCGAAGCCTTCGAAATCGATCGGATGGCGCATCTCTTCGATGATGCGGCTGGAAAGGGTGGCGAGCTCTTCCGTGGTCGTGGCCCGGCGGGCCAGCACGACAAATTCGTCGCCGCCGATGCGGGCGACCAGGTCGCCGCGTGGCACGTGACGGCGCAGGATTTCGGAGGCATGCACCAGCATGGCGTCGCCTGCAGCGTGTCCCAGCGTGTCGTTGATTTCCTTGAAGCGGTCGAGGTCGAGATGCAGGATCGCGAATTTGGCGCGCTGGGTCGAGTTGCCACGGCTCAAGGCATCGAGCTCAAGGTCAAGCTTGCGGCGATTGGCGAGCGAGGTCAACGGATCATGCAGCGCGTTGAACTCGATCCGGTTCTTGGCCAGTTCCAGTTCGATATTGCGCATGTCGGCTTCGGCCTTGGCCGCCCGCATTTGTTCGGCCAGAAGGGCGTCTGCAGTCACGTCGAAGGCGATGCCGATCATCTTCTTGCGGCCATCGCGCCCGATATGCGGCTGCCCCACCGAACGGATGTAGCGGATTTCGTTGTTCGGCAACACAACTTTCTGCGTCGTGTTGAGCACGTGATCGAGCGTCGAGGCCCGCTTCGCGGCCAGTTGGATCTCACCGCGTTCGTCCGGGTGCAAGCGAGAAAGCCAGACATGCTCGGGAACCGGCTGCTCACTGTAGGGCAAGCCGTAGAGCTGGTGCATCCGCTCGTCCCAGACGGCGGTCTTGGTGATCGGATCACCTTCCCAGGTGCCGCAATTGTAGGAGCCAAGCGCCAGATCCAGCCGACGCGAAGCTTCCGCCAGCTGGTGTTCTCGGCTCGACAGTTCTTCTAGCGCCAGTTCGAGTTCGGCGTTCTTGATATCACTGTTTTCCTTGGCCCGGCTCAGCGACTGGGTCAGCAGAGTGTCCGTGGTGATATCGCAGACGATGCCGGTGATGCGGCCGTCGAGCGCACGTGCGCCGACCGAACGCAGGTAGCGGAAACTGTCGTCGGAAAGTGGCAGGCGGTAGACGATGTCCCAGCTGTCGGTGGTGCGCGCGATCACGCTGTCGAAATAGAGCTGTTCGGCCCGGCCGAGATCCTCCGGCTGGATGGCCCCATACCAGTCGGCCAGCCGATCTTCCTCGTCATCAAGGCTTTCCGGCAAGCCGTGGAGGCCGGCGGTACGCTTGTCCCACAGAAGCGAATGGGTGGCTTCGTCGATTTCCCAGATGCCGATATTGGACGTCTCCAGCGCCAATTGGAAACGCTGGGATAGCTCAAGCAGACGCTCCTCCCGGGTCCGCAGCCGTTGGATGTTGAGATTGCGCTCACGCAGCAAGATGATGGCAAGCAGCATGGAGATCATCATCGCGGTGATGCCGGCGGTCAGAAGTAGGCGGCTTGGCAGCAGCCTTTGCATCGCCGCGTCCCAGCCGTCGTCCGGCATGGCAAGCAAGACCAGTGGCAGCCCCTCGATGCCGAGCGGCATGGCCTGGGGCTTTTCCGTGACGAGGCCCGGATCCCCCAGAATGATGTCCATCGTGCCCGCAGGCGTCATCTGCCCCACGGCAATCTTTAGTCCGTGACCGATTTCTGTATTCTTGTTCTCGATCAGCGCCGCATGGAGAAAATCGACCGAATCGATCTCGATCAGCAGTGATTGCCATTGGCGAAAGTTTTGCCAGGACATCGGTGGCACGGGGATATCGATCGACAGCGTGCGTGCTGTGCTGGTGATCTGCGGCTCGAAGGCCATCCGATACGGATCGTTAAGCGGCTGCAGGCGCAACGCGCGAAAATGCGGATTATGCGCCATCAGCATGGCGATGGTACGATTAAGTTCCGGCGGCGAGAGCATCGGATCGTCGCCGATGTCGTCGGCCATTTCCAGCGCCAGTTTGACGTCGCTGTCGAGTCTGGCACGAATGGCTGCGCTGGCATGCTCCAACCCGTCCTGCACCATGTGCTCGACGCGTTTGCGTTCATGTGTAGCGGTGTCTCGATCGATGAAGAAGCCGGCGGCGATGATCAGCGCGCCGATCACCGCGCCACCTGCCAGCACGTAGATGCCGTTGCCCCATTTTCCGTCGGACCGCAGCCCTGCCTTCAAGTTACGCAACGCGACCTACCCTTATACCCTACCTCGGATAACCCTATGCGACGGCGGTTAATTTAGAATTTCGAAGGTGCCTCACGTTCTGCGGGTAAGGGGAATTCGGACACGCAAAGCAGGTGATTTATGGTGTTTGCGGCATGGTCCGAACGCACCCCGTGTCATGGGACGGGATAAACGGCGGCAATGGCTTGATCACAGCTGTGTTCCTCTCCACAATCCCACCGAAATGACACGTCATCGGGCAAATTTTGCCATATTCCGGAGGCCTATCTTGTTCTCGTTTTCAGCATTGATTTGGTCGAAGGTGGTTCGTATGCGTATCCTGATATCCTTGCTTCTAGGTACAGCCAGCCTCCTGTCCCCGATCGCCGCCTTTGCCGGCAGTCACGACGTGGAGGCGAAGATCTCTGCCGTAAATGTCGACGGCATGAGCCTCATGCTTGATGACGGCAAGACCTACACGGTCCCCGACGAATTCAATTTCGAAGGGCTGGAAAAGGGTCAGAAGGTCATCGTCTTCTACACCGAAGTCGATGGAAAGCGCGTCATCGACGATCTCGAGGTCGTGCAGTAGGCTAGGCAAGCGCGCGAATGAGAATCCAGCCACCTTGCGGCCGGACAGGACCGACACGTCAGATCCAGCCGATCGTAGCAGCCCCGGACATTTGGCCGCGTTCAATCTTCAAAATCCGGTCCTGCGGAATGTTCATCTCGCAGGCCTCGTCCTCATCGACATTGCCGATCAGGCGGAAGCAACTGCGGATCACCCCGCCATGGCTGACACAGACGGTGGGTTGCTCGACCGAGGTCAGCCAGGCGCCGATCCGCCAGGACAGGATCTCGTAGCTTTCGGCATCCTCGCCGGGTGGGATGAAGCTCCACTTCTGGCGTGCCCGCTCGGCCACCCGCTCGGGGAAGAGCCGCGCGAGTTCCGCCAGCGTCGAGCCTTCCCAGTCTCCGAAGGACAATTCCTTGAGGCGATCATCAAGCCTGTAGCCGCCGGCAGGGAGGCCCATGGCCGATCGCACCCGCTCCATCGTCTCGCGGGTCCTCTCAAGCGGCGAACAGACAAAGTCGAAATCGGCAGCAGCGCTGCCGAGGACCTGTCCAAGCTTGCGGCCATTCTCGCTCGCCTGGGCACGGCCGATATGGTTCAGCCCGATATCCTTCTGGCCCTGCATACGCCCTTCGGCGTTCCAGTCTGTCTGCCCGTGACGGATCATGTAGATGAGCACGACGGCAGACCTCGTCTTTTCCGTTAATCCTTGGCGACGGAAATGTCGGGCGCGTCGACGGCCTTCATCCCGACCGTGTGATAGCCGCAGTCGACGTGATGCACTTCGCCAGAGACACCGCTTGACAGGTCGGAGAGCAGATACATGCCGGATGCGCCGACCTCGTCCGTGGTGACATTGCGTTTCAGCGGTGAGTTCAGCTCGTTCCACTTCAGGATATAGCGGAAGTCGCCGATGCCGGAGGCGGCGAGCGTCTTGATCGGCCCGGCCGAGATCGCGTTGACGCGGATGCCGCGGCCGCCCATGTCGACCGCGAGATAGCGCACCGACGCTTCCAGTGCAGCCTTGGCGACGCCCATGACGTTGTAATGCGGCATGACTTTCTCGGCACCATAATAGGTGAGAGTCAGCAGCGAGCCGCCGTCATTCATGATCTTCTCGGCGCGAGCGGCCACCGCTGTGAACGAATAGACCGAGATATCCATCGTGCGCGCAAAGTTGTCGCGCGTCGTGTCGATGTAGCGGCCGGTCAGTTCGTCCTTGTCGGAGAACGCGATCGCATGCACGACGAAATCGATTTTGCCCCACTTGGCTTCGAGATTGGCGAAGACGGCGTCAATGCTCTCGAGGTTGGTCACGTCGCAGTCACCTGCCAGAAAGGCGTCGAGTTCAACAGCCAGCGGTTCGACACGCTTCTTCAGCGCGTCACCCTGCCAGGTCAGCGCGATTTCGGCGCCCTGGTCGTGGCAGGCCTTGGCAATGCCCCAGGCGATGGAGCGATTGTTGGCGACGCCCATGATGACGCCGCGCTTGCCTGCCATGAGGCCGGAACCTTTAACCATGATGGATCCCCTAAACTGTCAAGTGGTGTTGCCTATGGCATAGGCTGTTCCGGCGTTCAAGATTGAACCGGACCACCACCCCGTGTCGGGCCAACAATGGCTGTATCTTTGAAACTTCGAATAAAATCCGTCAGGACAGCACCGGCGGGCGACATGACCTGCACCCGCGTCTGCCGTCGTCAGAGATACAGGCCTTCGCGCATCAGGCGCATCAGGTCGGTCACCTTCTCGTCCGGCTTTTCCCAGAGCATGACTCGCAACTCGACCACCAGTGCGCCACGTCCGCCATTGCCGTCGGGCAGGCCCAGCGCTTCCACCCGGATCGACTGGTCGGAATTCGACCATGGAGGAACGGTGACCTTCACCGGCCCTTCGGGTCCCTCGACCTCTGCCTCGCAGCCAAGAACGGCATTTTCCAGCGTGATCGGCAGAACGGCGTGGATGTCGTAACCATCGACCAGGAAGCGCTCGCTGCGCAGGATGCGGATGGTGACCGCAAGATCGCCGCGCAGCAGGCCCTGAAATTTCAACCCCTGGCCCTTGAGCTTGACGACATGACCCTCGGTCGCGCCGCTGAGCGGCACGCGCACTTCCCGCCCGTCGGTCAGCGTGATCGGCACGGACTTCTGTTCGAGAAGGTCAGAGATGGCGACGACAGCTTCGGCAAAGACGTCAGGTGCCTTCTCCGGCGGCGGCGGTGGTGCGGTGCCGCGCAGGCGGCGCACGAAGGAGCTCAAGAGTTCGATCGGCGCCAGCAGCGATGGAGTGGGGGTGCGCAGCGGAATGCCGTCATTGATGTCGGATGCTTCCTGATCGCGTTTCAGGTTTTCGGCAGCGGCAGCCGCCTCCGGGCTGTCGCCGAAAATGCGCGAGACGGTGTCTTCCGGGCCCTCCGCCTTGGTGTTGCTTCCCGCTGTGGCACCTGCCGTGGATCCGGCACCCGTAGCAGAGGCCTGTGCTTTGCCGGCGTCCTGTCCAGCGCCGGTGCTGGCGTTTGCGTTGGCGCTGGCCGCCGTTGCTTCGCTCGATGTCTTTGCGGTGGCATCCTCGGCCCGTGCCTTGTCTGCCTTCTCTGCCTTGGCGGACTTTGCCTGCGCCGCCTTCGCCTGCGTCGCCTTGGCTGCTTGTGCAGCGACAGCCTCTGAGTTGGCTTTTTCGGCTTCTGCCTGGGCGAGTTCGGCAAGGATGCGCTCGGCATTCGCCTTGGCGATCTTTGCCTTTTCAGCGGCCTCGCGTGCGGCATTGCGCTGCTGCATGATGGTCTGTTCGCGCTCCAGCGCCTCGACCTTCGTCCGCTGTTGGTCGTAGCGACTGCGTTTGGCCGGGTCCTTCAGCACCTCGTAGGCGCGGCCCATCTCGGCAAAGCGGTTGTGCGCTGTTGGATCGTCCCGGTTCTGGTCCGGGTGAACGGATTTCGCCTTGCTGCGCCACGCGGCCTTGATCTCGTCCGCACCCGCATCGCGCTTTACGCCCAGGATTGAATAGAAGTCACGCATCAATGACACCAACTATCGACAGCGGCGAGGCCCGTTCATGGCGCCTTGAGCCGCAACAATTCGGTAACCACTCCGCAGACATGGCGGTGGCGGCAAAACAATAGGCCGGAACCGTCGCATGGTATTCGCTAATTGAAAGTTACGTTGAGCGGACGCGTGCGGGGCTATTCTTTCAGCTTGCTTAAGCAAACCTTTCAAATACGACCGAACACAGGGTCGCCGTTTACGAACGGCGATCGAAGCTCATAAGTTCCCAGTTCCCCGTTCCCGATGTGCAGGTCTTGCCGGAGAAATAGGCGATGCCCTCATAGGAGTGGCGGGTGGTGGAGAAATTGCGGCAGATGAAGCCCTGGCCCTTTTCCTCCTGGATGGCCGTCACCACGCCAGCACTGCCGGTCGACGCATTGGCCCAGGGAAGGGGTTTGCCGTCGGTTTTGTCGAGATCGACGGAGGAGACCGCACTTTGGACGGTCAGTTCGTCGGAATGGCTGGCCGGATTACCCTTCTTCGAGACCGTCGATGTCGAGATCGAGCTGTCGACGTTGTCGGAACCGAACAGGTCCATGCTGCTGCCGAAGCAGCCGCTGAGCGGAAGTGTCGCAGCGATGACGAGGATCATCGAGGCTTTGCGCATGCAGCTACCCTTTGTACGCTCAACCGACTTTGCTATGTCTCTCAAGGGCCCTTCCATCCGGTGCTTCGCGCCGGTGGCCAATATGCAGATCAGGAGCAATTGAGACAATATGTCAGAAGTCGGGTTAACAACTGGTGACTTTACCGAGGAGAACGAGCCCTTCGCCTTGTTCGCTGCCTGGCTGAAGGACGCCGAAGCCTCGGAGGTCAATGATCCCAATGCGGTAGCGCTGGCCACCGTGGATGCGGATGGTCTTCCGAATGTGCGTATGGTGCTTCTCAAGGGGTTCGATTCTCGCGGCTTCGTTTTCTACACGAATTTTGAGAGCCAAAAGGGACAGGAAATTCTCGGCCAGAAAAAGGCGGCAATGTGTTTTCATTGGAAATCACTCCGCCGCCAGATCCGTTTGCGCGGTGAAGTCGAGGTTGTCTCGGACGCGGAAGCCGACGAATATTACCAGTCCCGCCCGCTCGGCAGCCGGATCGGCGCCTGGGCTTCCAAACAGTCGAGACCGCTTGAAGGCCGCTTCGCGCTGGAAAAGGCGGTCGCCGAATACACGGCCAAATACGCGCTCGGCACCGTGCCGCGCCCGCCCCACTGGTCCGGCTTCCGCATCATCCCGAAGTCGATCGAATTCTGGCACGACCGCAAGTTCCGCCTGCATGACCGTATCGAGTTCCGCCGCGATGGTGAGGGCTGGTCGAAGGTCCGGATGTATCCCTGATCTGCAGGCGAGGGAGGGGGCTCTCAGCCCTTCCTGAGGCGCGAGGGGATGCCCGCCGCCAGTGCCTGCACATAGCGGGGCTTCTGGTAGAGCCCGTTAAGCGAGATGCGCGGCAACATCTGTGGCGCATTCAGTGAGGCGGGCGACAGCGTTCCCGGGCGTGTCGTCACGGCAAGCTGGAAACCTGCCCACTGGGCATACCCCGCGGTGCGCGGCGTGGCGCTGCGGGCATCGCCATAGGGATAGGCGAAGGTCACCGGTCGTGTTCCGGTGATGTCAGCCACATAGTCTGCGCTCTCGTTGAGTTCGGAGAGGATTTCCCTGTCGCTCAGCGCCTCCAGCGCCAGATGGCTGACCGTATGGGCGCCATAGGAGACGAGGGGATGGGCAGCCAGGGCCCGCAATTCATCTCGGTCCATCACGGTTTCCGCCACCAGCGCATGCGGATTGATGCCGGCCGCCTGGGCCGCCGCGTCGAGCTGGCCGACCGACTTCGCCTCATTGCCGGAAAACACTGCGCCCACGACCATATCGAAGGCCGACTGCTTGGCCCGCGCCGTGCTGCAGTCGACATCGATGCGCGCGGCAGGCAGGCTGAGAGTGAGGCGCTTCTGCTTGGCAATCAGGGCCGCTGCCGTATCCCACCACATGGTATGGCTGCGTTCGGAAAGGCCCTTGCAGACGAAAATGGTGAACGGCACGCCATGCCGTTCGAAGACTGACAGCGCATGCTGCGCATTGTCGCGGAACCCGTCATCAAGGGTGAAAACGGCAAACGGCTGTGCTGTGTCAGGTTCGGCGAGCGCCATTGGCACATCCTCCAGTCGGATGAAGCGATAGCCGTCGCTTTTGAGTGCTGCGATCGCTGCGTCCAGGAAGTCCGGTGTGACGTCGAGGTGCCGGTTCGGCTGAAACGGATGCGGTTCGGCTGGCCGCACGTGGTGCAGGGTGAACACCACCCCACGCCCTCGTGACGTCCTGAGCAGCCCGAGACGGGAGAGGCTGAAGGACACCTCCAGCCCGCCGGTGATCACCGCCCGCTTGATCGTCTGTTTCAGCTGTCCCGCCATCGTCCTGCCTGCACCCCCTTTTCTAGAGTCGCGGTCAACCTAACGGCGAAGTCCTTAAGCTTCGTTCAATGCGCCTGTTTCACTTCTGGACAGACCGGGAACCCCGGGGATCGGCAGCTTTGTTCACGGCGCGGCGCGCAAGCAGGATTGCGGGAAGGGTCCACAGAATGGGCACCATGAAGGTCGCCGCCAGCACCGAGCCGAGACGGTCAGGGTCCGAACTGCCGGCAAAGCCGAGACTGTTTGCGGTCAGCCCGGCTAGGGCCGCGCCGATGGCGTAGCCGGCCGATTGCAGGGTGGGCAGCAGACCCGAGGTCTTGTCCCGTTCGGATGCCGGGCTGGACGCCATCAGCATCTGGTTGAGATAGGACCAGCTTGAGCCGAAGGCGGCGCCAACCAGTACCTGACCGAGGATCAGACCAGGCAGATTGTGCATCGCCATCCCGCCCGCCACGAGGACCATGCCCGCGCATTGCAGCACCGGCCCGCCCTGGATCGCCCGCCGCCGCGCCGACGGCGAGGTGAGGTTGGCGATCAGCACGGCAACCACGCTCCAGCTCATCGCCATCACGGCGCCGAACCCGCCGGCGGCTGTCGGGCCATAGCCGAAGACATGCTGCAGCCCGAACACGGTATAGACGGCGCTGGTCGCCTGCGCCACGGGCATCAGAAGCACGACCCAGAGGCCTGCACCCACGGTCGATCCGAACCCGAACGCGCCCTCAGGCATCAACCGGTCAGACGCCTTGCGGTCGCGGATCACGCTCCAGACGACAAGCGCCATGCCGACGAAGACGGTGAGCGCCGAAACCCTGAGATCGACCACCGAGCCGGCGGACAACAGCACCAGCATACCGGTTGCAAGCAGAATGAGGGGCGCGAACGGTATCCGGTTGCCGGTTTCGGACATCGCCCTTGGCGTGGCCGTTCTGAGTGCCAGGATAAGGAAGATCACGCCGAGCGGGATGTTCACCAGAAAAGCAGCGCGCCAGGACAGGGTCTCCGTGATCCACCCGGCCGCAAACGGGCCGCCGAACGAGGCAACCGCCCAGACGAGCGCTTCTGCGCCAAAGACCTTGGGCACCAGCCGCGCCGGATAAAGGGCGGGAATCAGCGCGTAGCAGAGGGCCGCAACAATGCCTTCGCCCAGCCCCTGGGCCGTCCGGCCGAGCAGCACCTGCGGCATCGACGTTGCAAGGGCAGCCGCGAGCGTGCCGGCGAGAAACAGGAGCGTCGCGAATAGCATCACCAGCCTTGCCCCGAACCGGCCCTTCAATGCTGCGGCGCTGGCGCCCGATACGATCGAGCCGATCAGGTAGAGCGACACCGACCAGGCAATCAGCTCGCCACCGCCGATTTCGGCAATCGCGCTCGGCATCACGGTGGTAACGAGAAAGCCGTTGAAGGCAAAGAGCGCCACCCCCATGCACAGCATCACGGTCGTGGCCGCATGGCGCGGCGTCAGGAGGTCGAGCCATCGGCCATCGGGCAGGGCCCCGGACGCTTTGGATTTCAATGGCTGTGAAACGGTGCCGGATCGGTCGACATCGGCGGGCGTAACGGCAGTGTCGGGCATGGAGCATCCTTGCAAAGTGGGGCTTGGTCGGGTCGGGATCGGATGCTACAACCTCAACCTAAGTTGAGGTAAAGACCCATGGCGAAAGAAAATTCCCTGCTCAGTGTGGGCGATGTGGCGCGGCGGAGTGGCCTTGCCGTCTCGGCCATTCATTTTTACGAGCGCAAGGGCCTGATCGTGGCCGACCGCACCGGCGGCAACCAGCGGCGCTATGGCCGCGATGTGCTGAGACGCCTTGCCCTGATCCGTGCGGCGCAGGAGGTTGGGCTGCCGCTGTCGGAAGTCGCCGACGCGCTCGGGCGGCTGCCGGATGGTCGAACTCCGACGCCGGCCGATTGGCGCCGTATCGCGACCGGTTGGGCGGACCGGCTCGACGCCCGCATCCGCGTCCTCCAGCGCCTGCGCCACGATCTCGACGGCTGCATCGGCTGCGGCTGTCTGTCGATGAAGCGCTGTCAGCTGGTCAATCCGGCCGATACCTTGGCAGACGAGGGGACGGGCGGCGTCACGCTGCACCGGTAAGCTTCGCGGGATCTTGGGCAGATACACGAGAAGGTGAGGTGTGGGTGGCAGAACTCGCCGACAGAATTAACCTGCCGCTAACCAAGATCGGGTGACCTTCTGTGGATCATCGGTTGCATTTGACTTCATTCGGCTGATTGTCGCCCCATTCTTGCCCTAAGCGCAGCACCGGGACGGCGCGTCGAGAGAATCATGCAAGCCTGATCCATCATCGAAATCCAGGCGGCATTTGGAGTTTTCATGAAGAAGTTATTGATCGCGTTTTCGTTTTGCGTAGCGATCCTGTCTCTCTCGACCTCGGCTGAAGCCGGAAGTGCTCAGCTCCTGCTCGATGCCCGCACCGGCGAGGTCCTCGCCTCCGAAAATCCCGACGCGCTCAATCACCCGGCCTCGCTGACCAAGATGATGACCATCTACATGGTTCTCGATGCGATCCATGCCGGCAAGCTGTCTTGGGACAGCCCCGTTCCCTTCTCCAAATACGCCTCGGCCCGCCCGCCAACGAAGCTGCGCGTCAAAGCCGGTGACTCGATCACGGTGAAGGAAGCCGTGCTCTCGATGATCGTTCTGTCGGCCAATGACGTGGCGACCGCCGTCGGCGAAAAGCTCGGCGGCTCGGAAGAAGGCTTTGCCGCGCTGATGACCCGCAAAGCGCGCTCGCTCGGCATGATGAACACCACCTTTTTCAACGCCTCCGGCCTGCCGCATGACCAGCAGTTCACCACGGCACGCGACATGTCGACCCTCGGTGTCGCCCTGATGCGCGACTTCCCCAGGGACTATGAACTCTTCGCCACCAAGAGCTTTGCCTTCCGCGGCCGCACGATCAACGGCCACAACAATCTGATGTACCGCTACAAGGGCATGGACGGGATCAAGACCGGCTATACCAATGCTTCCGGCTTCAACCTCGTCAGCGCCGTCGAAAGCAATGGCCGCCGCATCGTTGGCGTCGTGATGGGCGGCCGCACGGCCGCAAGCCGCGACAAGCTGATGGAGAAGCTGATCGACGCCAACATCAAGAAGGCATCCACGGGTAGCCAACTTGTTGCCAGCCATGCCACCGGCGCGCCGATGGATCTTGCCCGCATGGGTGGCGACGTACCGGTACCGGTATCGCGTCAGAGCGCCATGGCCGCTGTTCAGGGCATGGCTGGCGCGACCGGCGTTGGCACTGGCGAAGTCGCCGCAGCCTATGCCGAGGGCGACCTTGCTCCTGCGGAACAGCCGCTGACCGCCACCATACCACACCCGGTTCCCAGGGCCGTCATCAGCACGGGGCAGGGTGCCCAGCAAGCCTCTGCCGCCTCGACCACGGGCGAGCGCAAGTGGCAGATCCAAATCGCCGCCGCCACATCCGCCCAAGCCGCCATGGACCTTCTCTCTGCCGCCCGCGACAAGGTTGGGGCGCCGCTCAAGAACCTCGACACCTACACCGAGATGGTGACCCGCAACGGCACCACCTTCTACCGCGCCCGCTTCACCGGTTTCGACACCAAGGACGAAGCCCGCACCGTCTGCGACAAACTGGTCCGCCAGCGCTACGACTGCGTGCTGATGCCAGCCCGGGGGTGATCATTCGATCGCGTCCCGCGCGATCCGGGCGAGGTCTACGCGCAACTTTTTCGGCATGTCGCGGCGCACGTCGATGAGCCTCAAGATGCCCATTGTGCCGCTCGGCAGCTCTCGAAAGAAGATGAAGTGCCGCTGGTCGCGCGAGACATAGATAACGACATCGCTGCGGATCAGAATGCCCAAGCGGTCGGGCAGGGATCTCCAGAGGCCGCGAGAAGCGGCAACCAGCGCAAGATGCGCATGGAGCCGTGGATGTAGATTTCCGCTTGCCTTTGATCCCACTGTTCTCGAGTCGAGCGAAAGATGTCGTCCTGCTCCGCATCCGCGATCGGGTGGAACAGGTAACCGCTCATGCTAGCCGACGGAATTGCGCCGGATAACGTCGAATGGTTCGACCGCCCTATAGCAGTGTTCGCCGTCATTGACGGCCTCGGCCAGCAGGTCGCGCAGGAACTCAGCGGTTGCTTCGTCCACCTCCATATCCTGGCGGATCAACGCATCGACATAGGCTTCTGCCGTCTCGTAACCCATTTCGGCCTGCACCTTCCAGTCGACATGGGCGGCGAGGTCTGCATTGAGCGTAATGTTGAGGCGTCTGTTTGCCATGTCTGCTCCCCCAACTGTGATGACCCCAGTTTCGCACAAGCGCAAAGAGTTGCCAATTGGCTGCTCGACGGATGTTGTCACCCCATAGATGCAGGACAACGCACTCCCAAATCCTCAAACAGCCTCAGCAGATACCCGTCCGGATCCGCGACGACGAATTGCCGATTGCCGACCTCATGATCATCCCGGCGATACCACTTCTCTTCAAGCGGGAGGGGGAGCGCCACACCTGCCGCAGCCAGGCGGGTCAGGATGTCATCCACGCTCGCCACCCGGATCTGCAAGTTCAGACCACGCCCGAAGGGTCGCTCCAAAGGCGCCTCATCGATCTCGAAGGTGCGCCCAATCCCGATCTGGTCGATCATCAACTGCGCCTCACCGAGCGTCAGGTAGCTGAAGCCTTCCTCGGGCCGCTCATAGGCGACCTCGAAACCAATCAGATCACAGTAGAACGCACGGCTTGTCTCCCAGTCGCTGACCCCAAGCTCCGGAACCAGCGCGTTGCCGATCACGCCTTGGTGCCGCCCACGGTGATCTGGTCCATCCTGAGATGCGGCTGGCCGACGCCGACGGGGACCCACTGTCCGGCCTTGCCGCAATTGCCGATCCCGGTGTCGAGTTTCGAATCATTGCCGATCATGGTGATACGCTTCATCGCATCCGGCCCGTTGCCGATCAGCATGGCGCCCTTGACCGGCGCGCCGATCTTGCCGTTTTCGATCAGATAGGCCTCGGTGCAGCCGAAGACGAACTTGCCGGAGGTGATGTCCACCTGGCCGCCGCCGAAGGACACGGCATAGATGCCCTTTTTCACCGAAGCGATGATCTCCTCCGGCGTCTTGTCGCCCGAGAGCATATAGGTGTTGGTCATACGCGGCATGGGCTGGTGGGCGTAACCCTGACGGCGGCCGTTGCCGGTCGCTTTCATGCCCATCAGGCGCGCATTTTGCCGGTCCTGCATGTAGCCGACCAGTTTTCCGTTCTCGATCAGCACGTTATAGGCCGACGGCGTACCCTCATCGTCGATGGTGATCGAGCCGCGCCGGTCATTGATCGTGCCGTCGTCGACGACGGTGACGCCCGGAGCAGCCACCATCTCGCCCAACAACCCGGCAAAGGCCGAGGTCTTCTTGCGGTTGAAGTCGCCTTCCAGCCCGTGGCCGACGGCTTCATGCAGCATCACGCCCGGCCAGCCATTGCCGAGTACCACATCCATGGTGCCGGCCGGCGCTTCCTGGGCTTCGAGATTGACCAGCGCCTGGCGCAGTGCCTCGTCGGCGCCGCGCTGCCAGCTTTCGGCTGTGAGGAATTCATCGAACCCCATGCGTCCGCCGGTGCCGAAGGAGCCGCTTTCCTGGCGGTCGCCGTCACCCGTGACAACAGAGATATTGATCCGCGTCATCGGCCGGATATCGCGCACCCGGTGCCCGTCGGCGCGCAGGATTTCGACCACCTGCCAGCTTGCGCCAACCGTTGCCGTCACCTGCCGCACCTTGGGATCCTTGTCGCGCAGATAGGCATCAATCTCGGAGAGCAGCTTGACCTTCTCCTCGAAGGTCGGCGAGCCGATCGGATTGCTATCGCCATAAAGCTTGGAATTCGTCCGCTGCGGAGCCGCCGCATAGGAGCCGGAATGACCATGGGTCACGGCCCCGATCGCGTCGGCCGCGCGGGAGAGGGCGGACAGCGAGAGTTCGCCGGCATGGGCATAACCGACGGCTTCACCGGCGACGGCGCGTAGGCCAAACCCCTGGTCGGTGTTGAACGAGCCGCCCTTCAGTCGCCCATTGTCGAAGGTCAGCGATTCCGCCTGCGCATGTTCGACGAACAATTCCCCGTCGTCTGCGCCTTTGAGCGCTTCCGCAACGCGCTGCGTCAGCGTGGCGTCGTCGCAGTCGAAGAGGGAGAGAAGGTCCTGGGTCATGCGGGTCTCCTTGAAGCGCTTGTCCCTGCATGTAGGGGGACAACGAGAAAGGGGCAAGCCCGCTGGACTTGCCCCGAAAAATCAATCGGTCACGATCTGGCGATCGCTCACGGCAGCGTATCGTAGCCCTCGCCGAAGCCGGCGAGTTCGATCGGAATGCCGACGCGGTCCTGATCGGCGGATTCGCGCAGCGCAAAGACGGCGGCCTTGCCGGCGCGCAGGATCTTCATCAGCTCCTCGTCGATTTCAACCTCGACATAGCAACCCTCGGAGAAGCAGCGGGTGAAATAGGCGCGGCCGATATTGTTGCCGTCAACAAACAGCTCCATCCCGTCCTTCAAGAGCACGCCGAGCGGCGCCAGAATGCGCAGGATGCGCGCCTTGCGGTCAGCGGTCTTCAAGACGACGACGGACAGGCCCACTTCCGGCCGGTCTTCCGCAATCACGTTCTGCATCAGCGCGCATTGTTCGGCGGTCGCACCCGCCGGCTTGTCGCAGATGACAGACCAGGCGCCATGATTGGAGCGCACCGTGCCCGGCTGCTGCTGTGCTTGCTGGCTCTGCGCCGGGGCTGCAAGCGCGCCCATCAGGACGACAGATGCGGCAATGCCGGACCAGACACGTCTAGGAAGACCCATGAATACCTCTGGAAAACGAATCATCCCGCACATTCTTGTCGCCCGGGTGGGGAAATGGAAAGCCCCGACGCCTGTTTTACGGCCGACTGCGGCATAATTGGGACTTGCGACGCGTCTCTGGCGGGCATTCTCATCGGCTTTCGCAGCCGCCTGGGGAAAACCCTGTGTATCCGGCGCTCTCGCAATTGATGAAGAGCAAAATGCCGCAGCGGCTTTCGCCGCAGCGTATTGCGAATGCGGCTGATCTGTGATTTTAAACGGCGACACTAGCATGATTTTTGCGCTATGGTTTGATGTGGATCAAGCGCTTGTGGGAGACCAACCGTGATGAAGAGAACCTATGCAGCCTTGACCGCTCTGGTCTGTCTGCTTTTCGCTTCTGCCAGCTTCGCCGATCAGCCGAGGCCGTGGCAGATGGGTCTGCAGGATGCAGCGACCCCGGTCATGGAAATGAACCGTTGGTTTGAGCAATACACGCTCTGGTTCATCGTGCCGATCACCATCTTCGTCCTGATCCTTCTGATCCTGGTCGTGGTGAAGTTCCGCGCCGCTGCAAACCCGGTGCCGTCCAAGACCAGCCACAACACGGCGATCGAAATCGTCTGGACCGTGGCTCCGGTTCTCATCCTCTTCGCCATCGCGATCCCCTCCTTCAACCTTCTGACCTACCAGCTGAAGATGCCGGAAAATCCGGACCTGACGGTCAAGGCAACGGCCACCCAGTGGCTGTGGTCCTACGAATATCAGGGTGAGCAGGCCGTCTCCTTCGACAGCTACATGCTGAAGGATGGCGACCGCGCGGCAGCCGGCAAGGAAGACATCGCCCGTTATCCGCGCCTCTTGGCCGTCGACAACGAAGTGGTCGTTCCCGTCGGCAAGACGGTCCGCATGCTGGTTACGGCTGCCCCGACCGACGTTATCCACGCTTTCGCCATGCCGGCATTCGGCATCAAGATCGACGCCATCCCGGGCCGTCTGAACGAGACGTGGTTCAAGGCCGAGCGCGAAGGTCTCTATTACGGTCAGTGTTCGGAGTTGTGCGGCAAGGATCACTCCTTCATGCCGATCGCGATCCGTGTCGTGTCTGACGAGCAGTATTCGACATGGCTCTCGGCTGCGGCATCTGACCTCGCTGGCGCGAACAAGGCGCTGATGGCGGCTGTTGACGGGGCTCCGGCCACCGTCCAGAGCGCCGAAAACATCACGAACTGAGAGGAGTGAGGACAATGGCCGGCTCTGTTGCCCACGACGACCACGCGCACGATGCGCATCATGACCATAAGCCGGGCTTTGCTGCTCGCTGGTTGTTTTCGACCAACCACAAGGATATCGGCACGCTCTACCTGATCTTCGCGATCATCGCGGGCATCATCGGTGGCGCCCTGTCGGTCGCCATGCGCATGGAGCTCCAGGAGCCCGGCATCCAGATCTTCCACGGCCTGGCCTCCATGGTCTACGGCGCCGAAGGCGATGCTGCCATCGATGCCGGCAAGCACATGTACAACGTCTTCACCACGGCGCATGCGCTCATCATGATCTTCTTCATGGTCATGCCGGCGCTGATCGGCGGCTTCGCCAACTGGATGATCCCGATCATGATCGGCGCTCCGGACATGGCCTTCCCGCGTCTCAACAACATCTCCTTCTGGCTGATCGTTCCGGCCTTCCTCCTGCTCGTGCTGTCGATGTTCGTCGAAGGCCCGGCAGGTGCGCACGGTGTCGGTGGTGGCTGGACGCTCTATCCGCCGTTGTCGACCTCCGGCCAGCCTGGCCCGGCCGTCGACCTTGCGATCTTTGCGCTCCACGTCTCGGGTGCGTCCTCGATCCTCGGTGCGATCAACTTCATCACCACGATCCTCAACATGCGCGCACCGGGCATGACGATCCACAAGATGCCGCTGTTCGCCTGGGCCGTTCTGGTCACGGCCTTCCTGTTGCTCCTGTCGCTTCCCGTTCTCGCCGGTGGCATCACCATGCTGCTGACCGACCGCAACTTCGGCACGACCTTCTTCGCGCCGGAAGGCGGCGGTGACCCGATCCTCTACCAGCACCTGTTCTGGTTCTTCGGTCACCCGGAAGTTTACATTCTGATCCTGCCCGGCTTCGGCATCGTCAGCCACATCATCTCGACCTTCTCGAAGAAGCCGGTGTTCGGCTACCTCGGCATGGCCTACGCCATGGTCGGCATCGGCGCCGTCGGCTTCGTCGTATGGGCACACCATATGTACACGGTCGGCCTGTCGCTCGCCGCCCAGCGTTACTTCCTCTTCGCAACCATGGTTATCGCGGTGCCGACGGGCATCAAGATCTTCTCCTGGATCGCGACGATGTGGGGCGGTTCGCTCACCTTCAAGACCCCGATGGTCTGGGCGATCGGCTTCATCTTCCTCTTCACCGTCGGTGGTGTGACGGGCGTCCAGCTCGCCAATGCCGGCCTCGACCGCTCGCTGCATGACACCTATTACGTTGTGGCCCACTTCCACTACGTTCTGTCGCTCGGCGCCGTCTTCGCCATCTTCGCCGGCTGGTACTACTGGTTCCCGAAGATGACCGGCTACATGTACAACGAGTTCGTCGGCAAGCTGCACTTCTGGATCATGTTCGTCGGCGTGAACCTGGTCTTCTTCCCGCAGCACTTCCTCGGCCTCGCCGGCATGCCGCGCCGCTACATCGACTATCCGGATGCGTTCGCCGGCTGGAACTATGTCTCGTCGATCGGTTCCTACATCTCGGCCTTCGCAGTTCTCGTCTTCCTCTACGGCGTCTTCGAAGCCTTCGCCAAGAAGCGTGTCGCTGGTGATAACCCCTGGGGTGAAGGTGCGACCACGCTGGAATGGCAGCTGTCTTCGCCGCCACCGTACCACCAGTGGGAACAGCTGCCGAAGATCAAGTAGTCAGATCTTCGCATCATCAGACAATCGGGCGCCGCAGTCATGTCGATTGCGGCGCCCGAAAGACCAGACGTAAGACGGAAAGCACCAGAATGACAGTCATCGACAATCGCGACGTATTCGGCATCGAGGGCGAAATCCGCCTGTCCGAAGCCGGCCCGCGCGATTTCTTCGCGCTTCTGAAGCCGCGCGTGATGTCGCTCGTCGTCTTCACGGCACTCGCCGGCCTCGTGCTGGCACCCGGCTCGATCAATCCGATCATCGGCTTCATTGCAATTTTGTGCATCGCGGTTGGGGCAGGGGCCTCCGGCGCGCTTAACATGTGGTATGATGCCGATATCGACGCGATCATGTCGCGCACCGCGACCCGCCCGGTTCCGGCCGGCCGTGTGACCCCGCATGAAGCGCTCGCCTTCGGCCTCGTGCTCTCGGTCTTCTCGGTCGCCATCCTTGGCCTCGCCGTCAACTGGTTTGCCGCCGGCCTGCTCGCCTTCACCATCTTCTTCTATGCCGTCGTCTACACGATGTGGCTCAAGCGCTCGACCCCGCAGAACATCGTCATCGGCGGTGCGGCCGGCGCCTTCCCGCCCATGGTCGGCTGGGCCTGCGTGACGGGTGGCGTCTCGCTCGACAGCTTCATTCTGTTCATGATCATCTTCCTCTGGACGCCGGCCCATTTCTGGGCGTTGGCGCTGTTTAAGATGAAGGAATACGGCGCCGTCGGTGTGCCGATGATGCCGAATGTCGCCGGCATTCCGTCGACCAAGCGCCAGATCGCCGCCTATGCCGTGCTGACAGCCGTCACTGGCGTGCTGCCGACGTTCACCGGCCTCTCCTCGATCGGCTACGGCATTGTTGCCGGCCTCCTCGGCATCGTCTTCATCCACTGTTCCATCGCCGTCTGGCGCATGGCCGACGGCGATGAGAAGATGGTCCCGGCCAAGAAACTGTTCGGCTATTCGATCTTCTATCTTTTCGCGATTTTCTCGGCGCTGATGATCGACTTCTACGTCGCGCCCGCAATCCTGTCCCTCGGAGGTGCCGCCTGATGGAAACCATCGAGCTCAATGCCGCACAGAAGAAGTCCCGCCGTGGTCGCAATATCGCGCTCGGGGTGGTCCTCGCTCTTCTCGTGGTGATCTTCTACGCCGTGACGATCATCAAGATCAGCAAGATGGGCTGACGGAGACAGATGATGGCAGATGCACCGATGAACCAGACCCCGAAGACCACGGACCGCCGCGCCACCCGCCGCGATTTTGGCGTGGCAACGGCCTGTGTGGTCTTCGTCGGCGCGATGGTCGGCATGAGCTATGCCGCCGTGCCGCTCTACCAGATGTTCTGCAAGGTCACCGGTTACGGCGGTACAACGCAACGTGTCGAACAGATGTCCGATGTTGTGCTGGACAAGACGATCAACGTCACCTTCGACGCCAATGTTTCGAACGGATTGAACTGGGATTTCAAGCCGATCGACAAGAAGATCACGCCGAAGATCGGCGAGACCGTCGAGATCCGCTACACGGCGACCAACCATTCGTCCGAGCCGGTCACCGGGGAGGCAGTCTTCAACGTGTCTCCGGGCGAGGCTGGGGCCTATTTCAACAAGGTCCAGTGCTTCTGCTTCACCAAGACCACGTTGCAGCCGGGTGAGACCCTGGAAATGCCGGTTGTCTTCTTCGTCGACCCCGCCATCGTCGATGCGGAAGAGACCAAGGACATCGGAACGATCACGCTTTCCTACACCTTCTATCCGCGCGAGGACGACAAGCCGGTTGCGGCCCTGAGCGGTGGGGAAGGCAAGGAACAGCCGAAACTGTGAGAGGGGTCCGGTAAAATGGGTCTCGTAATGAAATTGACATTCGGGGATTGCTGAAATGGCCGAAGCGCACCAGAAGAACCACGACTACCACATCATCGATCCGAGCCCTTGGCCGATCCTGGCATCGCTCGGCGCCTTCCTCATGACCTTCGGTGGCGTCGGCTACATGCGCTACCTGCATGGCGGCTCCTTCAAGCTCTTCGGTCTGGAACTTGCGCATCCGTGGCTGTTCTTCATCGGCCTCGCCATCGTGCTCTTCACGATGTTCGCCTGGTGGGCGGACACGATCAAGGAAGCTCACGACGGCCACCACACCCGCGTCGTGTCGCTGCATCTGCGCTATGGCATGATCATGTTCATCGCTTCGGAAGTGATGTTCTTCGTTGCCTGGTTCTGGGCCTTCTTCGACGCCAGCCTTTTCGCCAATGAAGCGATCCAGGCAAGCCGCGTCGAGTTCACCGGTGGCACCTGGCCGCCGAAGGGCATCGAGGTTGTCGATCCCTGGCACCTGCCGCTCTACAACACGGTCATCCTGCTGCTGTCGGGCACCTGCGTCACCTGGGCCCACCATGCGCTGCTGCACAACGACCGCAAGGGCGTTGTCTCGGGCCTGGTCCTGACCGTCCTTCTCGGCATCCTGTTTTCGTCGGTCCAGGCCTTCGAGTACATGCACTCGCCCTTTGACTTCAAGAATTCGATCTATGGCGCCACGTTCTTCATGGCGACCGGTTTCCACGGCTTCCACGTCCTGATCGGCACGATCTTCCTGATCGTCTGCCTGTTCCGGGCGCTGGCCGGCCATTTCACCCCGCAGCAGCATTTCGGCTTCGAGGCCGCCGCCTGGTACTGGCACTTCGTCGACGTCGTCTGGCTGTTCCTCTTCTTCGCCATCTATATCTGGGGCGATTGGGGTGCACCGCTGCACGCCGGCTGATTGCGGCCAAATGCATCGAAGGGCGGCGAAAGCCGCCCTTTTTCGTTTTCCCGGCGGCCACCTGCGACGCGCGCCTGCGACCATGCAGGGACTGGGATGGAACACTCCCCTGCACTAAGGGTTGGCGCTAAGACTGGATAATCCCCAAGGAGGGACCGATATGACCGACGACAATGCAAACTTTGCGCCCGTCGACCCGATGAAGGCCGCACTCTCCGCTTCCTGCCCGCGCTGCGGCAATGGCAAGCTCTTTGACGGACTGACCAAGCCAAAGAAGCGCTGCGCCTCCTGCGGGCTGGATTATTCCTTCATCGATGCCGGCGATGGCCCGGCGATCTTCGTTATCCTGCTCGCCGACCTCCTGGTCGTCGGTTTCGCCGTCTGGGTCGAACTCACCTACCAGCCCTCCGTCTGGCTGCACATTTTGGTCTTCGCGCCGCTCGGCGTTGCGCTCACGCTGTGGCTGATGCGCACCCTGAAAGCGCTGCTGATCGCCCTGCAATACCGCCACAACGCCGCCCCTGGGGTGATCGACCGTGGCTGAGCATCCGAACGGCGTCGCCAAACGCGGCCGCGGTTGGCGCTTCTGGATGGGCCTTGTCTTGGTGCCGGTCGCCATGGCAATTTTGCTCTCCCTCGGTACCTGGCAGGTGAACCGCCTGCACTGGAAGGAAAGCCTACTCGCCTCGATCGACGAGCGCAGCCACGCGCCGGCCGTCGATGTGTCCGAGATTGCCGCGCGCCTGGCGGGCGGCGAGGAGATCGACTACCGCCATGCATCGGCGAGCGGCCGTTTCTTGAATGACAAGGAGCGCCACTTCCTGGCCACCTTCGACGGCCAATCCGGCTTCTATCTCTACACGCCGCTGGAACTGGCGGATGGCCGTTACCTGTTCGTCAACAGGGGCTTTGTCCCCTATGACCGCAAGGACGCCAAGACCCGGCCGGAAAGTCTGGTCGAGGGGCAGCAGACAGTCACAGGCCTTGCCCGCGCCCGGCTCAATGAGAAGCCCTCGTCGCTGGTGCCTGACAACAACGAAGGCACCAATATCTTCTACTGGAAGGATCTGACCCGCATGGCAGCGTCCACCGGCCTGCCGGAAGACCGTGTCCTGCCTTTCTTCCTCGATGCCGATGCAACGCCGGTTCCCGGTGGCCTGCCAAAGGGCGGCGTAACCCAGGTCGATCTGCCCAACAGCCACCTGCAATACGCCATCACCTGGTATGGCCTGGCATTTGCGCTGGCCGCCGTCACCATTGCCGGGTTCTTCCGGCGCAAAACGCCGTAGAGGCGCCGGACAATTTCGGTTAAACACGCTCCACATGCAGCCGGAATCGCGGCTGTCTTTGGGGGAAACTGAATGTCATATCTGGCTTCGACACTGGTGGCGCTTGTTGCGCTCGAGCACATCTATATTCTCGTGCTGGAGATGTTTCTTTGGACCACGCCGACCGGTCGTCGCGCCTTCGGCCTGAAGCCGGAGCAGGCGGAATCGACCAAGGTGATGGCGGCGAACCAGGGCCTCTATAACGGCTTCCTCGCCGCCGGCCTGGTCTGGGGCCTGCTGCATCCCGATCTGGACGTCGGCTATCAAATCCAGGTGTTTTTCCTTGGCTGCGTGCTGGTTGCCGGCCTATATGGTGGAGCGACGGCCTCGCGGAAGATCTTTGTCATTCAGGCTCTGCCCGCGGCGCTCGCTCTTGTTGCTGTCCTGATTGCTGGCTGAACCCGATGAATATGCAAATGAACCGTCCTCCTCTGACGATCAGGCTTTGCGGCCCGCGCGGCTTCTGCGCCGGCGTCGACCGCGCGATCCAGATCGTCGTTCTGGCGCTCAAGCGCTACGGGGCTCCGGTTTATGTGCGCCACGAGATTGTTCACAACAGATATGTCGTGGAAGGGTTGGAGGCCAAGGGCGCGATTTTCGTCGAGGAACTGGACGAAATCCCGGTCGAGCACCGGCAGCAGCCCGTGGTCTTCTCCGCACATGGCGTGCCGAAATCGGTGCCCGAGGATGCGACGAGCCGCAATCTCTTCTATCTCGACGCCACCTGTCCGCTGGTCTCCAAGGTCCACAAGCAGGCCATGCGCCACCAGCGCCTCGGCCGCCACGTCATCCTGATCGGCCACAACGGGCATCCGGAAGTGATCGGCACCATGGGGCAGTTGCCGGAGGGCTCGGTCTCTTTGGTCGAGACCGTCGAGGACGCCGCCGCCTATACGCCTGCTGATCCCGACAATCTCGGTTACGTCACCCAGACGACGCTCTCGGTCGACGATACGGCCGGCGTCATCGCCAAGCTGATGGAACGCTTCCCGAACCTTACGGCGCCGTCGGCGGACAGCATCTGCTACGCCACCACCAATCGCCAGGAAGCCGTCAAGCAGGCAGCCCCCGGCTGCGACCTCTTCATCGTCGTCGGCGCGCCCAATTCGTCCAACTCCAAGCGTCTCGTCGAAGTGGCCTTGAGGGCAGGAGCCACGCGGTCGCTGCTGGTCCAGCGCGCCTCCGAAATCGACTGGGACGATGTCGGCGCAATCGGCACCCTCGGCATCTCGGCCGGTGCATCCGCTCCGGAAGTCATCGTCGACGAAATCATCGAGGCCTTCCGCGAGCGTTTCGACGCCAAGGTGGAACTGGCGATCACGGCGGAAGAAAACGAGCACTTCCTCGTCAATCGCGAACTGCGCGAGGTCGAACTGACCCGCGAGGACATGGCCTGGGTCAACGGGTAGCTGGCGCGGGACGCTTAATTACGCAGGGCGTCAACGGCCGCGGGCGGTGCGCAGACTACTGGCTGTCTGAACCTGACGGTAGAAGGTGAGTGCATCGCGCGCGGGCATGGGGCGGCCGTAGAGGTAACCCTGGCCGTGTGTGCAACCCATGGCCAGAAGCACGGCGGCCTGCGCTTCCGTCTCGATACCCTCGGCTATCGTAGATAGCCCCATCTCCCGGCTCATTGCCACCAGTGCACGGGTAATCGCAGCATCGGAGGCGGAAGTCTGGATGTCGCGAATAAAGGCCTTGTCGATCTTCAGCGTCGTCAGCGGATAACGCTGCAAGGACGAAAGCGAAGCATAGCCGGTGCCAAAATCATCAAAGGCAACGCCGACACCGATGTCACGGATCGAGTTTAGTGTTTGTAGGCTCGCCTCATCGTCGTTCAGCGTCACCTCTTCGGTCACCTCGAGTTCCAGGCTGGCGGGTTCGATGCTATGGCGGACTACCGCCTCGATCACCCGGTCCTGGAGATTGGCTGCACGGAACTGCTGGGCAAACAGATTGACGGCGACCTTGCAGCTTTCGCCATCCTCAGCAAGCTGTGCCGCCATCCTGCAGGCTTCGTCGATGGTCCACCAGCCGATTTCGGTCGCCAGGGAGCTCTGCTCCAGCGATGGCAGGAACCGGCCGGGCAACATAAGGCCGTGTTGGGGGTGGTTCCACCGGATCAGGGCTTCGAAGCCGACGATGCGACGAGACGCAAGCTCCACCTGCGGCTGGTAGTAGAGTTCGAGCTCGCCCTCTCGCATGGCACGGCGCAATTCGTCCCGCATCTCTCGTTTGGCCTGGCTCTCTGACCGCATGGAAGGCTCGAAGAAGCGGTAGGAGCGCCCGCCGGCGGCTTTGGCCCGGTAGAGTGCGAAGTCTGCGGAGGCCAGTAATTCATCCGCGTCTCCACCGTGCACCGGCGCGATGGCAATCCCGATACTGACACCGAGTTCCAGATCCAGACCACCCAGGCTGAAAGGCTTGCGAAACGCATCGAGGATCTTGGCGGCTTCTTTCTGCGCCATGAGCGGATCGCCGCTATCGGCGTAGCGCACGGCAAATTCATCGCCGCCGAGGCGGCAGACGGAGGCCTTGTCGCCCAGCAGGTAAGGAATTCGCACCGCGACGGCCTGCAACAGGCTGTCTCCCACCACATGTCCGTGGGTATCGTTCACGTCCTTGAAGCCGTCCAGATCCATCAACAGAAGTGTGCAGGAGTGGCCCGAGCCTAGGAACTGCCCGAGCGACGTCATGAATTCGTGGCGGTTCTGCAACCCGGTCAGCGTGTCGTGCGAAGCGAGACGTAACAGTTTGGCATCTCGCTCTCGCCGTTCGGAGATGTCCTTGATCGCGGCCCCGGCCCAGAAACCCGTCTCGGTCTTCCAGGTGGAAAGGGTAATCTCAATCGGAAACTCGCTGCCGTCGCTCTTCAACGCAGACACTTCCACGGCCTTGCCGCCGAGACCTGGCTTGGCCCCCGCGGCGACATTGGCCATGCCGGCAGTGTGCGCGCCACGCATGCGTTCCGGGATGATAATGGTGATCGGTCGCCCCCGGACCTGCTCCGCTTCGTAGCCAAACATGCAACAGAAGGCCTTATTGGCGAACTGGATGTCGCCTTGGCCGTCCACGACGATGAGCGCGAGGTTCATTGCGGCGGCAAAATCATGCGCCATGCGGGCATTGGTCGGGAGGTCCATCGGGTCGCTCCGGTTGTTATTTCAGCGCAGGCTACACTAATAACATTAGGGAGCCGTAAAGTTTCGACCTGGAATGGCGCAATTGGTAACGCGATCGACGACAGCAACTCTGCCCATTTCCTGTGCCCCATGTCGCAGCAGGGCTGGCATAGACATTCCGCTCGTTATAGGACTCGGGCGATCCCTGAAGCGGCACGGAACCTGAACGCTGTGGCAGTCTATACCGATATCAACGAAATCGATCTCAAGGCCTTCCTGGCACAATATGATGCCGGCGAACTCCTGTCCTACAAGGGCATCGCCGAAGGCGTCGAAAACACCAATTTCCTGCTGCACACCACGAAGCAGCCACTAATCCTGACACTTTACGAAAAGCGCGTCGATCGAAACGATCTGCCCTTCTTTCTCGGCCTGATGCATCATTTGTCCGAGCGCGGCCTGTCCTGCCCACTGCCCTTGCCGCGCAAGGATGGCGCGCTGCTCGGCGAACTCTCTGGTCGCCCGGCGGCGCTCATTTCCTTCCTCGAAGGGATGTGGCTGCGCAAGCCCGAGTCGCAGCATTGCCGTGAAGTCGGCAAGGCCCTGGGCGGCATGCATGTGGCCGGCGACGGCTTTGAACTGACCCGCCCGAACGCCTTGTCGCTCGAAGGCTGGCAGACGCTTTGGGCTAGGTCGGAGGCACGCGCCGACGAGGTTGAGATAGGGCTGGAAGACGAAATCGGCGCTGAGCTGGATTTTCTCGCCGCGCACTGGCCGAAGGATTTGCCATCAGGCGTCATTCATGCCGACCTTTTCCCCGACAACGTTTTCTTCCTCGGCGACGATCTCTCGGGCCTGATCGATTTCTACTTCGCCTGCAACGACTTCCTCGTTTACGACTTGTCGATCTGCCTCAATGCGTGGTGTTTCGAGAAGGACGGGTCCTATAACATCACCAAGGGCAAGGCGATGATCGAGGGTTATCTCTCGGTCCGGCCCTTGTCTGCCGACGAGATCGCGGCCTTTCCGGTGCTTTGCCGCGGATCGGCGCTGCGCTTCTTCTTGACGCGCCTTTACGACTGGCTGACGACGCCGGAAGGCGCGCTGGTGGTGAAGAAGGACCCGCTCGAATATCTGAAGAAGCTCCGCTTCCACCGCGCCGTCACCAACGCTTCCGAATACGGACTGATTTCATGAAACATGTCGACATCTTCACCGACGGCGCCTGCTCCGGCAATCCCGGCCCCGGCGGCTGGGGCGCTGTCCTGCGTTACGGCGAGACCGAGAAGGAACTCTGTGGAGGAGAGGCCAACACCACCAACAACCGCATGGAGCTCTTGGCCGCCATCAGCGCGCTGAACGCGCTCAAGGATGCCTGTGAGGTCGATCTCTACACCGACAGCAAATACGTCATGGACGGCATTTCCAAGTGGATCTTCGGCTGGAAGAAAAACGGCTGGAAGACCGCCGACAAGAAGCCGGTCAAGAACGGCGAAATCTGGCAAGCGCTCGACGCCGCCAACCAGCGCCACAAGGTCAAGTGGCACTGGGTCAAGGGCCATGCGGGGCACCCCGAGAATGAGCGCGCCGATGAACTCGCCCGCAAGGGAATGGAGCCGTTCAAGACCTCGAATTTCGGCAAGTCACTGCTGGTGAAGTGAGCGGTTAGGCGGAGGGCATGTCTTCAGGTCTCACCCTTGCCCTTTCCCCCATTCCACCTATGCTCGCTCCAAAACGAAACACTCGGGAGACATCCATGATCCAACATTGCGTATTCCTGCGCTTCAAGGCCGCCGTCCAGGAGTCCGAGAAGCAGGCGATCTATGCCGCGATTGCGGAGCTGAAGGATGTCGTGCCCGGCATGCTCGAAGTGAAGTCGGGTCCGAACGTCTCGCCCGAGGGCCTGAGCAGCGGCTACAACGACGGCTTTATCGTCACCTTTGAGGACGAACTGGTCCGCGACTACTATCTGAAACACCCGCAGCATGTCGCCGTCGGCGAGCGCATCGTGCATGCAACCGATGGCGGCCTTGCCGGCATTCTCGTCTTCGATCTGGCCTATTGACGAAAGACCCTCCCGCAAAGGGGAGGGCTATCATCGACCATCAGTCGTATCGCTTGCGGACAGCTCGATCTTGCCATGGCAGCCGAGAGATGGTCGACATTGTAGCGGAACATCTGCTCATAGGTCGGCGCCCACAATGTGTCTCGCACCTGTCATCCGGCCCTGCTAGCCTCAGCTTATTCCACGATACAGCGTCAATGGAGACACCCTCATGCGCAGCTTGTGGCTTGTGCTTTCTGCATTCCTCTTCGCTGCGCCGGGTTTCGCGTACGCGCAGGATCCAATGGAGCTCACCGTGATGAGCTTCAACATCTGGGGCGGCGGCGGGAATGCGGGAAAGCCGGTGGATGAGACCGTGGCCGTGATCAAGGCGGTCAACCCTGATATCCTCGGCATCCAGGAAACGCGTCTGGAACCGGATCCCTGCACCGCCGAATCCTGTGCCGCAGTCGGCGAGAGCAAGGCTAAAGCCATCGCCGAAAAGCTGGGCTATTTCTACTATGACCAGAGCCAGCAGAACGTCGCCCTCTGGGCCAATGCCATTCTCAGCCGCTATCCGATCGGCAAGGCAACCCCGCATGACCTGGGCGTCGAGATCGATGTGAAGGGCCGCAAGGTCTATGCCTTCAACCTGCACCTGACGGATTTTCCCTACCAGCCCTATCAACTGCTCAACATCGAATACGGCACGGCGCCCTTCCTGAAGACGGCGGCAGAGGCAGAAGCGGCAGCGAAGGCCGCGCGCGGCCCGGCACTGGATCTGTTCTTTGAGGACCTGAAACTGGCGAAGGATGCAGACGCCGCCTTCGTCTTCGGTGACTTCAATGAACCCTCGCATCTCGATTGGACGGAAGCCGCCGTCAAGGCCGGCCACCAGCCGCTCGCAGTTAGCTATCCCTCGGCATTGCGCATCGAAACGGTCGGTGGCTTCACCGACCTCTTCCGCGCAGCCTTCCCCGATCCGGTCGCAAAGCCGGCCTTCACCTGGACCCCGACATCCGAGCCGACGGCGAAGGACGACCACCACGACCGCATCGACTACACGTTAGGTCGGGCCAAGAACCTGAAGGTCGTGAAAGCGGGGATCGTCGGGGAAAAGGCACCGGAGGCCGATGTGGTGGTGACGCCCTGGCCGTCTGATCACCGCGCGACGATGGCGGTGGTGCACTTCTGAGCAAGTAGGCCACGAAAAAGGCCGCCCGCGCTGGCGGACGGCCCCGTCAATTTACGCTGGTGAGCCTGAGGCTCAAAGTTGCTCGATCATCGTGGCCGCCGACGACACGGTCGCCTGGCCGGGATTTTCCTCGATGTTGAGGCTCTTCACCACGCCGTCCTCGACCAGCATGGAGTAGCGCTTGGAACGCACGCCGAGACCACCGCCGGAGAGGTCGGCATCAAGGCCGAGCGCCTTGGTGAAGGAGGCGTCCCAGTCGGCGAGGAAGTGGATCTTGCCGAGACCGCCCGAATGCTGCGCCCAGGCGCCCATCACGTGCCAGTCATTGACCGAAACGACAGCGATGTCGTCGACGCCGCGTTCTTTCAGTGCATCGCGATTTTCCAGGTAACCCGGCAGATGGTTCAGCGTGCAGGTCGGCGTAAAGGCGCCGGGAACGGCAAACAGCACCACCTTCTTGCCGGCAAACAGCTCGTCCGTGCTGATCTCTGCAGCACCATCTGCCGACTTTTCCTTAAAGGTCGCCTTCGGCAGCGTCTCGCCAATTGCAATGGTCATGAAATTCATCCCCGTGGTTCATGACGCCGGCCTTGTGCCGGACGTCGCGTCGACCGCGAATATAGAAGCCGGTCAATCAAAGGCAAGCGTGGTTTCCATGGCCCGGTCGCCCGCAACGACAAGCACGCCCCAGCGCTTGCCGGCAAAGGTGTAGCCCTTGGGCAGCTTGCCGATTGGCATCGTGTAACGCGTCTCGCCATCCGGTCCCGCCGAGGCTTTTCCCTCGACATAGACATGCCCGCTCGGACCGCTGACGAAGACCTGGGGGGCAGGGGCGCCCGCAGGCAGGCGAAGTGCGATATCCAGGCTTTTCAGGTCGGGTTTGACCGCGTGGCCCGTCACGCGAAAATCGTCGCTCGGTCCGGGCGGCACCAGCCGCTTGGCGTCCTCCACCAGCGCAACCTCGGCCGGATCAACGCCGATCTCGGCAGCCGGGTCGACGGTGAGATCGGCCTGGAAGGGGATGCAGATGTTTTGGCACACCCCGACAAAGGCCGAGAGCGAGATGGCAGCGTCGTTGCCGGCATGGGCGAGTACCAGCGGCAGCGCCACCGGATGATCATAGCCGACATCCTGCATGTCGCCGTTCGACAGGAGCTTCGGCACGGGGAAGTCAACGCGGCCGACGCTGAAGGAAGCCCCCGGTGGCGCTGTGATCGACGGGGGAATACCGACATCGCCCGGCTCCTTCCAATAGGTGATCCAGCCCTTCTTCGGCTCGACCAAAAGCACGCCCTTGCGGCTGCCGTCCGGTCCTGCGGGCAAAAGAACGAGCCGCATCCGCCCGCCTTCGTTCTCGGCCCAGGCGCTGCTCGCCGCCTGCGCCACCCCGGCAAGCGGCGCAAGACAGAGCGGCGCAAACAAGGCCAGAGCGACCCAGCGGGCCCGGCGGGAGGAAAAGAGGGGTGTTCGGCAAGAGTTCGCTGGCATCGGTTTGGGACTGTTGAATGCGTGGATCATCATCGATCCTGTAGGCGAACAGATGTGGGTATGCCAGTCACGCTTCAGCGACCGGAATCATTTTGGGTTGATCACAGTCCGCTTCTGCCCCATCTTGGTTCAGGAACCAACCTGAACCACGCATCGAACCGATGGCCGTAAGGCAGACCGAGGAGGCAGGCATGGCATTGTCGTCGAAGACATCCTTGAGAGAGCGCGGCTTCCTGGACGGCCAGCTGCTGATCGCCATGCCCGGCATGGCCGACGGCAATTTCGCCCGTGCCGTTGTCTATATCTGCGCCCATTCGGATGCCGGCGCCATGGGTTTCATCATCAACCGTTCGCAATCGGTGACCTTTGCCGACCTGCTGCTGCATCTGGAACTGATCGACCGCAACGATGCGATCATGCTGCCGGATCACGCCCGCCATTTTCCCATCCAGTGCGGCGGTCCGGTCGAGCAGAACCGCGGCTTCGTCCTGCATTCCGACGATTACCTTTCCGACAGCTCCATTCCCGTCAGCGACGACATCTCGCTCACCGCCACGCTGGACATCGTCCGGGCAATCTCCGACGGAAGAGGCCCTCGCTATGCAACGATGCTGCTCGGTTATGCCGGCTGGGGGCCTGGCCAGCTGGAAGAGGAAATCGCCCAGAACGGCTGGCTCAACTGCGCTGCCACCGAAGACCTGATCTTCGACCGCAGTCTGGACAACAAGTATGACCGCGCGCTCGCCCTCATGGGCATCAGCCCGGCCATGCTGTCGATGGATGCCGGGCACGCGTGAGCCACTCTGACCCCGGTGTCAGTGTCGGCATTCCGGACGTCTGAGCCGATGATACGTCAAAGCCGTGTGCAGGCAGATCATCAACGGCTCGCGCGGCATCGCTTTGTGCGCAGGTATCACGAGCGCGCGCGTGCCCTCGAAGATGAATTCTGCGGAAAACGATGTGCGAAACATGTCGACGAGACGGGTCTTGCAATTGACCAGCACTGCGCTGTCATGGGGCCTCTGCTTGGTCGTGCCCAGTCGAATGGTGGTGCCGCTTCGGCTAGCCTCGGTAAGGTAGGCGGGCTCGCCCCACTTGAGCGTTTCCGTCAAAGTGCCGATCTCTCCGCCCTCGTCTGCCAGCCGGTAGATCATCCCGCGAATTTCCAGCAGACGCGCCCTGACCGGCTCCGGATAGCGTGAGAATGCCTCCGCTACGTTGTCGGGGACGGGCGGCGCGGTCATGGGACAGCCTTGAGAGGCAGATGAATGTCTGTGCGCAGTTCCGCCGCGGGCACGTCACGCGGGTCGTTGAGATAGGCTTCGAAGATGGGAGCATCATCCGGCTCCAAGCCTGACGCGGGCAGCCAGACGCCCAACAGCCAGCGATATGCCCCGCGCATGTCGGCATAGGAACCCTTGTAGTGGAGCTTTGCATAGCTGCCGCCACGCAGAACGGTCTCCACAAGCGGCGCGTCGATTGCGATCTGATCGGGCACCGGCATGCAGGCACGCGAACGCAGAGCAACTTCTGGCCTCAGTTCGGGGTCGTCGAAAAACAAACCGATCATGCTGGGCTGTGGTGGAAGCGCAGAACGCCTGGCAAGTTCGGCAAACAGCTTGCCCATGGCATGGTCGATCTGCGTGTAGGAGCCTGCGTGATCGATCCCGGCGCAGCGTCGCTCCGGCAAGCTCTCCAATGTCACGGGGAAGCCGTCGGCATCGTCGGCCAGCGTCGCGGCCTTGAACGCGGCATGCGATCCTCTCCTCCGGTAGCGCACAGGGCTCGCCCCGAATGCCTCCTTGAATGCCCGCCCGAAACTGTCGCTCGAGCTGTAGCCCGCACGCCGGGTGATCGCTTCAATATTCGTGTCCGAGTTCGCGAGCTGGTCCGCCGCGCGCTGAAGCCTCAGTCGCCGGATCGTTGCGACAACAGTCTCTCCGCGCATGGCCGTGTAAATCCGGCTCCAGTGATAGGGCGAAAGACAGGCGACGTCCGCCAACGTGTCAAAGGAAAGATCCTCGTCCAAATGGGCGTAGATGTAGTCGAGAACTCTGTCGAGGCGGTCGCCATAGGCATTCGGGTGAGACATCTGAACTCTCCAGCGGATTTGAACTCCTCTGAAGTCTTGCACGGGATCGACAGGCAAATCCTGCGGAATTGCACCATGCTGTCTGTCAAGTTTGGTTGCAAGGCTTGCACTGCTCCACCTGAGAGGTCACTGTGTCAAGCGTCTCCCCACGAGGGGCGGACCTCAGCGAGACCCACCCCATGCCCTCCACCGATATCCTCATCGCCTTCTTCGTTACCACCGCGCTCTTTGCCTTCATCCCCGGTCCGGCCATGCTCTACGTCGCGGCCCGCACCCTGGCGGCGGATCGCCGGGCCGGCTTGATGGCGACCTTGGGCATCCATTTTGGCTGTTATGTGCATGTCGTGGCTGCAGCCGCAGGCTTGTCGGTCCTCTTCCACCTCGTGCCGATGCTCTATCTGGCCGTGAAGCTGGCAGGGGCCGCCTATCTCATCTATCTGGGTTTGCGCATGCTGCGCTCGGCCCGATCAGCCAGCGGCGTTGCGCCAGAGGCTCTGCTGCCGCAGAAATCAGCCGGACGTGCCTTTCTCGAAAGCATGCTGGTCGAAGTGCTCAATCCGAAGACGGCGATCTTCTTCCTCGCCTTCCTGCCGCAATTCATCGATGCGGCGGCGGACTTCCCCGTGTGGCTGCAATTCGTCATCCTGGGAACAGTGGTCAACGTGATGTTCACTGTGGCCGACATCGCCTGCGTGATGGCGGCCAGCACGATCACCGAGCGCCTGGCACGCGTCTCGTCGCTGCAGCGCAATCTGCAAAGGGCAGGGGGCGCGGTTCTCGTCGGGCTTGGCCTGCACGTCGCCTTTCAGCGCACCTGACGGTCGATCAGCGTGAGGGCCTGACCCTCACGCCCGCTTCATCAGCGGAAACCGTTCTTTCAACAGCCGAAGCACCGATTCCGAGCCGAGCGGCGGGCCGAAGAGGAAACTCTGGCCGTATTCGCAGCCCATCGCGGCGAGGTCTGCGGCGTCCTGGTCGGTCTGGATGCCCTCCGCCACCACCTGCATATCGAGGCCCCGCGCCATCGCGACGACGGAGCGCAAGAGCACGGCGCGCTTGTCGGACTGGTCGCAGACCAGCGCCTTGTCCAGCTTGATCGTGTCGAAGGGGAAGCGGGTCAGATAGGCAAGCGAAGAATAGCCGGTGCCGAAATCGTCGAGCGCCAGGCTGATGCCGGTATCCTTGAGCTTTTCCAGCATCAGGCGCGCCTGTTCCGGATTTTCCATCACGACGCTCTCGGTCAGCTCCAGCTTGATCCGCTTGGGATCGCACTGGGTCTTCGTCAGCATCGCCCGCACGTCGTTGTAGATTTCGGAAGAGATCAGCTGGGCCGAGGACAGGTTGACCGAGACGAAGAGCGGTAATTCGCCGGTTTGGCGTTCCCAGTCCATCAGGTCGGTCGAGGCGCGCTCCAGAGCAAACATGCCGAGCGGCTCGATCAGGTCGGACATTTCCGCGATCGGGATGAATTCCGTCGGCGGAATATTGCCGCGCTTCGGATGGTCCCAGCGCATCAGCGCCTCGAAGCCGGCAATTTCACCGTTCGAGAGCCGGACGATCGGCTGATAGGCCATCGACAATTCCTTGCGCTCGATGGCGCGGCGCAGATCCGTCTCCAGTTGCAGCCGGTCGGTGCTGACTGTGCGGAAGGCCGGACGGAAAGGCTCGACCCGGTTGCCGCCGGTGCGCTTGGCGCGGAACATCGCCAGCTCCGCATCGGCAAGCAGGCTGGCAGCACTTTCCTGCTGATCGACCCAGGAGACGAGCCCGATGGAGGCGGTGAGGTTGATCTCGCGATTGGCGAAATTGAGCGGCACCATGATCGCCTTCGACACGGCATCGGCGAAATCGGCGATCTTTGCCGGATCGCGTTCGGACACCAGGATCAGGCCGAACTCGTCGCCGGATAGCCGCGCCAGCGTGTCCTGCGGCTTCAAAAGCCGGCGCAGGCGCCGTGTGATGGCAATCAGGATATTGTCGCCGGCGGCAATGCCGAGCGCATCGTTCACCTGCTTATACCGGTCGATGTCAATGGCAAGCACCGTCGGCCGCACGCTCTCCGACGTAGAGGCAAGCGACAGGATCGCCTGCAGCCGGTCGAGGAAGACCTCACGGTTCGGCAAACCCGTCAGGTTGTCGTGCATGGCATCGACGAGCAGGCGGTCGATGGAATTCTTCTGTTCGGTGACGTCGATGATCGTGCCGACGCAGCGGATCACCTCGCCGTTCGAGCCGAGCACGGGCCGGGCCCGGATCTTCAGCCAGTGGAAGTGCCCGTCTTCGGCCCGGATGCGGAATTCGTGGCTCAGCCGTCCCTTGCGATGCTCCAGCAAGACGTCGAGCGTCGCGCGGAACCGGTCGCGATCGTCAGGGTGCAGGCGCGGCAGCCAGTTGCGCGCCGGCCCATGCATGGTGCCGGGCGAAAGACCGAGCCGGACGGACACGTCGGGGCTGGTCACGACACGGTCGCGCGCCACATCCCAGTCCCAGACGGTGTCGCCCGAGCCGGTCAGCGCCAGCGACTGGCGCTCGAGATCGGAAAACAGGCCCTGCTGATAGGCGCCGCCGGCAAAGGCGTGCTGCATGACGGTGAAGCCGATCAGGAGAACGATCAGCACGAGCCCGCCACCGAGCGCCGGCTGGATGATGTCGTTCGACAACTGCCCGGTCACCGTCATCCAGCCGCCGAACAGCCAGACCAGGATCAAAACCCAGGTCGGCACCAGCAGCACGGCCCGGTCATAGCGGTTGAAGCCGAGATAGATGATGAGGCCGATGCCGACGACGGCAGTCAGCGCAAAGGAAATCCGCGCAATGCCGGCGGCAATCGAGGGGTCGACGATCGCGACGCCAAAGAGCGCGGCAAGCCCCAGCATCCAGGCAAGCGTCGCATAGCCGAGATGCACATGCCATCGGTTGAGATTGAGATAGGTGAAGAGGAAGATGACCAGCGAGGAGGCGAGCGCCACCTCCGCGCCAGCGCGCCATATTCGCACATCCGAGGAGGTGATCGAGATCAGCTTTTCCAGGAACCCGAAGTCGACGCAGATATAGGCGAGCACCGCCCAGGCGAGAGCGGCTGCCGCCGGCAGCATCGAGGTGCCCTTGACGACGAAGAGGATGGTCAGAAACACGGCCAGCAGGCCTGCAATGCCAAGCACGATGCCGCGATAGAGGGTAAACGCGTTGACCGTGTCCTTGTAGACATCGGGCTCCCAGAGATAGATCTGCGGCAGGTTCGGCGATGCCAGTTCCGCAACGAAGGTGATCACGGTCCCCGGGTTGAGCGTGATGCGGAAGACGTCGGCATCGGCGCTCGGCACGCGGTCGAGCGCGAAGCCCTCCGACGGCGTGATCGCCATGATGCGCTGCGAGCCGAGATCCGGCCAGAAGACCTTCGAGCCGGACAGGCGGAAATGCGGCGCGACGATGACCCGCTCCAACTGCTCTTCGGAGACGTTGGCGAGCGCAAAGACGGCCCAGTCGCCCTGATGGTTGTCGGAGCTCGACCGCACCTCGATGCGCCGACGAATGCCGTCGGCGCCGGCAGCCGTCGAGACCTGGAAGGCCGCACCCTGGTTTGTGT
>NNBU01000045.1_pt1 | contig 38229 bp, 32 predicted proteins | sample 1173781 | NCBI WGS metagenome assembly NNBU01 (sample SAMN07173937, study PRJNA388173) | plant metagenome | biome: Plant school; feature: Soil; material: Symbiotic tissue of Blasia pusilla L.; isolation source: symbiotic tissue sample KVJ2 | host: Blasia pusilla | place: Norway: Troms, Kvaloya...
ACCAACTAGCTAATCAGACGCGAGCTCATCTTCAGGCAATTAATCTTTCACCCCTAAAGGCACATCCGGTATTAGCCACCGTTTCCAGTGGTTGTCCCAGACCTGAAGGCAGATTCTCACGCGTTACTCACCCGTCCGCCACTGTGTCCGAAGACACCGTTCGACTTGCATGTGTTAAGCATACCGCCAGCGTTCATCCTGAGCCAGGATCAAACTCTCCGTTTTGAAGTGTTTGCTTTATTAGCTCTTCTATTAGCTGCTCTTTTTTAACTTCAGCTTAGTTATCTTTATTTGCTTGATGCAATCCACTTGCTGTATAATCGCTTTCAAACTATAATATTTTCAAGGTTCGGTGTTCCATTCAGCGTCGCTTTTCTCGCTCCGCTTCCGGCACTTATTCAATATAGCGAACCTACTTCATTGTGTCAACTATTTTCTCCAAAATAATTTTGGATGAGTTTTGTATCACTATCAAAACCTTGGATGGTAAGGGTTTTAGGCTATAGTATGGCTGGAACTCACTAAGGAAGCAATTAAAGTTGTGAATAATTTAGGTGTTTTGCCGCCCTGGCTGGTTTTAGATCCACTGTTGCATGGCTGGTTGTTGGAGGATATTGGCAGGGGCGATCGCACAACAAATACGCTACTAGTCGAAGATGTGACGCTAGGCTCTGCTAATTGGATAGCTAAAGCTTCTGGGATAATTGCTGGCTTACCAGTTGCAGCTAGGGTGTTTCAAATTTTAAATGAAAAAGTCAGCTTTGTGACGGTTGCGGCTGAAGGTGCATGGTGTGAGCCAGGACAGGTAGTAGCTGAAATTCATGGTTCGCTGGATGCGCTACTGATGGGGGAACGGGTGGCGCTAAACTTGGCTATGCGCTTGAGTGGGATTGCTACGTTGACTAATATATATGTAGAGAAAATTGCTGATTTACCTGCTCAGTTAGTAGATACGCGCAAAACTACACCAGGGCTGAGGCTGTTGGAAAAGTACGCGACTGCTTTGGGTGGGGCGATTAATCACCGTATGGGGTTGGATGATGCGGTGATGATTAAGGATAATCACATTGCGGCTGCTGGGGGAATTGGAGAAGCTGTTAGCCGTATTCGTTCTCAAATTCCTTATCCTTTGACTATAGAGGTTGAGACGGAAAGTTTAGAGCAGGTGAAAGAAGCTTTGCAGCACAAGGCTGACATTATTATGTTGGACAATATGCCTTTGAATATGATGCGTCAGGCGGTACAGTTAATTCGCCAGCAGGATAGCCGTGTAAAAATTGAAGCTTCGGGAAATGTGACTTTGGAAACGATTCGCGCTGTTGCGGAAACGGGTGTTGAGTATATTTCGAGCAGTGCGCCGATTACTCAGTCAAAGTGGCTGGATTTAAGTATGAGAATTGTACTTTAAATATCATAAAGCGAATCATCCTACTGCAAAGTCGGTGTAATGTCGCATTTTTGGAGGTTCAATGCCTAAAAAAATTTCTATAAGGTTCAGTTAAGGTTAAAACCTTTCTTTGTCAAAGTCAATTTTTTTAGTGAACCACAGAGGCGCAGAGGACACTGAGAGAAGAAAGAAATTCCTAACTGAATGTAGTGGGACAAAAATAATCATTGTCTCAAAGATATCGTTTTATTTATGTTGGGTATCACTTTGCGTTACCTCATCTAGTGATGATACAGATTGCTCTCGTCTCAACGATGAATTAAAGTTTATACATCTGAGTTAAGTAGGGACACTATAATCCAATCGCATTTTCAATAAATAAAGGAAAATAACTATATGTCTAGTAGTAGCTCTAGTGAAAAGATTGCATCACAGATTGCACTATCATCATCAAAAATGGCTTTGACGGCTTTTGAGCGTCACATAGAGGAAAAGCTCAATGAGAAGACAGAAAAGCAGGAAACTGCGAACTCGAAGCCCAAGGTTAACATTAATGAAACCAAATCCTTCTAAAATCCTTCGGTTGTTTGCTGAATTGCAGGATCGTTTATACGATGGCGAGACTATAAAGAAGGCAATTAGTCAAATATGCAGACATACAAAAGACCAAACTATTATTAAAACTTGTCAAGCTATTGCTGAAATTCTAGAGATAGAATTTGATAGTAATTTTGATACGGTTAACACTGATTGGCATTTCCAAGCAGTTCATAGATTGCAAAAACATCAGAACTGGGTAATAGAGAAATATCAAGAAATCCAAAAGTGTGTGAATGATTACAACTCAAAGTGGTCAGACCCTTTGCTGAAAATTATAGATACCCAATTAGCACGACTTTCACAGCTAATAATACTTTTGGATAGAGAGCCTGATATTTGTGACAATAAAGGCAATGTAATACGTCCCAATGATTTAGTTGTGTACCTGTGTAAGGATGAGAAGGATAGAGATTACGAACATTACGGGGTTGTTAGAGCGACCCCAAATGGTTACAGGGTTGCACACTTTTTCACCGGTGAGACGGTGAGACCAGAAGGTAAAATTGTCAGGGTGGGAATCGGATATGTTCATTTAGCTTGCTACACACCAGACTGGCTGTTTAAAGAACGCCCTGAAAAAGAACATCCTGAAAAAGCTTCAGACATTCAAATTGAGGCGCGTATTCAAAATTCGAGAGAAAAAATCCTCTGTGCAAAAGATCCTCTCTGGAATTTACTGAGTTACAACTGCGAACATTGGGCTAGAGAAATGGTATACGATGAAGCTATAGCTACTCAGTGTGAAGAGAGAAGACTAGGAAACAACTCTAAAAATTAGCCATAGCAGACAAAGCTTGTGCGATCGCCTTAAACAACAGTTTTACTAATTTGCAGTCCCATGATCACTAAGTCCCGTTCAACGCTGTCAAGTTCGGCAATTTTAGGCAAATGTCCCCAGCGCTGAAAACCAAATGTCTCAAAGAGTTTTAAACTGGGCTGATTGTGGGCAAAAATGAAGCAGACTAGGCTCTTTAGACCCAAATTAGGACTTTCGCTAATTGCCTGTGCTAAGAGTTGCCGTCCCAAACCACACCGATGAAAGCTAGGGGCTATGTAAATACTAATTTCGGCAGTCTTACTGTAAGCGGGGCGCCCATAAAAGGATTGGAAACTAAGCCATCCAGCGATTACTCCGTCTACTTCTATTACCCAAAGTGGGCGTTGTGAAGGCGATCGCCCCTTAAACCAAGCAAGGCGACTTTCCACAGATACTGGTTCTAAGTCAGCCGTTGCCATTCTAGACGGAATTGCAGTATTGTAAATTGCCACAATTGCGGGTAAGTCAGTTTCAGTCGCATGGCGAATGGTCATTGCTACCGTCTCGGAAAAAATCTTCAGAAAATATTCAAAAATAATACAGTCTTAACAGTAGTAATTCTACGGCTTCTATCGTAATTGTCATAGATACTTTGCCCTCTTTGAGGATTTGCCGTATCTCAGAGCTTTAGCTGAGAAAAACATAGAGCGTTTATTCAATTTAACTAGAACTTCAAACCACGAAAGTGCGTTGCTGTTTAAAAAGTTTGTTGATCTGTATGGTTCCAGTGGAGAAGCAACTAAATTACTTGAGGGAAGAGAAGAGAGTTAGGAATTTAAAACTCATAACTCTTGATTTTATTTTAGTTAAGCACGTGCTAGTAACGGAGCAGCAGCTAGTAAGGTTTTGGTATAAGGGTGCTGAGGATTAGCAAAAATCTTTTTTGTAAGGCCGAGTTCGACAATTTTACCGCCATTCATGACGGCAATCCGATCGCACAAAAATCGAGCTAACCAAAGGTCATGAGTGATGAAGAGATAAGTTAACTCAAACTCTTCCTTTAATTGCAACATCAAATCCAGCACTTGCGACTGCACACTGGCGTCTAACATACTTACGGGTTCATCGCAGATTAAAAGTTTAGGGTGAGTAATTAAAGCACGAGCGATCGCTACTCGTTGCTGTTGTCCACCCGACAAATCTGAGGGATAACGCTCATAATACACTTCTGGCGGTGTTAACCCAACTTTCTCTAGCATCCACAAAACCTGTTCTTTTGCCTTAGCAGGATTGGCAAGATTATGGATAAATAAAGGATCTGCTATACTTTGTCCCACTGTCATCGCTGGATTGAGACAAGCATGGGGGTCTTGAAAGATCATTTGGATTTGTCGCCGTGAAGAACGAATTTCTTGACGCGATAATTTGGTTAAATCCTGTCCTAAAAACTCAACTTTGCCACTAGTGGGACGAATTAGTTGCAAGATTGTTCGTGACAATGTACTTTTACCACAACCTGATTCCCCGACTAAACCGAGAATTTCTCCCGGATAAAGATCCAGGTTGATACCATCTACTGCTTTAATTGTCTGGCCTTGTGTGTTAAACAGTCGTTCGATAAAGTTAGGTTCTATGGTGTAGTGTTGCTTGAGTTCTGTGACACTCAGAATTGGGGATTGCTCATTAATAATCGGTAACTGCTTTTTTTCGTCATTGGCAATTATCAATTCTCCACTATCATTTACTGCTTGAATATGTAAAGCTGCTTTTAAGAGCGATCGCGTGTATTCATGTTGAGGTTGCCTAAATACGGTTTCTGTAGCACCCATTTCGACTATCTTGCCCTTGTACATGACACCAATGCGATCGCAATACTCAGCCACCATTGCTAAATCGTGAGAAATCAGCAACAATCCCATGTTTTCTTCACCGCACAGGCGAGTTAATTCTGTCAATATCTGCGCGGAGACGGTGACATCTAAACTGGTGGTGGGTTCATCGGCAACAATTAACTTGGGGTTAAGGAGTAAAGCTAAGGCGATCGCTACCCGTTGGCGCATTCCACCGCTAAATTCATGAGGATACTGATTCCAGCGACTAGCTGGAATATTCACCTTTGCCAAGGTAGCAAGTGCTTTTTCCTTAGCTTCCCGCGTTGATAATTGTGGTGAGTGCGCCTGAAGGGTTTCGATACAATGCTTACCAATGGTCATTAGCGGATCGAGGCGTGTCATGGGATCTTGAAAAACTAAGGCGATCGCCTCTCCCCGAAATTTCCGCAACTGGTTAGGCGTCAAGTCAAACACCGATTGTTCTTGAAATATCACCCGTCCTTCAACACCACTAGAGGCTGGTAGTAAACGCATTACTGCCCGTCCTATAGTTGACTTACCACAACCCGATTCTCCCACCAATCCCATTCTTTCACCTGGTTTCAAGGTAAAAGAGACATCATCAACCGCCCAGCTTGCTTCTTCTCCACTCCGATGAGGATAGGCAACTCGCAGATTTTCGATACAGAATAAGGCTTCACTCATAGTTAGTTATCAGCCCTGGGCTACCAGCTTTTATAATTTCAAATTGAAGATAGTCTATCAGATTAGTATTAGACCTCAGTTGTGCGAACATCTTTATTGTCTTAGCCATCGCCTCTCTTGAAGACAGTTATACAATCAAGATGTTGAGCTTGGATCAACCTGATTCATCTATCGCTAACCCTGCAAATACAGCTAAACCGATGCTAATCCTTTATGATACTGATTTATACCGCTTGTCTCAAGTTGTATCAGTTAATGTAGGAGACAAGCAAGTATTTTTACTATTAAGCTAATTAATGTTCATGATCTTGATGATAATCGCTTGTGCCTTGCTCAGTTTCTAGTAGGCGTGAAATCAGCACGTCTGGTTTTCTACTAATAACAGACCTAACTTTATCAATAGCAATTACTTCACTGATTTTTACAACCATTTCCCAGAGAGTATCTTCTTCTGTATCTTTGTTGTAAGTTCTATGTTTAAACCACAACAAATCATCCCAAACCCCGATAATGGTGGCGAAATACCACTTGTCTCGTACTAGTATCCAGATTTCTTGTTCTAAGTAAGTCTGTAGAAGAGGTTTCACAATTACTAAGATAATGAAAAAGATTGTGCTACATATTAAGTAAGTATTAATGGTTAATACAACAGTTAAAATACTGATATATTTTAGTGTAAATTACATTTAAAAAATTGAACGATTAGCAAGCATAAACTCTATAACAACTATGGTTAAGCCAATAGCTAAGTTAAAAATTGCTGACTTTGGTAAATGCGGCTTGTATAAAATACAATTTTCTCATTTAGTAGTAGCTGCTACAGACAGGAAGTATCTACTACAGCAGTATCACTGAGTCGCTTCAACACCATCCCCAAGTAGTAGCATTACCAAGGGCGCGATCGCGTATTTACCCAACCTAGCAGGGTTGTTTCCTCCTTAGCACCTTGAATAAAATCAGTCTAGTTCCAGATATTTACAAAGTAGTTTAGTTAATTAATTCACCCATTTGTGGGAGGTAATTAACAAGGCAATAAGTGTACTTTGCTTATAGTAAGACCAACATAAAGATAGTTTGAAGCCGGATTCACGTAACAGATGTATCAATTATGTTAAACCTGATATTAACCGGATGTAAAAAAATCAAACCATTGGTAGTTTCAACAGCTTTTTTACTAGCTATACAAACTTCTGCCAATGCTGAACAACGCCTTCCTAGTTTGACTCCAGCACAAACTCAAAATTTATCCCGTGACTTGGTTCCATATAATTCTCAAGACTTTTTTCGGCAAGGGAAAGATTCAATTGAAAGAGAGATTCAAATTCTTAGGCAAAGGCAACTGCGCTCTATTAAACCTGTTCTTAAGATTGATTCATTACCACAGATTAAAAGACCAAATACTCAGCCAAAACCCTAACATTTTAATTTGAGTTAAGAATCATCATCTTTCTATGACATCTTAAGATTGCTACTTTTTGTACTGTTAATTTTTGAACTATAGCACTTAAGCTATAGCCCCAAGCATCAGAATCACTATACTCTGCTTCTAAGTAACAGAGTTTTTGTCTTTTGAATAAAAGTTGCAACAAAAATTTACAATTCTAATCGTCTAGTAAACTCATCAACGCTTGAATTTCAACGTCTTGCGGTTCTGACAATTGACACTGTAACTTTAATAATTGATTCTGTAATCCTTCTGCTACATAGAGCATATTGGATTCTTGTGCGATTTTTAGCTGATTTTCTTTAATTTTGATTTGTTTAAGCAAGTTGTTTTCAACATGAATTGAATTGTAATGTTGAGCAATCATAGCTTTACATTTATTATCAATCTATGGACTGCAATTAAATTTTTCACCTATGTATTATTCCACACTTTTCTCATTTTTTAAATATCTGGTCATTTAATCTTGGTCACTCATAGCGTTTAGAGATATGGCGTTTTTTCTTGCTTGAGTAGTTTATTTGCTGTTTTTTGGGGTCTTTGGGGCATTAAATCGGAGGCTGTGCAATTTTGCTCAATCGCCTAATGAGCGGATTTTTAACGAGAAATTCTTAAACAACAAAACTGGATGGTTTTTTCTCGAGTATGTAGGTAACTGGTGAATCTAACAGACAGAAGGGAGTATAGTTTGTATAGTTGGCTTTTTGCTGTAATTTTAGTTTGATACTAAGGAATTAAAAAATGTCTACTGATACTGACATAGTTGCTTACGTTCAAGAAAGTGAATTTGATGTTGTTTTAAATGGAAGTGAAGAGAAAGTTGTTGTTGTTGATTTTACTGCTACTTGGTGTGGCCCCTGCCGATTAATCAGTCCGTTAATGGATCAACTTGCTCAGGAATACAAAGGTCGCGCCAAAGTCGTTAAGGTAGACGTTGATAGCAATAAACCGATTTTCAAAAAATTTGGTCTTCGTAGTATTCCGGCGGTTTTAATTTTCAAAGATGGTATCTTAGCAGAAACCATTGTGGGAGTTTCTCCTTACGAAGACTTCAGCAATGCTGTTCAGAAGCTTCTTTAGCTAATTCGTAATTCGTAATTAAATTTCCCGAAGTTTCAGAGGGTCGGAAGCCGACCCTCTAGTTTCTGGCAACTTGAAGCATAATTATGAATTATCAATTTTTAAACATTGCTTTTTCGCCTATAATGTGTTTGCAGTAAACCACTAGAATATTGTTTTGAGTTAATCAGCTCCAGTTTTTCTTCAGGGCTAGGCGGTGGGAAAAGCTGTATACCGCTACCTAAGATAATTGGAATAGTTGAAATAATATATTCGTCAATTAAGCTGTGTTGAATAAACGAATTAATTAATGCTCCGCCACCAACTAGCCAGATATTTTTAAAACCCTGAGCCTCTATATTTGCTAACACGTGCTTCACTTCGCCAGAAACAAACAAAACGTCTTCACGGTCAGATTGGAGATGACGCTGGGTGAAAACAAAAGATTTCTTTCCCGGATAAGGCCATTCATCAAAACCAAGCCCTACTTCATAGGTCTTGCTACCCAAGACAATAGCATCAATCGATTCGTAGAAAGCAGCATAACCGTAGTCTTCCCCTTCTATATCAAGAATTGATAGCCAATCAATTCCGCCATCACTGCGAGCAATGTAGCCATCTAAACTAGCTGCAATGTAAAGTGTAACTTTCGTCATTGTGCTTCTGAATTCTGTGAGTAGAGAATCAAATAATCAGACTTTTGAATGAGTCAAGCAATTTTTAAATCAGCGATGCAATGATATTAATACTCATCGCTAAAATAGTGGTATTGAAAAAGAAAGATAATATACCATGTAACAAAGTCAAGCGCCTCATATCCCGTGATGTCGTCTGCACATCTGAAACTTGGCTAGTCATACCAATTACAAAAGAATAATATAAAAATTCCCAGTAGTCTGGACAATCATTATGAGGAAAATCTAAACCTCTGGTGATTTCTTCACTATTTTTACGACTAATATATTTATAGTAGCTGTGTGCATATTGAACTGCAAACATCGTATGTACTAGTAACCAGGAACCGACAATAGTCATAATTGAAAGTATGACATGTAGGCTAAGTGGAATTTTTGACAACCCTTGTTTATCAGTTAGTAAAAACCCAATGGCTAAAACACTAGCACAAGCCGCAGCTATCACTAGCATAAATATGGCTAAATGTCCTTCATATTCACTCTCAGCGTAACGGCGAATTTTTTCTGGATTAGCCTTGATCATCTTCCACCAAGTCACGGCTAAGAAAAAGTCAACGCCAAAGTTCCAAGCACAGAGAATGCGAGTGGGTAAGTGCAGCCAAGGTGGAAGGATGACTGAAACTAATACAGCCAGTGCGACAGCAATGATTAGTCGAGGGCGGGCGTCAAAGTTTTTAAATAAATTAAGTTTCACAAGTATTGCGATCGCAGAGTTTAAGTAATTCGTAACACTCCCCATTCGCGTAGCGTCTCGGAGAAGACATTTGTCTTAATCAGTGTAATACTTTACGGCGATCGCATCTTCTGGCAAATGACAGATTCACTGAAGGAAGCTGTATTTCTTCTACCTCCCGATCGGATTAGGCGATACTCAAATTAACTTGGACAATCAAATCGTTGTAATCTTTATCACCGCCATTTACCAAATCCTCAAAGCCAAAAGCGTTATTGCCTAGCAGGCGAACATGATCTGCTCTGTCAGTGTTAGCGCCCAAGAAGGAGAAATAAATTGCTGGATCGTTACTGGTATTGCTATCAAGAATTGCATCAGGCCCGGCATTAACAATGATAAACGGGACGAAAATAGTACCAGGCTGGAAAGTACCTGTCAAAGTCGCTGTACCTTGATTAGCCACACTCAAATCAATACCAGCGACACGGTTACTAATAGCTGCTTGAGCATAACCCGCCTGTCCAACCAACACATCTGCTGTACCATCGCCATTGGTATCAATGCCGCCATTCTCATCAGTTATCTGATAAAAGCCGACAAAGTTGTTAAAAGCTGCTTCTCTATAAACGACAAATTCGGCTTTCACTGATTCTGTCACATCCCGCAAATCAATCAGTTCGGCTTCATATTTTCCTTGAAGGCCGCTACCTAAAGGTGGATCTTGGTCTGTTGCTTCAATGTTGACAACCAAATTCTGGAAATTAAGAGAGAACCCTTTATCGTCCACATTCGTGTCTGAGGAAAAAAGCACCTGAGAAAATGAAGTTTGTCCAGATAGCACCGCCTGAGTTGTGCTGCTAGGGATTAAATAAAATCTCAAGTTGCTCTCTAAGTTGAATTCCAGTATGCTTCTTAAGTCAGTGGGATTAAAACCATTGGGCAGTTTGGCAAGAGATGAGAAAAGCACCCTTGCTCGTTCGAGAGCTAGTTTGGTGTAATTTGGTGCACCTGGGGCTACGCCGTCAATCTTACCATCTGCATCGTCAACGACAAACACACCCAGTTCATTGACTTCTTGAGAGGTGCTGCTTTTAAGCTTGACTGAGAGTTTGGCTTTTTCACCACTAACTTGATTTTTAATAGTAAAGATATCACCTGTAATTCTTGTGAGTAGGCTGGTTGCTTGGATACTAGAAATAGTTTTTTGAGCAACGGTGAGTGCAAACACATCACTAACTTGGGCAAGAGCCGAATCTGTGGCTGTGACTTTTATGTTCAAGCTACCGACGTTATCATTCGTGGGAGTGCCGATAAAGGTAAGCTCATTAGGATTGAAGCTTAACCAACTGGGTAGTGGCTCGCCATTGTCTAAGGTAGCAGTGTAGGTCAGGGTATCTTCAAGATCCACATCACTAAAGGTGTTTTCAGGGATGGTGAAATTAAAGATAGTTTCTGTTGTGGCTTTTTGGTCTGCGATCGCCTGATCTACAATTGGTGGATTATTTGTTTCAGCAATTGTGAGTGTGAAGACATCACTGGCTTCATCCCCAGAGGTATCCTTGACGGTGACTTTGATATTCTGCTTACCCAAATTCTCTACCGTAGGAGTACCACTAAAAATTAAGTTATCAGTATCAAAAGTTAGCCAATTAGGCAGTTTTTCACCATTTTCGAGGGTGGTAGTGTAGGTGAGAATGTCTCCAGCATCGACATCAATGAAAGTATTTTCTGGGATAGTGAAATTGAACTGTGTATCTATGACTACCTTTTGATTAGCGATCGCCTGAATTACCTCTGGCATATCGTTGACGTTCTTAACTGTGAGTGCAAAGTCATCACTGACTGCAACTCCTAAAATATCCCTAGCGGTGACTTTAATATTCAGGCTACCCACATCTTCATTTAAAGGAGTGCCAGTGAAAGTTTTAGTCTCAGCATTGAAGCTTAACCAAATCGGTAGCGATTCATCGTTTTCGAGAGTAGCAGAGTAGGTGAGAATGTCTCCAGAATCAATATCAATAAAGGTATCTTCTGAAAAAGTGAAATTGAGAATCGCGTCTTCTGTTGCTTCTTGGTCTGCAATTTCATTCACTAACTCTGGCACATCGTTGACGTTCTTAACAGTGAGTGTAAAGTCATCGCTGACTGCAAATCCTAAAATATCCCTAGCGGTGACTTTAATATTCAGGCTACCCACATCTGCATTTAAAGGAGTGCCAGTGAAAGTTTTAGTATCAGCATTAAAGCTTAACCAACTCGGTAAGGGGTCGTCGTTTTCGAGAGTAGCAGAGTAGGTGAGAATATCTCCAGTATCAATATCAATAAAGGTATCTTCTGAAAAAGTGAAATTGAAAACTGCATCTTCTATTGCTTCTTGGTCTGCAATTTCATTCACTAACTCTGGCACATCGTTGACGTTCTTAACAGTAAGTGCAAAGTCATCACTGACTGCAAATCCTAAAATATCCCTAGCGGTGACTTTAATATTCAGGCTACCCACATCTGCATTTAAAGGAGTGCCAGTGAAAGTTTTAGTATCAGCATTGAAGCTTAACCAACTCGGTAAGGGGTCGTCGTTTTCGAGAGTAGCAGAGTAGGTGAGAATATCTCCAGTATCAATATCAATAAAGGTATCTTCTGAAAAAGTGAAATTGAAAACTGCATCTTCTGTTGCTTCTTGGTCTGCAATTTCATTCACCAACTCTGGCGCATCGTTGACGTTCTTAACGGTGAGTGTAAACACATCACTAACTTTGGCAAGAGAAGTATCTGTGGCCGTAACTTTAATATTTAGACTACCCACGTCTGCATTTAAAGGAGTGCCAGTGAAGGTTTTAGTCTCAGCATTAAAGCTTAACCAACTCGGTAAGAGGTCGTCATTTTCGAGAGTAGCAGTGTAAGTGAGAGTGTCTCCAGGATCTTGATCTTGGAAGTAGCTTGAGACGAGGAAGTTGAAATCTGTACCTTGTAGAGCCTCTTGGTCTACAATTTCAGTCACTAGCACTGGATTCTGGTTAACCCTGTAGCGCACTACAGCAAAGTTATTGGCGCTTATTCCCGCGACTATTATCCTACCATCGGCTTGTTGAGTGAGAGCGTAGGCATTATCAGTACTTTTTGTGCCTATATCAGTAATTATCTTGCCAGTAGTGTTGAAATCGGTGTCGAGACTACCATTGCTGTTATAACGTACTAAAGCAAAGTTACTGCTACTCGAACCCGCCACCAGAATTTTGCCATCACCTTGCACGCTAACGCCGTAGGCGATATCGCTGGTCTTAGAACCAATATCAGTAATCACCTTGCCAGCATTACCAAAGCTGGTGTCAAGACTGCCATCAATGTTGTAACGTACTAAAGCAAAGTCACTACCGCGCTTTCCTGCCAGGATAATCTTGCCATCGTCTTGCACGGCAACGCTGTAGGCTATGTCAGAATTGCCGAGATTAGTAGTTACCTTGCCACCAGTACCAAAGCTGGTGTCAAGACTGCCATCAATGTTGTAACGTACTAAAGCAAAATTACTGCTACTTGAACCTGCCACCAGAATTTTGCCATCGCCTTGCACGCTAACACTGTAGGCGGTATCGTTGCTGTTAGTACCAATATCGGTAGTGACTTTACCATTACTACCAAAGCTGTTGTCGAGATTGCCATCGCTGTTGTAACGTACTAAAGCAAAATTACTGCTACTCGAACCCGCCACGATAATTTTGCCATCACCTTGTAGAGTAATGCTGTAGGCATTATCGGTAGTGCCTGAGCCGATATCAGTAGTAACTTTGCCAGTAATGTTGAAATCGGTGTCGAGACTACCATCGCTGTTATAACGCACCACAGCAAAGTTATTACTACTAGCTCCCGCTACCAAAATTTTGCCATCGTTTTGTACAGCGATGCTTCTGCCAGTGTCGCTGGTTTTTGAACCGATATCAGTACTAACTTTACCATCATTATCAAAGCTGGTGTCGAGACTACCGTCGCTGTTGTAACGCACCACAGCAAAGTTATTACTACTCACTCCCGCTACTAAAATTTTGCCATCTTCTTGTATGACGACACTTCTAGCAGTATCGCTGGTTTTTGCACCGATATCAGTAATAACCTTACCATCACTATCAAAGGTGGTATCAACAACTACTACAGCTAGAACCGAAGTGTAGGCTGATATTACTTCTTGCCCAAATGCCAAACGAGGAACAATAGCCCCTGTAGAAACCTCTAGTTCCCAGTCACCACCCAAGGCAGCACTCCCTGTCAAGTCATCAGAGGCCGCTACTGTTGCACCTGTCAATTCGCTCAGACACTTGATAAACAAAACACCTGGTTCTGTTTGAGCTACATTGCAACCATATAGCAGTAGTTGTGCATCTTCACTCAAAGCATTTGCCCAACCCATAAGTTTTGCTGCATAGCGATTGAGCGTTTCGTTGTTGAGTTGACTATTGCCTAAATAGATGCACCCTGGTGCGCCGTGGGAAACAATGTGCAGACTAGTGATTCCCTGATGAGACTCCAGTACTTGACTAATTTGCTCAATGCCATCTTGGTTAGCATCCAAGACTACAACAGAGGTATCTGGTAAGACACCCATTACCAGACTTTGGTAATCATCAACCTGTGGATCAATAAAAACTATGCGAGTAGAATACAAGTCTAAAGTTGGGTTAGTACTAATATTGATAGATAATCTTTTGTTTATAACAGTATGCTTTGTCATAATTGTCCAATAGTAAGTACCTGATATTGTGCAAAAATTTTCATTTTTGCAGGTAGTTTGTGGTAGATACATTCAATTTAGGAACAAAGTAAATTCTTTTCCTCAGTAAATACACTTATTTGATTAATGAGACTTGAAAAATTTCAGGCATAGAAAGTACCTCAAATGCCTTTTGAAAAAAGGACATAGGTTAATTAAGCAAAAACCTTTCAAATCCAGCTAAACAAAATAAAAGTATAAATAATTACATAAAATTTATCCTATTTATGTTTGAGGCTAATTTCTAACAAAGTTCCCTGAGGAACTGTATACAATCAGCAACAGAGAAAAAGGCTCTTCAAGTTGTACTGAGTTTTTTCAAAAATCAAATAGGAGTCCTATATGATTCGGTAAGTATCGTCTAGGCAAAGACAGATTAGTTATGACGCAAACAATTTCAATCAACGACTCTGGGCGCTTGCAACTCAAACCGTTAGAAATCCCATCCCGTCTCCTGTTAGGGCCTGGGCCCTCCAATGCCCATCCCACAGTTCTCCAAGCGATGAATACCTCACCCGTTGGGCATCTTGACCCAAGTTTTCTCGCACTTATGGATGAAATTCAGTCGTTGCTACGCTATGTATGGCAAACCGAAAACTCACTCACAATTGCAGTCAGTGGTACGGGAACAGCCGCAATGGAAGCAACCATCGCCAATGCCGTTGAACCTGGTGATGTGGTTTTGATTGGTGTCGCTGGTTACTTTGGTAATCGCCTCGTGGATATGGCTGGACGTTATGGTGCTGATGTCCGAACTATTACCAAACCTTGGGGACAAGTCTTTAACCTAGATGAACTCCAAACTGCTTTAAAAACTCATCGTCCAGCTATATTAGCTCTAGTTCATGCCGAAACCTCAACCGGCGCACGGCAACCTTTGGAAGGAGTTGCTGATTTGTGCCGTGAATTTGGCACTTTGCTACTAGTGGATACGGTAACAAGTTTGGGTGGTGTCCCCTTGTTTTTGGATGCTTGGGGAGTTGACCTAGCCTATAGTTGTAGCCAAAAAGGGTTGGGTTGCCCGCCTGGTGCTTCTCCTTTTACCATGAGTCTGCGTGCAGCTGAGAAATTGCAACAGCGCCAAACAAAGGTTGCAAACTGGTATTTGGATATGTCGTTACTGGGCAAGTATTGGGGCGCTGAACGCACCTATCACCATACAGCACCGATTAATTTATACTATGCGTTGCGGGAAGCACTGCGTTTGCTTGCAGAAGAGGGGTTAGCAAACAGCTGGCAGCGACATCAAAAGAACGTAGAATATCTCTGGGAAGGATTGGAGAACTTAGGGCTGAGTATGCACGTTGAGCAGGAGTATCGGCTACCAACGCTTACCACTGTCTGCATTCCAGCAGGGGTAGATGGTAAAGCGATCGCGCGGCAGTTACTCAATGAACATAATATTGAAATTGGCGGTGGTCTTGGCGAACTCGCTGGTAAAGTTTGGCGCGTGGGACTAATGGGCTTTAATAGTCGTAAAGAAAGTGTTGATCAACTTTTAGCAGCATTACAGCAGGTTTTGCCTAAGTAGTTTTAGCATAATCAGGTGCGTTTAACGACTGTTAACGCACCTGGTACAATTATTGCTTTGTTCCGATATAAAATCACTCAAATACGACTGTTCTATTCCCATACACTAATACACGATTTTGTAAGTGCGATCGCACCGCTCTTGCTAATACAACCCGCTCTAAATCTTTGCCTTTTCTCACCAAATCATCAACTTCATCACGGTGACTAACTCGCACTACATCTTGTTCAATAATTGGGCCTGCATCTAAATCAGCAGTGGCATAATGAGCCGTTGCACCAATAATTTTTACACCCCGTTCAAAAGCTCGGTGATAGGGATTTGCACCGATAAAAGCGGGTAAAAATGAATGATGTATATTAATAATTTGTGGAAATTGACTAATAAATTCCGCACTAACAATCTGCATATATTTTGCCAATACAACTAAATCGATTTTGTACTGACGTAGTAATTCTAGTTGTTGGGCTTCTTGTTCTGATTTATTATCTTTAGTAATAGGAATGTGCTGAAAGTCGATATTAAATTGCTCTGCAACTTTCTTGAGATTATTATGGTTACTAATAATTAAAGGAATTTCACCAATAAATTCTTTGGCACGTTGTCGCCAAATTAAGTCAAATAGACAATGGTCTTGCCGACTTACCCAAATAGCAATGCGTGGTACTGTATCGGAAAAACGTATTTCCCACTTAGCGCCTAAAGGTTGTGCTATTGCATTAAATGCAGGGGCAATAAATTCTCGCGGCAGATTAAACCCCTCTAGCTGCCATTCTATGCGCGTGAGAAATAACCCAGCAGCAAAATCTGTGTGTTGATCTGCATGGATAATATTACCACCATTAGAATAGATGAAATTGGCAAATTTTGCCACCAATCCCCGTTGATCGGGGCAGGAAATTAGCAATGTTGCTGTCGGATTTGTCATAGAAATATCGCCATATTTTTTAATTAATTATTTGCTGCTTGTCGGAGTCGGCTGAGGAATGGTGAGCGGAGGAAGTTTCTGACTATTATCTACAGGTTGTTTCCACTCTGATAATTCCCGATTCACAGCATTTGCAAAATCTGTAGATACCAACAGTACATTTATATTTCCATCAGGTTTTGTAGCAGTATCAGTTTGAGCATACAAAAAACGACCGTTAAAGTTAGGTTTACCTAAAATTAACTGATGGCTTTGTCGGTTTTTCAGAGTGATATTAATAGTTGCTTGGGGTTGATCTAGGGCAAATTCTCCAAGGTCTTTTGCTGGAGTTGATAGAGTGCGCTCGCTATTACCCTTGACCAATAAATCCATTAAATAAGAAACAATAGCATCATTTGCTGGGCCCGATATCGGAGATTTGATTAACCACTTGGGGTTACTTTGAGGGTTACGTTCCAGGTTCAGGGTGAGTTTTTTTGTCTTGACTGTTAAGGATTGCACATCATCTTCTCCAAAAGAGAAAATTTTCTGCTTTTGCTCCTTGGTTTCTTCTCGCACAGTTGCACCCCGAATTTCATAGAAGTAAACAAAACCACCTAAACCCAGCGCTAGCAGTATTAAAATTAAAGTCGTTCGCGGCAATTTCATTTTTTAGTCATTTGTCATTTGTCATTTGTCATTGGTGAAGAGTTAGTATCTATAACTCCAAACTCTTGTACAGACGCGATTAATCGCGTCTGTACTCCTAACTCTACCGTCGTTTCCACCAGAGAATAACTGCCGCCGCCAACCCAATTAAGGGTAAAACTAATAAAGACGACAATATTAAAAGATTGGCTTGTGTAGTAGTCAGGGTTATCCGACGATTTTTTGGTTCTTTGGGACGAATGGAAAGGGGTTGTTGATCTTGTTGACTTAGCCAAGTGACTGAGTTGAGAAATACATCTCCATTTAGTTGCTGTTGAAACAAACCATCAGTGGCAAAATTAGAATTCCCTAAAACTACTAATCGGGATTCCGTGGCTGTTTGAGATGAGGAAGTAGGGGAAGATGGAGGAGATGAAGAAGTGGGGGAAGCGTTGCCTTGGGTGGTTGGTGCTGGTAGGGGTAACGCTTGCGGAGTCTTGGGGGAGGGTGAAGGAGTAGGGCTAGTTTTGCTTTGAGTAGTTGGTGATGGTAGGGGTGAAAGTGTGGGTGAAGCTTGGGGAGTGGAAGTAGGTTTAGCTGCTTGTTTTCTGCTTAAAGCAACACCCAGGGTTAGAGGCCCTTTGAGGTCTTTATCTGCATTAAACTCTAATTTTTCGCTTTGGAGATCGCTTTCTGCCCAACTGTTGGGATAGGCTTTGGTTCGCAGCAGAGGAGTCGCATTAATACCAGGTACAGAGGTAATTTCCAGTGGTCGGGCAACTGGATAAAAAGAATTACCGTTACCGAAATCTTTGGTAATTGGATGTTGTCCGTATTCTGTGACTAAGGGCGTCGCAGGGCCAAGTCCTACGACGCTTTCACCTGAAACATCGACTGCTAAACGATTATCCAAACGAATACCCCATTCTTGTAGCAAGCTGTTAAGTTTGGGATCGGTATTAGGATCGATCATCAGCAGTAAGTTACCGCCCCGATTAAGATATTCTTGCAAGGCTTTGACTTCACCCCCAAACAACTCTCGCTTGGGCCCAGCTACTATTACGACAGCAGCATCTTGAGGAACTTTGGAAGTTTCTGCTAGATTCAACGGTGATGTTGTGAAATTTTTGTCGCCTAATCCTTGTACTGCTTGTGATATTGCATCTTTCCCAGCCGAAAGTTGGTGCTCACCATGACCTTGCAATAAGTAAACTTTAGCTGTGGTTGAACTTGTTAGTTGTTGCAGGCGACTAGTTAATCTGATTTCTGACAGGCGCTCATTTTGATTTACTGTCTGTACTAATTGCCGTTTATCCCCAGATTCTAAATAAACTTCTCCATAATCTTTGACGCCAAACTTTTCTGCAATTCCTGGTCTAGCTTGGGGGTCGATGTACTCATATTTAAATTTTGAGCTTTGCCGTTGATAATTTTCTAGCAGTTCTCGGTCTTGGGGATTCTGGTTAATATCAAACACCCAAACTTTAACTGGCTGTGGTAAGACACTTACTAATTCTCGTGACTGGGGCGCAAGGGTAAATAATTGAGCCTCTGTTAAGTCTACCCGCCAGTGATAGCGAGTTCCTAAAAAGTTAATCAATCCTAAAATTGCCAATACTGCCAGTGTTGCCACTAAGGCATTAGTCCCAGCTTGGGTAGAACGACGACGCCACCAGTTAGTTTCGTAGCTTTGCCATATTATCCCCAACCCACTAATGATAATTCCCGTAATTATAAATGCTAATGGGATTAGTCCCCACTGTTCAGAGACTAATCCAACTGTTAAGCCGACAGTAATTAGGAATGGGCCTAACCAAAATAAATATTTCCACAGTTTATTTTTTGCAACTATCTTCATGTGATTTGTCATTTGTCATTGGTCATTTGTCATTTGTCATTGGTCAGTTGTACTGAACGACTTGCTTTGAGCGTTCGCGTAGCGTCTCGTAGAGAAGTCGAAAAGAGCCGTAAAGCCTGCGGCATAGATAGGCTTAGGGCGCAGCCTCTTGTAGAGAAGTATTGGTCGTTCGTTGGTCGTTGGTCGTTGGTCATTTGTCTAAAAATGGTGACAAGTAAAAATATATGGACGAAAATTGAGTGGCTAAAAATAAGTAAAGTAAGCAAGATAACTGAATAAATGGCAGCAAAGCGTTTCCAAGAATTACGGGTTTATCAATTATCAGAAAAATTAGCGGATGACATTTGGAAAATTGTTGAAGGATGGAATTTTTTTGCAAAAGATACGATTGGTAAACAGATTGTACGTTCGGCAGATAGTATCGGTGCCAATATAGCAGAAGGTTTAGGAAGAGGTAGTTTTCAAGAAAATAGACGTTTCATAAAAATAGCAAGAGGCTCTCTAAATGAAACTCAACATTGGTTAAGACGAGCCTACACTCGTAACCTTCTAACTACCGAACAGATAAATGCAATCAAAACAATCATTAACGAATTAGCACCAAAATTAAACTCCTACCTAAACTCAATTGGCAATGTACCAGATGACAAATGACAAATGACAAATGACCAATGACTATTGCCTTTGAAAGCGCAGTGCATCAATTGATTGAGCGGTGAGAAAGATACCCAAAAAAATATAACTGGCGAATAAAATGAAAGTGCTGGTATCGAAAATGCCTTGTATTAAGCTGTTGTAATGTTTCAGCAACGATAGATAACCTAAAGCTTCGCCGATGGGGCCAGGGACAATTTTGCCGATTAAATCAATCAATAACAATAATAAAATTACTGCAAAGGTGAGAACGGCAGACAGAATTGTGCTGTCCGTTAATGAGGAAATAAACATTCCTACAGATAAAATTGCTGCTGCTAGCAAGATTAATCCAAAATGGCCCAGTAAGGGAATTGAAGGCGCCATTGGTGGATTTGAGCCACTAATAGCGATCGCTTCAAACACTAGCATGGGTAAAACCATCGAGGTAAAAAATGTTAGCACGCCTAATAATTTACCTACAGCTACCGCCCAATTGGTGATTGGTGAGGTGGCTAACAGTTCTAAAGTGCCCCGCTTTCGTTCTTCGGCATAGAGTCCCATTGAGAGTATTGGCAAGAGAAACAATAATAGCCATCCCATCCGATCCAAAAATGCTCGGACAAATTCGTAGGGGACATCTATAGGCGGTACTGGTACTCCCAGTTGTTGCCCTTGTGCATCTATTGCCGCGACTCCTAGCAAAATGCCGTCTGGCCCTAGCAAAATCATCACGAAGAATAACCCCGCAAGGAACCAAAATATGCCTGCGATCGCATAAGCTAAAGGCGATACAAAATAACTCTGTAACTCTCGGCGATAAATGGCAATAATATTACTCAGCACTACACCCATTTACGCTGCCTCTCCTTCGTTGTCTGCTGCTAAGTCTACCTCAGGATCGAAATTTTTTTCTTCTGTGGTTAGTTGCAAGAATACATCTTCTAAGGTGGCGTTAACTCGCCGCAGTTCATGTAAACCAAATCCTGCACGCACTAATGTTGTGACAATATCCTTTCCTGGTTCTTTTCCCGGTTGCGATATCACCCGCAGATAAGCACGATTTTCCTGGGGTTGATGACCTCCGGCTGTGGGAATTGATTCTATCAGACTCACACCCGCGACTTTTTGCAATACCTGTTTCGCTAGGGCAGCTTCTCCTTCTATTTCCAACTCATACCCTGAACCACCTGTCAACTGAGTCATTAGGTTTTCTGGTGTATTAGTTGCCACTACTTTACCGCGATTGATAATGGCGACGCGGCTACAAGTCATACTCACTTCTGGCAGAATGTGCGTGGAAAGAATAATTGTGTGAGTACCAGCAAGGCTTTTAATTAAATTCCGCACCTCAATTATTTGTCGGGGATCGAGTCCAACGGTGGGTTCATCGAGAATAATCGCTGGGGGATCGTGGACGATCGCTTGAGCAATTCCTACCCTTTGGCGGTATCCTTTGGAGAGTTTGCGGATAATCACTCGCCGCTTATCTTCTAAGTTGCAGCGTTCGATGGCGGCTGTTACCTTATTGGGGCGATCGCCTGCTGGTACTCCCTTAATTCGGGCGACAAAATGCAAAAATCCCTCCACTGTCATGTCTGGATATAACGGCGGTGTTTCGGGTAAATAACCAATTCGTTGCCGTACAGCCAGGGAATTTTCATGGACATCATAACCAGCAATCCGGGCATTTCCATTGGTTGCCGGTAAATAACCAGCCAGAATCCGCATGGTTGTGGTTTTTCCAGCGCCGTTGGGGCCTAACAACCCTAAAATCTCCCCAGGCTCGACGCTAAAGGTGACATCAGTAATCGCAGGGGTAGAGCCGTATATTTTACTCAGATGTTCAACTTCAATCATCCGTATAGTGGCGATCGCAATTTATAGAATACCCAACAATCTTAGATCACGATATTGGGTATGGGGGACTGGCACTAAGATTCGCCGACAATGGGTAAAGTTCCTGAAAAATCCCTTTGTATAAAAATAATTGATAATTCATAATTTAATATCTATATGAAATTAAAAAAACTAACTGCATCAGTTCTATTAATTAGTTTTCTTTCTGGTTGTACAGATTGTGAGGCTAAAAAAACTGCAAATCTCAATCACATAAAGCAGTTGCTGACAACTAAAAAATGTTCTAAGTGTGATTTAGGTGGTGCAGATTTAAAAAATGCTGATTTAGCTGGAGCAGATTTAAGAGAAGCTGAACTGACAGATGCTAAATTAGATGGTGCAAATTTACAAGGTGCTGATCTACGCCAAGCAGAGATGCGATGGACTATGATATCTGAAGATCATGGAGAATCGGGATTTTCAGAAATCGGTGATATTGATTTTAGTTGTAATGCAAACTATCAAGTTTCGTTAAATAACGTTAACTTAGAATTGGCTAACTTATCTAATACTAATCTTTCTGGTTTATTTATTTTTGATAGTAATCTCCGTGCTGCAAATTTAAGTAGTGCTAACTTAAAAAGTATCTACCTTGCAGATGTAGATTTAGCGGGAGCCAATCTAAATAATGCTAATTTATCTTATGTCAGCTTTCATGATGTCAATCTTCAATCAGCAAACTTGCAAAATGCTGATTTAACCTATAGTGAATTAACTTTCTCAGACTTAAGAGATATAAATTTAAGTGGTGTTAGATTAAATGTCGCAAAATTAAATGGAGTAGATTTAAGAGGTGCTAACCTCCGTGATGTTGACTTGACTCAAAGTAATGTAGATAGAGCAGATTTTCGTCATGCTAAAAATCTGACGACCGAGCAGATTAAATCGGCAGAAAATTGGGAAGAAGCAGTATATGACGAAGAATTTCGCGCAAAATTAGGACTACCTGCTTGCAAGTCTAGGTTAGGAGAATATTTTGAGAGACCTTTTATTTTTAGTAAAATTAAGAAAGGATGTTTTCAATATTAATCAGCTAAATTTTGGATAGTCCCAAAAAATGGTTGAGTGAAGCGATTAACGAACCTAGATATTCTATTTAAACAACATTCACCCAACTGCATTTTTCGTTAACTACTTCTACTGAACTGGCGCTCTAGAAGGTAAAAGTAGTGCGAAGTGCGCCTACAATTGCTGTGTCATTAGCACTAAATCCTTCAGGGCTGAAGATGAAATATACACCAGGGGTAATGGAGATATTGTCATTTACCCGATAGTTATAAAACGTTTCTAAATGGTATGGAGTCGCGTCTTCTGGACGAGAAGCGATTCCCGCTACAGATTCTCGGTAAAGCGGCTGTCCAAAAATGACGGCGGCGGTGTTCCCTTCATGGAATATATCTCTAAAATGCAGCCCCACCGACCAGCTACTAAAGGTTGTAGAGGCATCTACATTCAAGAGATTAGCAAAAAGCAACGCACCTGATAGTGACAAGGATGTTTTCGGCGCAAACCGCCACGTTACCGTTGCACCCACAGAATTTACTCTGATTGGTTCATCAAGAGTTGCTAGTGTGGCGTCACCACCAAACCTCGCCAGTTGTGCTGCATTGGGAGTAAATCGAATAGAAGCAATATCAGCGCTACCCAAGCCTGTACCTAGAATGTTGATTGTGTGGTAGCTGTGTGCATAGTTGATGCCGATATCAAGAGTTGAGATTGGTTTGAGGGTAAGTTGTGCAGCGATCGCTTGTGTACCATTAAAGAAACCTGCTCCCAAAGGTGTGTTCAAAAGACCACGATCTTCTGATATCGGAGCGGAACCACTACCATAGATAACTCCAAGTCCCACTTGTTTTGAAGGATTCCACAAGAAACCAGCACCCGCTAATAAACCCGTGCCAGAAGTTCCTCCTGTGATTCTGACGGCAGCGTTGTAACCTGCAAATCGAGAGATTGCACCTTGACTATCGCTGGCGTAGGGAGTGATTGCAGGAAAAACATCTGTAATCTCTGCATTTGTTCCACCAAAAACAACAAATTTCTGAGACAACGGTAAGACGTAAGCTAGCTTGTAAAGACTAACTGAATTTGCTCCGCCGTCGGGTTGTAATGTCTGAGGATTAAAACCAGGAAATTGAGGTTCAAAACTTAACTTAGTTGAACCTGCGCCAAGGAAACTTGAATTCGGCAGTAATTGGCCTTGAATGGTTCCTCTTTCATAAAATGAACCGCTCGATCTGAAGTTGTAAGCTTGAAGTCCAACAATGAACAAATCACTACCATTAAAGCTGCTGGTAAGATTGAGTCTGACGCGATTATTGAAGGCTAATTTAGCATCTTGGCTACCTGGTTCTCCACCTGTAGCTGTGGACAAAGAAAAAATAGCTTCGCCGTTAAGTTTAGTTGTGGTAGAAAACTGTTGCTTTTCTAAGGTAGCTGTGCGAGTTTCTAAGGCATCTACTCGACCACGCAGTGTAGCAAGTTCAGATGTAAATTCTTCTTGGAGTTTTTGGAGAGTAGCTAAATCTTCTTTGCTAACTAAATCACCAGTGCTAGTAGCAATCAATTCGTTGATTCTATCTAAGCAAGCATTTAAGCCAGCAGCAAATTCATAACGGCTTAAAGCACGATTACCTTTATAAGTACTGTCAGGATATCCCACAATGCAACCGTAACGCTCCACTACCGATTGCAATGCTTGAAATGCCCAATCTGTTGTCTTGACATCAGATAATTGAGATACTGAGTTTACTTGAGCGATCGCATTAGATTCTTGAGAATTAGAATTAGTTGAAAAGACACTAATGTTATCGTTATCTGTGCTCTCAAAATTGTTTACAGGATTGTCAGCACTGAGTTGAGCAGTTGCAGGAGATGCACCTAGCGAAATTAAAGCAGTAAGTAAGCACAGCCAACTGACTCTCATAACACACATTAATTGGTAGTAATTCACACCTATTCCTCACACACAAAATAAAACACCACTGTTTGTTGTGAATACTGTATTATTCACAATCTAAAGCCAGCCTGCCAAAGCAAGCTCTCAGGAATGAAATACTCTTTTTGTTAAGAGTTTGCTGATTAAATATGCGAATCTATAACTGTACAAAATTACTTTGTACAGAATTCACATAGTAATATCTCAGTCGATGCATTGACTGAGAGTATTTGCAGCTTTTATCAAGCTCAAAATTGCAATTTTAACAACTACTTAGCCATGACTAAATACTTCATTGCTTAGAAAAGAATTTTTGAACTTTTCAATCTACTTAAACTTTGTAGATATACTATAGTTTCGATAAGTAGCAGTTTATATGTGTTTTTTACAAAAATAAACATTTTTAAAGTTTTTACATTTATGCAAATAAGATTAAATTATATATTTGAAGATTATCAAAAAGTTATTTTTTGATAATCTTCAAATATATAACCTGACCATTAGTGCAACCGAAACAATGCCATTGTCAGCCAAAACAATGGCATTGTCAGGCGAAACAATGGCATTGTCAGGCGAAACAATGGCATTGTCAGGCGAAACAATCGCATTGTCAGACTAAACAATCGCATTGTCAGGCGAAACAATCGCATTGTCAGACTAAACAATCGCATTATCAGGCGAAACAATCGCATTGTCAGGCGAAACAATCGCATTGTCAGGCGAAACAATGGCATTGTCAGACTAAACAATCGCATTGAAACTCTAAAAGACTTGTGTGTACACCGTAGCTTTACACAAAGGGAGTTTTTCTAGACAAGAGTCAAAAGTTAGGCTAATAATAGCTGCCAGATTTCCGATACTCTAAAGCAGTGACACCATCGTTTTCCAAAACTTCACCATGATCGATGACGGCATAAATTAACCATCGATCGCCACATTCTAGCTGATTTTGCACTGTACATTCTAAATAGGCTAATGCCTCATTCAGAATCAAACAACCATTCAGAGCAGTTTTTGTGGCAAGATTTGCAAAGGGATTATCCCCTAAAGTGCTATGACGAGAAAAATAGCGGCGGACATTTCTTCCTTCTTTGAGGATATTCAGCACAAATTTATCACCAGGATGATGCATTAAATCTGCATTTTGCTCGTTAGCGATCGCAATCATAATTCCTGGCGGGTTAAAAGTTGCCTGCGATACCCAAGAAGTTAAAACCCCTTTATGGGTTTCTTCATCACGAGTTGTCACAACACACAGAGAACCAACGATCCGCCCCACCGCTTGTTCGGTACGATCTACATGAGTTTCTGTGACAATCTGGCGGGAAGTCCGCAATTTTTTAGTTTTCTTCAAGTTTTGAGCAAAAGAAGCACCCGCTTCTTGACACTGCTGAAGAATCTCAGGAGTCGGGCTGAAACGCACCCGAATTGTTTCAAATCCTAGTTGATAATTTGCATCTTTGAGCTTGCTTTCGATTAAATCAATTGCCTCGCCACTCCAACCGTAAGAACCAAACACCCCTGCTAACTTAGTTTTAGCCGCCACCGAGAGAACTATTCCTAAAGCAGTTTGAATTTGAGTCGGTGCATGGCCGCCTAATGTGGGTGAACCGATAATCAAGCCATCGCAGATTTCTACAATGCGGTTAATCTCCGCAGAATCGGCTAGTTCACAGTTGATTGATTCTACATTAACTCCATTTTGGATCAAACCTTGAGCGATCGCATTCGCCAAAATTGCTGTATTTCCATAAGCAGAAGCATAAAGCAAAGCGACACTCAATTCTTGAGATTTTTGTCCTTGACACCATTGGCGGTAATCATAGGTAAAACGGCTAAGGCTGTAACGAACAACCGGGCCGTGTGCTGGGGCGTAACATCTGGCTCCCAAAACTGACAATTTATCTAAGGCTACTTCAACTTGTTTCGCTTGGGGCGCATGGAGACATTCAAAATAGTAACGACGTTCTGCGTCTAATCCCTTCCAATCTTCATCAAACAAAGTATCTTCGCAAATATGAGCGCCAAAAAGTTTATCTGTGTAGAGAATTTTCGTGGCGGAATCGTAGGTACAAAGTCCATCCGCCCAGCGAGGAGTCGGTACGGAGATAAATGATAGAAGATGTCCTTGTCCTAAATCTAGAGTATCTTGCGATCGCATCGCTTGAATAGGTGATTCAAATTCAGGAAAGGCAGTTTTTAGAGCATTGGCGGCGGGGCGAGAACAAATTAAAGTGGCTTGAGGAACCAGAGATAGCAATACTTGCAGAGTTGCTCTGCGGTTGGGATTGACATGACTGAGAACAATGTAATCGAGGGAGATGAAATCTAGATGTTGTGCTAGTTGCTCAAGGTAAATTTCGGTAAAAGATTCGCCGGGAGGGTCAATTAAAGCCTTTTTATCAGCTTGAATCAGATAAGAATTTGCTGTAGTTCCCCGTTGGCGGGAATATTCCACCTCAAATTTTAGTCTGTCCCAAGTCCGCGATCGCAGAATCAGAGTATTTTTACCAATTTCAGCAACTTGTACATCTCTAGGATGGCTGGTAGTTAAAGTATTTGCAGACATAATAACCTCTGTTAATCATTGAGCATGGCGGAAGATTCTACTCCCTATTCTTAATGGCTGTTGGTTTGTGTTAATTCAGACTTAACTCGGCTTCTATAGCGTTTAGATACTTCTTGTTCGGGATCGATACCTTCAAAGGTAGGGGGCAGCCAAACTCGGAGAAACAGTAGTACTCCCAGCACTAATAAAAAGGCACAAGTTGCTAAAACTTGACTCCAACTTGTTTCTAGAACACCTTTAACAATGACTTCTCGCAAGGCGGAAACGATAGAAACTTCAACAGCTACCCCAATAGATACTCGATGTTCCTGTAGGTAAATAATCAGCAGTCGGAATAACTCAACTAAGATAAGCAAAAAGAGAATATCGGCAGTAACAGCATGAAAATCTAGAGGTGGAAGTAAGGAGAGAAACATATCTCTCACCTGAAGCACCATGAAGCTAAATAAACCGATACACAAACAAATCACAATTAAATCTTGGATAAATTCCAAGGTTCGTACAACACGCCCACGATTGATTTCGTACATACTAATCGGGGTATTTTCAACAGATTTATACATATTTTTTGGGACTTTGTAGAGACGCGATTCATCGCGTCTGTTGAGGAGCAAGGGGACAAGGAGAATGACAAATGACCAATGACAAATGACTAATTAGTAATGATTGCCAATTTTGCGGTGATGCGCGGCAGTAAGTGCATTTAGTTTGGCGACTCTTCCAGTTTGGACTGTGCTATAAATTACCCAGTGATCTCCACAATCCATGCGGCTAGTAATTTCACATTCCATGTAAGCTAAAGCTTCAGCTAAAACGGGCGATTCATTTTTCGCTGGATATGTTTTCACTCCAGTAAAACGGTCTGCACCAGGAGCAAAACGCTTGAGGAAATGTTTCATTAATCCTTGATATTTGCCTTCTTCTAAAACGTTTAAAACAAAGCGATCGCCAACGTGCATCAAGGATTCAATTGCCCGATCTTTGGATACTGCGATCGCTACTCCCAAAGGCTCAAGACTCGCTTGTGTCACCCAAGAAGCAAACATCGCACTCTGAATTTCTCCTTTTTTGGCGGTGATGATGTATAATCCTGTGCTAATCCGCCCTAAAGCTTTCTCTAACTCGGTATTGATAGATTTTATCTGTTTAATGGTGCGATCGCGGTTCAGCCATTGACCCAAGTCTGTCCCCGCTTCATCACAAAGCTGTTCCGTTGCTTGGGTAGGAATTTCCTTAACTAAGATAGGAGGAAAAGCTTCAGTTAATCCCAGTTCTTGAAACTTATTACGTAAAGGATAAACAGGTTCATCTTCTCCACCTCCCGACTCTAATAAACCAATCGCCTGCTTCTTATGAACAGCAGCTAAAATCGTACTTAACCCTGCTTGAGCCATCACCAAAGATTGGGGTGGCATTGCAATTACTAAGCCAGAAGATTGTGCAACTAATTCTCGAACTTCTTGAGGCTCGGCACTATTGAGAGCTATTAATTCTACTGCCGCTCCTGTTTTCGCGCATCCATGTGCTATGGTACGAACTAAATGCTCACTATGCCCGTAATCTTCAACATAAAATAGAGCCACTAAAGTCTCTGTTTTTGCTTGTTCTAAACTCCAATTTTGATAGCGCCCAAGCCATTCAGAGATATAGTGTTGTAATAAAGGCCCGTGTCCAGTGGCAACTATTCCTATTTCTAACTTTTCAATCCGCTTTAAAGCTGTCAAAACAGACCGAGCATTGGGGCCCATGAGACAATCATAATAATATTGAAAATCTTCCTCAAGTAAGGTGATATTTTCATCATAAGTATGGTCATCACAGTAGTGCATTCCAAACACATCACAAGTGTAGAGAGTGCTAGTTTTGTGGTCATAAGTCAAGATTGTGTCAGGCCAGTGTAAGTTAGGCGCAGAGATAAATTCTAATTCGTGTCCGTTGCCTAAATCTAACCGCTCTCCACTTTTCACCTGCATTGATTTAAAAGGCTGGTGAACCATATTTTCTAGAAATTGAATAGCTACCTTAGCACCAACAACAGTAATTGAGGGAGCTAATTGCAAAATATCTTTCACTAACCCACTATGGTCTGGTTCCGTGTGACTAATAATCAAATAGTGTATTTTAGTTGGATCAATTAATCCCACCACTACCTCAAGATATAATTGCTCAAACTTGCGGTGAGATGTGTCAACTAAGGCTACCTTTTCTCCCTGAATTAAGAAAGAATTATAGGTTGTACCATTACGTAAACCAAACTCGACATCAAAACGTTCTCTATCCCAGTCGAGACAACGAATAGCAGTCGTTTCAGGAGCAATTTCAACAGTTTGAATCGTCAAACGTCCTGAGTTAGGAGTAACTTGAATAAGCTCTGTGAGGGCAACCATTTGTTTTCTCCAAAAATATTTTTGTCTGAAGAGAGCGTTATGTTTCTTATATTTACCTGAAATACTCAATTAGTAAAATGCCAATTTCTAAAGCTAATCATCAGAAAGATTTATTCGTCATTTACCATTGAATTGCTCAATGTTTATCATTACTTTTATCTTCAATAATAAATGTGAGAAGATATAAATACTAAGTTAAAATGTTTATGGATGTCGTTAATATTTTTTCCTCCTCCCATACAACAAATCAACAGCGAAATCGCCCACCAGGCTGGTGTTGATCTGTATGTGCTGCGCCTGGATCTCATGCACCCGTGGGTTAACGGCAATAAATGGTTCAAGCTGAAATACAATCTTTTGGAGGCGAAGGAGAAAAATTTCACAACGCTGCTTACTTTTGGCGGCGCTTATTCTAATCACATCTATGCAACTGCGGCGGCTGGTAATCTTTTCGGTTTTCGCACCATCGGTGTAATTCGTGGGGAGGAGAGGCTACCATTAAACCCTACCCTGAGTTTTGCTGTACAGCAGGGTATGCAGCTTGTGTACCTGAACCGCGAGATGTACCGACAGCGCAACACACCAGCACTACAGGAATATCTGCAACAACGTTTCGGTGAGGTGTTTATTATTCCCGAAGGCGGGAGTAATTTAAATGGTGTGCGCGGCTGCACAGAGATAATTATTGGTGATGCGATTGCATTTAATCATGTATGCGTTGCTTGCGGTACAGCTACTACACTAGCGGGGATTGCGCTTTCGTTGCATGAACGACAAAGAGCGATCGCATTTCCCGTATTGAAAAATGGCGCATTTCTCGCCCAAGATATCGAAAGTTTGTTGACAAATTACCTCGCCTCTGATTTACCTGCACCATATAATTCTCCCGCTTCCTGGGAATTGGTATGTGATTACCACTTCGGTGGCTATGCAAAGGTGAACGATGAGTTACTACTATTCAGCCAGCAGTTTACACAGGAACATGGCGTACCCCTTGATTACGTGTATACCGCCAAAATGTTTTACGGAGTGATGGATTTACTAAAGCAGGGATTTTTTTGTAAAGGCGATCGCTTGTTGCTGGTACACACAGGAGGCTTACAAGGAAATGTTGACATGGAGGAGCGATCGCAAGTCTAAATCCTCGTTAGAGGATGTTTGAAAAGTGGTTGGCTGTGATTTTAATTACGTTGTTACCCACCTTAGTCCCCCTTTATAAAGGGGGGAAACAAGAAAAATCCGGTTCCCTCCCCTTTATAAGGGGAGGGTTAGGGTGGGGTAAAAATATTTGGCACATCAATCATGACTTTTCAAACATCCCCGTTACAAAACTGTACTTGCGACTTCTTTAATTAGTTTGGATAGGTAATTCAATTACAAACTCTGTACCCTTACCTTGGGTTGAATGACAAGTTAGCTTACCGTGATGATTATTAACTATAATTTGGTAAGAAATAGATAAACCTAGCCCTGTTCCTTTCCCAATGGGTTTTGTGGTGTAGAAAGCATCGAATACTTTTATCTGCTTTGCTTCGCTGATTCCTGAGCCATTGTCTGCAATTCGGAGAATAACTCGTTCTCCAATTGACTCAGTTTTAATCCAAATCACACCAAGATATTTGGAGTTTTCCTCAAAGTCTTGATTTTTTTGAATTTCTTCAATTGCATCAACCGCATTGCATATCAAATTCATAAATACCTGATTGATTTCGCCTGGATAGCACTCAATCGATGGTAATTCTCCATATTCTTTGATTAGTTTGATTGCCCGACAATGACCATTTGCTTTGAGTCGATGACCGAGAATGAGTAGCGTGCTTTCTAGACCTTCATGCAGGTTAGCTAATTTCTTGCCTGTTTCTCTGTGGCGAGAAAACTTATTCAATGATGATACAATTTCTGTAACGCGATCTGTACCAACTTGCATGGATTGAATAATTTTAGATAAATCATTTAATAAAAAGCTAATATCTTTTGTTTGAATAGCGTTTTTAATTTCAATAGGTGGGTCGGGCAGATACTTTTGATATAGCTTGAGTAAATCAACAATCTCCTGAACATACTGTTCCACAAAATTTAAGTTGCCAGCGACAAAATTAATAGGATTATTCACCTCATGGGCAATTCCTGCTGTTAGATAACCCAAAGTTGCTACCTTTTCTGCTTGGATTAGTTGGGTTTGAGCCTGTTGTAATTCGGCGTTTTTGGCAATTAAGGTTTTCGTCAAATTTCTCAGTTTAAGTTGGTGCTCTATTCGCACCAAGACCTCTTCATACTGAAAAGGTTTGGTAATATAGTCTACGGCTCCCAATCGCAATCCTTTAATTTTCTCAGCAGTATCTGAAAGAGCAGTCATAAAAATGATTGGAATATCCTGGATACGAGGATCGCTTTTTATGTGTTTACAAGTTTCAAATCCATCAATACCTGGCATCATCACATCAAGCAAAATTAAATCAGGTAAATGATCGCTGTCTAATCTTTGAATGGCTTTTTCACCACTACGAGTCGCCCAAACTTCAAAGCTGGACTGATCCAAAAAGCTCGATAAAACTTGTAAGTTGGCAGGGTTATCGTCAACGACTAAAATAATTCCTCTGGCAGGATCGCGATTCGGGGAATTTTTTTGATCGCGTATCGTCACTGTCATGTTGTTTCTACTCCATATTGAGTCAAGAAGTTGAGGATTAAATCTTCGTCAAATTGCCGAGCTAATTGCCGTAATTGGTTAGCAAAGGGAACAAAGTTTGTATCTGTTTCCTCCAGTTGGTCGGCCAATTTGAGAATGGCATTGAAGTTACCTTTCCTGGCTAAAATCACCAGTTCCCGCAATACATCGGGGGAAGAAGAAATCAATTTATCTGAAGGGCTATTACGTGTTGTAGTCGAAGAGTTGATTCTTTGTTGCTCAGACTGAGACTGCTGGTAAATCCATGCCAAATTTAAGTGGAACTCTAATTGATGTAGTAATTCATCTACTTGTATAGGTTTGCTCAAAAAGGCATTACCTCCTGCTTCCAGACTGCGATGTTGGTCTGTTTCAAAGACACTAGCAGAAGAGACAATAATCTTGACATCCTGGATATCTGGGGTATGACGTAGGTGTTGAATTAATTCAAACCCATCCATTTCTGGCATGAGCAAATCTGTAATCACCAAGTCTGGTTTCAGGGCGATCGCTTTTTCTAAACCTTCTTGACCGTTGCTAGCTTCAACTACATTGAAACCCAGTGGTTGCAGTAAGTTGGTAATTACTGTCCGATTCTCCCAGCGATCATCCACCATCAAGATGGTACAGGGGCTACCTTCAAAACCAATGATTTGTCCTTTGGATGCAACCATAGCAGATTGTACCCATTCCCTTGCTTCTGCGATCGCAATTTCAAACCAGAAAGTACTACCCTGACCGATCTGACTCTCAACATGAATATCGCCACCCATCATCTGCACCAACTGCCGAGTAATAGCTAAACCCAGCCCTGTCCCTTCGGTTTGACGCTTTCTCTCACCTACTTGTTCAAATGGCAAAAAAATCTTGGCCAACTCGCTTGGAGTTATCCCAATTCCCGTATCTTCTACACTAAAGTGAATGCGATATTTTACCGTCTGTCCATCAGCAGGAAGTTGATCGATTACCTCAACCTTGAAACTAACCTTGCCCTCATCTGTAAATTTGATGGCGTTCCCCAGCAGATTTAAGAGAACTTGACGTAACCTTTTGACATCTACATGAACTCCATTAGGCAAGTTGATCGCGGGTTCATAAACAAACAAAATGCCCTTTTGTTCTGCCCGAATCTGGCAAATTTCCCCGATACCCTGTAAAAAAGACGGGAAATGCACATCCTGATCGTGCAGTTCCAGCTTTCGCGCTTCAATTTTAGAAAGATCCAAAATGTCATTGATTAAAGTCAGCAGATGAGAGCCACACTGTTCAATGATGTTTACATGATATTGCTCTGACTCCGGCAAACCTTTGGAACGCAGCAAAATTTGAGCACAACCCAAAATACCATTCAAAGGCGTTCGCAGTTCATGACTCATGTTGGCTAAAAATTCGCTCTTAGCACGGTTGGCGCTATCAGCCGTTGCTTTGGACTTTTTCAGTTGAGCCTGTTCAAACGCTTGCACCCACCACAAGACAGTAATCATCGTGACTGTCAGTCCCCCCACAATTAGGGCGATGAAATCGAGGAATTGCAGTCGAGATTCAATATTTTGGCGCGGAATCACTAGAGCCACAGACCAATTAGCTTCTCGCAACGACAGATATGCAATGTACTTTTTAGTGCCGTCAATTTCCATCAACTGAATTCCCTGTTGTTTATTTACCATCTGCTGTGCGATCGCATTTAAATTGCGATCTGGAATTTTCAGCAGACTGGGTGCAGGTTTTTCTACAGTTGACATTAACGTTAAGTCAGGATGGACAATCGCTTCTCCTTGGGAATTCAGAGCAAATGCATAGCTGTTTTCGCCGTAGCGCAGCGAGTTGACCACCTTAGCAATGTGATCGACCTTAACGTTGCCGTGAAAGACTCCAATCGGTGAATTATTAGTAGGAGAATTTGACCAAATTGGGGTAGCGATCGCAATTAAAGGAATGCTTGTGGAACGACTGATAAAGGGATCAGAAATGTTGCTTTTTCCGGCTAGTGCTTTTTGAAAGTAGTCTCGATCCTTAATATTCTTATTTGACCGACCAACCTTAGTATTAGAAAACGAACCATCCGGGCTAACTATTTGGAAAAAGAAAAATTCATCGATCCTGTCAACTTCTGACTTTAAATAGGGTTCTGCCACAGACCAGTCTAAGGAGCGTACAGTTGAAGTATGAGCAAGGGTTTGCACCTCCACTTTGCGAACATGCAACCACTCTTCAATTTCACCAACCCCTTTCTGTACCTCTAAAAAAGCTTTTCCTCTCAAGTCTTCTAGCGTTATTTTCCGAGCAGCTTGATAGCTAAAATAAGCAGAAATACTCACAACAAGAGTAGTGCCACCGAGAAGAAATCTGATCAGCAAATTCTGCGAGGAATGTATTTTGATGTTAGATAGGCTGGAATTGGCTCTTATCAAAGGTTATTTCCTTAAACAATTGGTTCTTTAAGCAAAAAAAAGGGCTATATTTAGATTGCCCAAAAAATTATTTATAATCGCAGCCTTGATTGTTACCCATAGAAAAAGAATCAATATATTTGTATAGGAATCAGATTTTATTTTTGAAAAAGACTACGAGAGAATACGTAGAAGAAATCTAATCCGATTCAGTTAAGCCAAAAACCAGATAGACTAAGGGTGATCGCCCAAGTGTGTTTAGATTGAATGCAACTTAAAATCGCAAAGATTTTCTAAAATCTGAGTTGCCACTTAATTAAATATCAGTTAAATTTGTATGAAATTTTACTAAAACTAGTGAAATTTACAAGCCAATCTTGATATTTACTCAAAGTTAGGTAAGTTAATTCTATGTTTACATCTACTGAACGTATTAAACCAGATGCTCAGAGTATTCCTCTGTATTTGGAAAATCTTCTCTCACATAAGTATCAAATTCCAACTTTTCAAAGAGATGTTGTCTGGGAGAAAGAGAATGTAAAAAAACTTTGGGATAGTATTTATAAGTTTTATCCTTTAGGAAGTATTCTAATTTGGAAAACTAATACAAAGCTAGAAAGTCATAGAGAAATAGGTGGTATAAAGTTGGGTGATAATTTTCACTCTCATGAATACCAATATATTTTAGATGGACAACAAAGGACAACTTCTTTATTGACATCAATATATGGGAATAAGATTGCTAACAATGAAAATTTTAATCCAACACTATATATAGATTTGACTATTGAGCTTACTGATGCAACTGATGACACAAGCTATACAAAAAGGTTCTTATTTTGGGACGAAATCGATGATAGAGAAGGTCAGCTTAAAGCAAATACTGGGAGAAAAAAACGTTATCAAGATAAACTAATTGTCAGTTTACTAGATATTATTAAAAATCCTGGGGAAATAGAAAAAAATCTTTATAAAAATGGATACGGTGACTTTGAAAATCCCTATATGCAACAATTGAGAAGGATTAGAGAAGTCTTATATAGTTACAAAATTTCCTTTATTGAGTTACGAGGCATTGAAGTTGCGGAAGTTTGTCAAATATTTGAGCGAATTAATCAAGCTGGTAAACCCTTGGATATCTTTGATATTGTGGTTGCGAAGACTTTTCGTTCTGAAAATAAGACAAATAATATCTCTGGGTTCTATCTTCGTGAATTATTTGATAAATTTAAAAAAACTATTTCTAAAAGTCAATATACCAATATTGATAATTGGACATTGCTGCAAATGCTAGCTGTAGTAGTAAAACTTGAATTTCCCGAAGCTGGGATACAAAATATTACTGATATGTATCTTAATAAGCTAAAAACAGAACATATTGAAGCTGTATGGTCTGATTTTAAAATAGCAGTTGCAAAAACTTTTGATTTTTTTGATAATATTTTACATATTAAAGGTGGAAGATTAATCCCTTACCGATATTTCTACCTGACTATCACAGCATACTTTTATCAGAATCATAAACCAGATTATAGTTTTCTAGGTAAATATTTTTGGTATTATAGTTTTCATAATGCAGACTTACTAACAAATACTACACACCTCTGGGAACATATATACTTTGTTAATCAACAAAAGGCTAATAGTACTTACTCATTCAATCAATTTGATATTGATAAGAATTCTCTCAGAAAATCTTTCTACAGTTATAGAGGTCGCTTATCCAGAGCAATACTATCACTTTATGCAGACCACAAGCCGCAAGATTGGGCAAAACCTCATAGAGATATTTTGTCTGATGTTTATTATCTGCTAACAGATAAGCCTAACCTGCACCATATATTTCCAGTTAATTTTATTAAGCAGAGTGGTATTTCTAGTCAAATAGAATGTGACAGCTTGATGAATATTGCTTATCTGTCTCAAATAACTAATTTGAAAATTAGCGATAAAAATCCATTAGATTATCTCAAAGAATATGACGAACCTGGTTTAGAAGCAGTGTTAAGTTCTCATCTTATACCGACAATCATTCTTGAATGGTCAAGAGCCGATGCACTTCCTGAACACGCCCTAACCATTTTTATTGAAGAAAGGGTAAACCTCTTATTAAAAGCTTTGAGGCTAAAGTTAGAAGGAATTGAATTTAATGTTTTTGATATGGGCAATCGCACAGATAATATCTCTTCCTAAATATACGATTGCCCAAAAAAGAGGCATTGCTGGCTTTTATGCTTACCGTTTATTTTGTAAACTTTGAATGGTAGCGATCGCATGCTTCGCCACAATATCAATCTCCTCTTCTGTATTAAACCTGCCAATACCAAACCTTATCGAGGCATAAGCTAACTGTTGGGGATGTCCCAATGCTGTGAGAACATGGGAAGGTGCAGTATTTGTTGACGAGCAAGCAGAACCAGAAGATACGGCCATTACTGGCTGCAATCCTAGCAAAAGTGCGGCACCATCCACTCCCTCAACACTGATACTCAAGTTTCCCGCCAGTCGCTGTTGCGGATGTCCGTTGAAATGAATTCCTTCAACTTGCGAAAGCTGTTCCCACAATCTTTGTCTTAATTGGGTAAGGCGTTGGGTTTCTGTCTCTTGTTCAGCCAAAGCGATTTCTACAGCTTTCCCAAAGCCGACAATTTGCGGTGTATACAATGTACCAGAACGCATTCCCCGCTCATGTCCGCCGCCGTGCTGCTGAGGAGCCAGTTGCACTCTGGGATCGCGTCTGCGGACGTATAGCGCTCCAATGCCTTTGGGGCCATATACTTTATGGGCTGTGAGCGACATCAAGTCAATTTTCATCCCTTGCACATCCAAGGGAATTTTACCAATAGCTTGGGCTGCATCGGTGTGGAAAATGATGTTGTGTTCATGGCACATTTCCCCAATTTCTGCCAAAGGCTGTAACACGCCAATTTCGTTATTTGCAGCCATTACCGACACCAAAATTGTCTCAGGACGAAAAGCTTTTTTTAACTCAGTTAAATCAATCAATCCATCTTTTTGGACAGGAAGAATAGTAATTTCAAAACCGAGACTTTTTAAATAATTACAAGGGTCAATAACTGCACTATGTTCAGTTGCAATAGTAATAATATGCTGACCTTTTTTAAAATAAGCTTCAGCAACCCCTTTAATAGCTAAATTATTCGCTTCTGTTGCACCACTCGTAAACACAATTTCTTCTGGTGTAGTGTTAATTGCTGTGGCTAAAATTTCTCGCGTTTGCTTCACAGCAGCTTCTGCTTCCCAACCATAAATATGACCAATACTTGCTGGGTTGCCAAATTTTTCTGTGAAGTAGGGAAGCATTGCTGCTAATACCCGTTCATCTACGGGTGTAGTAGCGTGATAATCAAGGTAGATAGGACGAATAGACATAATTATTAACTTAAACTTTGACTCAAATTTTTTAATACACCTAGAACTTGATACAGTTCACTTTCTCGTTTCAAAAGTGTAAATTGGTCAGATATAGCATACCTTGGCTGATTCTCTTTGGTAAGTTTCAGGAAAATAAAATCACTACCATTTGTTACTAATCCAAAAGCAGGTTTGTCTTGATTAGGATTCGCCAACATATAAACAAGTGCTTGAGGTATGGCTTCTAAAAGAGAAAAGCTAGACCTTTTAGATTCAATTACTAACAACCAGAATTGTTCTTGAATAACTAAAACATCAATTCTACCTCTAATGATTTCTCCTTCATCTTCCGCAGAAATTTCTATTGATTCCTCGCCTCTCATATAAAAAGGCTCATCATAAAATCCAGCTAAATTGAGTAAAGGAGATAAAACTACTAATTTAACCGTTTCTTCTGACAAAGGAGGACGCTTGACTAAACGGAGAAAATGAAGTTTTATTCTGTCTAAATTTTG
>NNBU01000506.1_pt1 | contig 37812 bp, 25 predicted proteins | sample 1173781 | NCBI WGS metagenome assembly NNBU01 (sample SAMN07173937, study PRJNA388173) | plant metagenome | biome: Plant school; feature: Soil; material: Symbiotic tissue of Blasia pusilla L.; isolation source: symbiotic tissue sample KVJ2 | host: Blasia pusilla | place: Norway: Troms, Kvaloya...
CCCAGGCGTCGGCAAGAACTATGCGGTGCGGTCGCGGGCCAAACGCCTGAAGATGGACGGTGTCGAGGTGGTCGTCGGCGCCGTTGCGGCCGTAGCAGCCCGCGGCATCCATGCGGACCACGTCGACCTGCACGTCTTGCACGCCCATGAGCTTGGCGAGGTCGGCGCGCAACACGTGCGGGTTCTGCGAGCCGGCCCAGCAACGAAGGACCACGCCCCCACTCTCCCCCACTGCGTGTGGGTCGCTGCCCCCCGAGGGGCCCGCGTTCCGCCTTGGGGCGGCCCGGCGGCGCGGCGCGGCGACTGGCACCCGGTGCAGGCCGCGTTCGAAGACGCGCAGGCCGCGCAGTGCGGCTACTGCCTGAACGGCATGGTCATGCAGGCGGCGGCCTTGCTGGCGCGCGAACCGGACGCGAGCGAGGCGCGCATCCGCGCCGAGCTGTCGGGCAACCTGTGCCGTTGCGGCACGCACATCGAAATTCTCGATGCGGTGCAGCGCGCGGCGGTGCGCATGCGCGCCCCTTCCAACCCATGACCCGCCGCGCCGATCTGCCGCAAACCCGCGCCGAATTCCTGTCGGCCGACGGCGTGCTGCTCGTCGTGCGCGAGGCCCCGCCTGCGCCGCCGCCCGCCCAGGGCCAACCCGCGCTGATTGCAGGCAACCCCATCGAGGGCGACGAGGTGCTGCTCGCCGTGTGGGACGACGGCAGCGCCTGCGCACTCAACGGCCACGTCGACCTGGGTACCGGCATCCAGACCGCGCTCGGGCAGATCGTGGCCGAGGAGCTCGACCTCGGCATGCCCTGCGTGCGCGTGATGCTCGGCGACACCGCGCGTGCGCCCAACCAGGGCGCGACCATCGCGAGCGCGTCGATCCAGATCCATGCGCAGCCGTTGCGCCTGGCCGCCGCGCAGGCGCGTGCCTGGCTGCTCGCACGCGCGGCCGAGCGACTCGGCGTGGCCGCCGAGGCCCTGCAGGTGCGCAACGGCGTGGTGCGCGTCGCCGAAGCGCCGGACCACCAGGTCAGCTATGGCGAGCTCGTGGCCGGCCAGCGCACCGTGCTGCGGCTCGACCCGGCGGCGACACCGAAGGACCCGGCCGACTACCGCGTGGTCGGCACGCGGCAGGCGCGCGTGGACATTCCGGCCAAGCTGGCCGGCGAGCTCGTCTTCGTGCATGACATGCGCGTGCCCGGCATGCTGCACGGCCGCGTGGTGCGCCCGCCGTACGCGGGCGCGGACCACGGCGAGTTCATCGGCAACACGCTCGAAGCGGTGGACGCGTCGTCCATCGCGCACATCCCCGGCATCCGCGCCGTGGTCGTCATCCGCGATTTCGTCGGCATCGTGGCCGAGCGCGAGGAGCACGCCGAGCAGGCGCTGCGCGAACTGCGCGTCACATGGAAGCCGTGGCCCGGCATGCCCGACCTGAGCGACGTGGCGCAGGCCCTGCGCGACAACCCCTCGACGCAGCGCCTGCTGGTCGACGAGGGCGATGTCGACGGTGCCATGGCTGCCGCGGTCCAGCCGATGCAGCGCACCTACGTGTGGCCCTACCAGATGCATGCGTCCATCGGCCCGTCGTGCGCGCTGGCCGAGTGGCTGCCCGACGATGGCAGCGGCATGGGTTCCGCCGCCGGGCCGCTCCCAAGGCGGAACGCGGGCCCCTCGGGGGGCAGCGACCCACACGCAGTGGGGGAGAGTGGGGGCGTGGTCCTTCGTTGCTGGGCCGGCTCGCAGAACCCGCACGTGTTGCGCGCCGACCTCGCCAAGCTCATGGGCGTGCAAGACGTGCAGGTCGACGTGGTCCGCATGGAGGCCGCGGGCTGCTACGGCCGCAACGGCGCCGACGACGTGGCCGCCGACGCGGCGCTGCTCGCGCGCGCGGTCGGCGCGCCGGTGCGCGTGCAGCTCACGCGCGAACAGGAGCATGCCTGGGAGCCCAAGGGCGCCGCGCAGCTCATGGAGATCGACGGCGGCCTGACGGCCGACGGCCGCGTCGCCGCCTACGACTTCGAGACCTCGTACCCGTCGAACGGCGCCCCCACGCTGGCGCTGCTGCTCACGCGCACCATCGAGCCGGTGGCGCAGGCCTACGAGATGGGCGACCGCACCGCGCGCCCGCCCTACAGCTACGACAACCTGCGCGTGAAGGTGAACGACATGGCGCCGATCGTGCGCGCCTCGTGGCTGCGCGGCGTGTCGGCGCTGCCGAGTTCGTTCGCGCACGAGTCGTACATCGACGAGCTGGCCACGGCCGCGGGCGTGGACCCGGTGCAGTTCCGCCTGCGCTACCTGCAGGACCCGCGTGCGGTCGAACTGGTGCAGGCCACGGCGCAGAAGGCCGGCTGGCGCATGCGCACCGGGCCGCAGGAGCACGCCGACGGCGGGCTGGGCGAGGGCGGCGACATCCTCTTCGGCCAGGGCTTTGCTTATGCGCGCTACATCCACAGCAAGTGGCCGGGGTTCGGCGCGGCGTGGGCCGCGTGGGTGGCCGACGTGGAGGTCAACCGCAAGACCGGCGAGGTGCATGTGCGCCGCGTGGTGGTGGGGCACGACGCGGGGTTGATGATCAACCCGGCGGGGGTCGAGCACCAGATCCACGGCAACGTGATCCAGACCACGAGCCGGGCGTTGAAGGAGCGGGTGCAGTTCGCGCCGCAACAACCGCAGCAGCAAGCCGAAGGCGGTGCGCAATTGCCGGGCGTGCTGCCCTCGGGCGTGGTCGCCAGCCGCGAGTGGGGCAGCTACCCGATCATCAATTTCCGCGAAGTGCCGGTGATCGAGGTGATGCACATGCCCCGGCCCGGCGAGCCTTCCCTGGGGGCGGGCGAGTCGTCGTCGGTGCCGGGCACGGCGGCCATTGCGAATGCGATCTTCGATGCGACGGGGGTGCGGTTCCGCTCGCCGCCGTTCACGCCGGAGACGGTGCTGGCGGAGTTGAACCGGGGCTTGCTCCCTGTCCCTCCGGGGGAGGGCGGGGGTGGGGGCCTGCGGCGCTCTAGCGGTGAGGCCGTCGTGCCCCCATCCCAGCCTTCCCCCGGAAGGGGAAGGAGCAAGACCGATGCGCCTTGGCCCCGGAGGAAGGGCGTGTGGGCCACCGGCGCGGCGCTGGTCATCGGCGGCCTCGGCGTTATCGCCGGCCTGCTCGGCTGGCGCTCCGCCATCGCGCCGGTGTCGCTCACCGCGCCGGTCTACAGCCAATCCACCATCGAGCGCGGCCGCGTGCTCGCCGCGGCGGGCGATTGCGCCGTGTGCCACACCGCGGCCGGCGGCACTGTCAACGCCGGCGGCCGCGCGATGGACACGCCCTTCGGCACGCTCTACACCACCAACCTCACGCCCGATGCCGACACGGGCCTGGGCCGCTGGTCGTTCAGCGCCTTCCAGCGCGCGATGCGCGAAGGCGTCTCGCGCGACGGGCACTACCTGTACCCCGCCTTCCCCTACACGGCCTTCGCCAAGACCAGCGACGACGACCTGCAGGCGCTCTACGCCTACTTCATGTCGATGCCCGCGGTGCGCGCGGAAACGCCGAAGTCCGAGCTCAGGTTCCCGTTCAGCATGCGGCCCCTGATGGCCGGCTGGAATGCGCTCTTCCACGATCCCGCGCCGATGCAGCCCGTGGCCACGCAAAGCGCGGAGTGGAACCGCGGGGCGTACCTCGTCAACGGCCTGGGCCATTGCGGCGCCTGCCACACGCCGCGCAATGCCCTGGGCGCGGAGCAGGGCGGCAGCGCGTTCCTGTCGGGTGCGATGGTCGACGGCTGGGAGGCGCCTGCGCTCACGCAGCTATCGAAGTCCGCCGTGCCGTGGGACGCCGACGCGCTGTACCGCTACCTGCGCCACGGCCACGCGCCAGGCCACGGCATGGCCGGCGGGCCGATGGCCGAGGTGGTGCGCGAGCTGCAACAGGTGCCCGACGAAGACGTGCGCGCCATGGCCACGTACCTCGGTTCGTTCAACCCCGCACCGGCCGCCGACCCGAAGGACGTGGCGCGGCAAGTGGTGGACAACGCCGCACGCACGCAAGGCCAGCTGCTCGGCCCCGCGCAGCGCATGTTCGACAGCGCCTGCGCCTCCTGCCATCACGACGGCAACGGTCCCACGCTGCTGGGCGTGAACACGCCGCTCGCGCTCAACAGCAACCTCACGAGCGCGAAACCCGACAACCTGCTGCGCACCATCCTCGACGGCGTGCGCGAGCCCGCGACGCGCGACATCGGCTTCATGCCGGCGTTCCGCGAGGCGCTCGACGACCGGCAGATCGCCGAGCTGGCCGGCTACATGCGCGCGCGCTTCGCGCCGCAGGAGCCGGCCTGGCAGAACCTGCCGGCCGAGGCGGCGCGCGTGCGGGCCACTCCCGGGCACTGACCGGGGCGCTGACAGGGGGACGGGCAGCAAGAAGAAGCGCTGGCGAAGGCCGTCCCCGCGAATGCGCCGCTACGATGCCACGTAGCGCACCCATTCACGGAGACAAACGCCATGCCATTGAATCTTTCGACTTCTTCCAGCCTGCCCCGCGACGCCGAGCGCGCCACCCTTGTCGGGCGCCTGTGGCAGCCCGGCGTGGGCCCGGTGCTGGTGGCTGTGCACGACGGCGGCCTGCACGACCTGTCGAAGCTCGCCCCCACCATGAGCGACCTGCTCGAAGGCGACGAAGCGCCCGCAGAAGCGGTTCGCCGCGCATTGCAGGGCGCACCGCGCATCGCCTCGCTGGACGAAGCCATCGCCAACAGCGATGAAACTGCACGCGACACGAACAAGCCCTGGCTGCTCGCCCCCTGCGACCTGCAGGCCATCAAGGCCAGCGGCGTGACCTTCGTCGCGAGCCTGCTGGAGCGCGTCATCGAGGAACAGGCGCGCGGCGATGCCTCGCGGGCCGAGGCCACGCGCGCGGCCATCGGCGGCGTGCTGGGCGACAACCTCGCCAACATCGTGCCCGGCTCGCCCGAGGCCATGAAGGTCAAGGAGGTGCTGATCGCCCAAGGCGTGTGGTCGCAGTACCTCGAGGTCGGCATCGGCCCCGACGCCGAGATCTTCACCAAGGCCCCGGTGCTGGCGGCCGTGGGCACGGGCGCCGACGTGGGCATTCACGCGGGCTCGGTGTGGAACAACCCCGAGCCCGAGGTGGTGCTGGCCGTCAACAGCCGCGGAGAAACGCTCGGCGCCGCCTTGGGCAACGACGTCAACCTGCGCGACTTCGAAGGCCGCAGCGCACTGCTGCTGGGCAAGGCCAAGGACAACAACGCCTCGTGCGCCATCGGCCCGTTCATTCGCCTGTTCGATGCGCACTTCGGCATTGCCGACGTGCGCCGCATCACCGTGGCACTGGAAGTGACGGGCCCCGAGGGCTTCACCCTCGAAGGCTCCAGCTCGTTGTCGAAGATCAGCCGCGACCCGCTGGACCTCGTCGCACAGACCATCGGCAAGCACCACGCCTACCCGGACGGCTTCATGTTGTTTCTTGGAACCATGTTCGCGCCGACACAAGACCGTCATGGGCCGGGGCAAGGATTCACCCATGTGGTGGGAGACCGCGTGCGCATCGCCGCGCCCGAACTCGGCGCACTGATCAACCGCGTGGTGCATGCGGACCAGGCGCCGCGTTGGACTTTCGGTGTCGGCGCGTTGATGCGCAACTTGGGGCAACGCGGGCTGCTGTAGCCGTTCCGTAGACGTTCTGCGAATTGGATCCAGGGAGGTGTACTCCTTTGTGATTCATTGAACGGGCATCCTGTCCGTTGTTGTTGACCGCGCTTCGCGTTCCCCTCAAGATAACCAGTGTTGACGAACAGTTAACTAAGGGAGAAGAGGTTGTCGCAAAGCGAGATCGAACTATTGCAGTCGGCGGTGGATGGCGCGCGCGCGTGCGGCGAAGACCTCGAATACGACCCTGATTTCCTGGCCCTGCAGCAGTCCACCACGGGCAAGCGCGAGCAGCAGTTCGGCTCGACCATCATCCCCGCGGAACCGCCCGACTGGGCGCGCGTGGAGCGCCTCGCCAGGCAGCTGTGCACCCGCACGCGGGACCTGCGGGTGCTGGTGCCTCTCACACTGGCATGGACCGAGAGCCGCGGATTGCCCGGCTACGTCGAAGGCCTGCAGCTGGTGGACGCCGTGCTGCGCACCTTCTGGAACGAGGTGCATCCCGTCGTCACCGACGGCGACTTCGAAGACCCGCTGCCGCGCATGAATGCGCTGGCTGCGCTGGCCGAAGCCGAAGGCCTCGGGCGCAGCGTGCGCGATGCGAAGCTGCTTGACGATGCCGGCACTTCCATGAGCCTGCGGCAGGTCGAGGCCCTGCTCGATTCGAGCAAGACCGACCACCAGATCGACTACCCCGGCGGCATCGGCCGCCTGCGCGACGCGGCACGGCGTGCGCATGAAAAATCGGCGCCACCGGTGGTGGCCCTGCGCGCGGCGCTGGAGCTGCTGCAGCGCATTCGCGAGACCTGCGAGCGTGCCCTGGGCCAGAGCTGGGCACCCGATTTCTCGCGCCTCGAACGTTCGCTGCGCACCGTGATGCAACTGCTGCCGGAGCAGGCGCAGTCCGACATGACGAAAGTCATGGATCCCCACGCTGGAGCCGATCCGACGGGTGTTGAACTTTCCACTACAGCCGAGCAAAGTCCCGCCGCAAGTCATGCAAATGGCGGTATCGGCCTACGCGTCGCGCTTGTTAAAGATATTGAAATATCCAGTCGTGATGATGTGCAAGTTCTGTTGGAAAAAGCTTGCCGTTATCTGGAGCGTGCGGAGCCCAGCCATCCCGCGCCCATGCTGATACGAAGAGCACAGCGACTTCTGGACCTCAATTTTTTCCAGATCATCGAAGAACTCGTGCCCGAGGGTTTGCAAAAGATAGAGAGCCTTGCGGGGCGGCCGTCCAGCGGCGCCAGCAACGCCGAATAGCCGCGCCGCAGGGCCCGTGAGTGGGCGACAGGCGTGGCAGGGAGAGGGGCGCGTCCCCCACGCATTTCAGATTCAAGAGGAAGCTTTATGGCAGACAACCGTGTCAGAAACAGTGGTCAGAAGTTCATTTCGCGCAATCGTGCGCCGCGCGTGCAGATCGAGTACGACGTGGAGATCTACGGCAGCGAACGCAAGATCCAGCTGCCCTTCGTGATGGGCGTCATCGCCGACCTCGCGGGCAAGCAGACCGACCCGATGCCCGACCTCGCGGAGCGCGAGTTCATGGCGGTGGACATCGACAACTTCGACGAGCGCATGAAGTCCATCAAGCCGCGCGTGGCCTTCCAGGTGCCCAACACGCTCACGGGCGACGGCCAGATGAACGTGGACATCACCTTCGACAGCATGGACGACTTCTCGCCCGCGCGCATCGCGCGCCAGGTCGATGCGCTGCAGCAGCTGCTGGAAGCGCGCACCGAGCTGTCGAACCTGCTTTCGTACATGGACGGCAAGAACGGCGCGGAGCAGCTCATCGCGCAGGCACTGCAGAACCCGGCGCTGCTGAAGTCGCTGGCTACCGCGCCCAACCCGGCCGTGGCCAAGGCGGTGGAAGCCGCGAACGAGAAGTCGGGCACGCCCGGCAACCCCGGAACCTCTTCCGAATAAGCGCGAGCAGCAAGGACAGCCACCATGAGCACCGCACCCCAAAAGACCGCCGCGCAGGCACAGGCCACCGTCGAGGCGCTTGCGCCCAACGAGTTTTCCGACCTGCTGCAGCGCGAGTTCAAGCCCAAGACCGACCAGGCCCGCGAGGCGGTAGAGAACGCCGTCAAGACGCTGGCCGTGCAGGCGCTGGAGAACACGGTCACCATCTCCAACGACGCCTACCGCTCGGTGCAGGCCATCATCACGGAGATCGACCGCAAGCTCTCCGAGCAGATCAACCAGATCCTGCACCACGAAGAATTCCAGCAGCTCGAGGGCGCATGGCGCGGCCTGCACTACCTGGTGAACAACACCGAGACCGACGAGCAGCTCAAGATCCGTGTGATGTGCGCGTCCAAGCGCGAAGTGGCGCGCTCGCTCAAGCGCCACAAGGGCATCGGCTGGGACCAGAGCCCGCTGTTCAAGAAGATCTACGAGGCCGAGTACGGCCAGTTCGGCGGCGAGCCCTTCGGCGCGCTCATCGGCGACTTCCACTTCGACCACAGCCCGCCCGACGTCGAGATGCTCGGCGAGATGGCCAAGATCGCCGCGGCCGCGCATTGCCCCTTCATTGCGGGCGCGTCGCCCACCGTGATGCAGATGGACTCGTGGCAGGAGCTGTCGAACCCGCGCGACCTGACCAAGATCTTCCAGAACACCGAGCACACCGCCTGGCGGTCGCTGCGCGATTCGGAAGACGCGCGCTACATCGGCCTGGCCATGCCGCGCTTCCTGGCGCGCCTGCCCTACGGTGCGCGCACCAACCCGGTCGACGAGTTCGAGTTCGAGGAAGAGACCGACTCGGCCGCGCACAACCGCTACACCTGGGCCAASTCGGCCTAYGCCATGGGCGTGAACATCAACCGCTCGTTCAAGCAGTACGGCTGGTGCACCTCCATCCGCGGCGTGGAGTCGGGCGGCGCGGTGGAGAACCTGCCCACCCACACCTTCCCCACCGACGACGGCGGCGTGGACATGAAGTGCCCGACCGAGATCGCCATCAGCGACCGGCGCGAGGCCGAGCTCGCCAAGAACGGCTTCATGCCGCTGGTGCACCGCAAGAACTCCGACTTCGCGGCCTTCATCGGCGCGCAGTCGCTGCAGCTGCCGGCCGAGTACTACGACGCCGACGCCACGGCCAACGCGAACCTGGCCGCACGCCTGCCTTACCTGTTCGCCTGCTGCCGTTTCGCGCACTACCTGAAGTGCATCGTGCGCGACAAGATCGGCTCGTTCCGCGAACGCGAGGACATGGAGCGCTGGCTGAACGACTGGATCATGAACTACGTCGACGGCAGCCCCGGCACCTCGTCGCAGGACACCAAGGCCATGAAGCCGCTGGCTGCGGCCGAGGTTCAGGTCGAAGCCATCGAGGACAACCCGGGCTACTACGCCGCGAAGTTTTTTCTCCGGCCGCACTACCAGCTCGAAGGGCTGACCGTGTCGTTGCGGCTGGTTTCGAAGCTGCCGTCCAACAAGAAGGACAGCAGCTAATTCAACGGTGTCCCGAATCCGGGCGCAAATCACTCTGGGAGTTGACTATGGCAGTAGACATGTTCATGCGCGTCGAAGGCGCAGGCGGTGAATCCAAAGACTCGAATCACAAGGACTGGACCGATATCAAGTCGTTTGCCTGGGGCGCGACGCAGCCCGGAAACATGGTCAGTGGCGGCGGCGGCGGCGTGGGCAAGGCGAGCTTCAACGACCTGCAGGTGCTCGCACGCATCGACAAGGCCGCGCCTGCCGTGCTGAAGAACTGCGCCAGCGGCAAGCACCTGGCAAAGATCGAAGTGTCGGTGTGCAAGGCCGGCGGCGGGCAGATCGAATACACGCGCGTCACGCTCGAAGAGGTGCTGGTCACCTCGGTGCAGTACACGGCCGAACAAGGCTCGGACGCCGTGTTCGTGCAGTACAGCTTCCAGGCCGCGAAGGTCAAGCAGCAGTACTGGGAGCAGACCAGCTCCGGCGGCAAGGGCGCCGAGACCGTGCTGGGCTGGAACATCAAGGAAAACAAGGAAGCCTGATTTCCTTGGCCGGTTTCCGGTGATGTGTGCGCGGCCGGTCTGCCCGACCGGTCGCCATGTTTTTTCGACGGCCTGCATGCGCTGCAGGGTCGTCTTTCGCACCGTGGCCTTGCGTGCCACTTGCCAGTCAGTCAGTGAGGACGCTTCATGGGAGATGGCTTTGCAGTGCTCGGCGAACGGTCCGTGGCCGAGCACACCGAATGGGTGCAGCGGCAGATCCGCGCCAGCCCACAGAACGCCAGCCTGCGCCTCGCGCTGTGCCACTTTCTTGCGCTGCGCGGCGAGTGGCAACGCGCCGAAGACCAGCTCAAGCTGGCCACCAAGCTCGACCCCACCTTCACACCTGCCAGCGTCACCTGCGCGATGGCGCTCGCGGGCGAGCGGCATCGCGCCGAGTTCTGGCGCGGCGCACGCGCGCCGGCCCTGCTCGGGGGCAATGCGGAATGGGTCGAGCAACTGATTGCCGCAGCCGCGCTGCCGGCCGACCGCGCCGACGAAGCCGCCGCGCTGCGTGACAGCGCGCGGCAGTCCGCACCCGCGCTGCAAGGCACGCTGACCAGCGTGGACCGCAGCGATTCGCGTGCCGCCCATTCGCTCGATGACGAGCCCGTGGAACGCAGCGGCTTTGCCTGGCTGTGCGACGGCGACGTGCGCATCGGCCCGGTGCTGGAACTGCTCACGCCGTCGGGCTACGCCTGGCTGCCGTTGACCGAGGCGCGCCGCATCAAGTTTTCGCGCCCGCAGCATCTGGTCGACCTGCTGTGGACGCCCGCGCAGATCGAGCTGCACGACGGCCGCGCGCTCAACGGCCTGGTGCCGGTGCGCTACCCCGGCACGCTGGAAGGACAGGACGACGCCATCACGCTGGGCCGCCGCACCGACTGGCTGCCGCTGGCCGGCGAAGAGCAGTACGCCGGCGTGGGCCAGCGCACGCTGATCAGCGAGGCCGGCGACCATTCGCTGCTCGACGTGCGGCTGATCGAGTTCACGCCGGAGGGCGCCGAGGCATGAGCGCGATGCTGGACACCGACGGCGAGCAGCAGGAAAGCGTCGCACGCGACCGCCTGCAGCCGGTGCTGCTCGACCGCCTGACCGACAAGACGCCGCAGACCCGCCAGGAGCGCGCGGGCGCCTTCCTCATGAGCGGCAAGCTGCTGCGCGACTCGGTGCTGCGCGACCTGCAGTGGCTGCTGAACACCGCCAACTTCGGCGCCGACCACACCATCAACACCATGCCCCGCGCGCGCGGCTCGGTGGTGAACTACGGTGTGCGCGGCTGGGCCGGCGGGCGCATGTCGGAGGTGGACTTCGCCGACGTCGAGGCGGCCATCCGCGCCGCCATCATCGACTTCGAGCCGCGCATCATGAAAGACAGCATCGACGTGCGCTGCGTGACCGATGCGAACGACCTGGAGCACCACAACCTGCTTGCGCTGGAGATCCGCGGCACGCTGTGGTCGGTGCCGTACCCGATCGAGTTCATCCTGCGTTCGGAGCTGGACCTGGAAAGCGGGCACATGGTGCTGCGCCCCACCGGAGGCCTCTGAATGGACGCCAAGCTCCTCGACTACTACAACCGCGAGCTCACCTACATGCACGAGCTCGGGGCCGAGTTCGCGCAGCGCTACCCCAAGATCGCAGGCCGCCTGGGCATGCGCGGCATCGAGGTCAGCGACCCGTACGTGGAGCGCCTGCTCGAAGGCTTCAGCTTTCTCACCGCGCGCATCCAGCTGAAGATGGACGCGGAGTTTCCGCGCTTCTCGCAGCGGCTGCTCGAGGTGGTGTACCCCAACTTCCTCGCGCCGCTGCCCGCCATGGCGGTGGTGCAGATCGACGGCAACCTCAACGAAGGCTCGCTGAAGGCGGGTTACGAGCTGCCGCGCCACACCATCCTGCGCGGCCGCATGATCAAGGGCGAGCAGACGGCCTGCGAGTTCCGCACCGGCCATGCCGTCACGCTGTGGCCCATCCGCATCGCGGAGGCCGGCATCGGCCCGGTGCCGGCGGACATCGGGCATGCCATGCCCATGGTGGCGCGGCAGGCCAAGAGCGCCATCACCCTCAAGCTCGAAGCGGTGGGCGGCGCACGCTTTGCCGACATGCCGCTCGACCGCCTCGAGTTCTTCCTGTCGGGCGCCGAGCTGCATGCGCTGCGCGTGCTGGAACTTGCCGCGCACCACAGCGTGGGCGTGGTGTGCCGCAGCGGACCCGGCGCATCGGGCGGCACGGCGCGCATCGTGCCGCTGGGCGACGACGCCATCAAGCACGAGGGCTTCGACCCCGAGCAGGCCCTGCTGCCCTACGACGCGCGCTCGTTCCAGGGCTACCGACTGCTGCACGAGTACTTCGCGTTCCCCGAGCGCTACCTGTTCTTCAGCGTGAACAAGCTGCGCGCGGCGGCCGCGGCCATGGGCGGCACCACGATGGAGATCGTGATCCTGCTCGACCGCGCCGACGCCGACCTCGAACGCGTGGTCGACGCCAAGCATTTCTCGCTGTTCTGCACGCCCATCATCAACCTGGTGCCGCGCCGCAGCGACCGCATTCCGGTGGGACCGGGCCAGCACGAGCACCATGCGGTGATCGACCGCACGCGGCCGCGCGACTTCGAGATCTTCACGGTGGAGCGCGTCACCGGCCACATGGCCAACGGCTCCGAAGAGCGCGAGTTCCGGCCCTTTCTCGGCTCGTTCGCGGCGGACGACGGCGACTTCGGCGCCTACTTCTCGCTGCGCCGCGAGCCGCGCCTGGTGTCCGACCGCGCCCGCGCGCAGGGCACGCGCACCAGCTACACCGGCAGCGAGGTGTACGTGTCGCTGGTCGACCAGCACGACGCACCCTTCGCGCACAGCATGCGCCACATCACGCTGGACGCGCTGTGCACCAACCGCGACCTGCCGCTGCTGCTGCCCACCGGGCTGGAGTCGGACTTCACGCTGCGCGTGTCCGCGCCGGTGCGCGCCATCCGCATCCTGCGCGGGCCGTCGCGGCCCTACCCGGCGCTGGCCGAAGGCGCGCTCACGTGGCGCCTCATCAGCCACCTGGGCCTGAACTACCTGAGCCTGACCGACGTGGATGCGGCGCAGGGCGCGGCGGCCTTGCGCGAGATGCTCGACCTGTACGGCAACCTCGCCGACCCGGCGGTGCGCCGGCAGATCCAGGGCGTTCGCTCGATGGCGCTGGCACCGGTGTTCCGCCGCCTGCCCGAGCCGGGCCCCATCGTGTTCGGCCGCGGCGTGGAGATTGCGCTGAAGATCGACGAGGTCGCGTTCTCCGGCGCGAGCCCGTACCTGTTCGGCGCCGTGCTGGAGCAGTTCTTCAGCCGCCACGTGTCGCTCAATTCGTTCACCGAGTTCGCGCTGTCCAGCCTGCAGCGCGGCGAAATCGCGCGCTGGATCCCCCGCGTGGGACGCCGCCCGGCCGTATGAGCGACACCGGCATCACCGATCGCGCCGAAGGCCTGGAAGGCCGGGAGGGCATCGACAGCACGCCGCAGGCCGTGCAGAACCTGCAGGCCGTGCAGAACCTGCAGGCCACGCCGGTGCCGCGCGGCATGCCCGAGCTCGACCCCGAACTGTGGGCCGCGCTGGTCGAGCAGCCCTTCGAGCACGACCTGTTCATGCTGCTGCGCCGGCTCGACGCGCAGGGCGGCCATCCGCTGCTGGGCCGCGCGCCGCGCCCGGCCGACGAGCCGCTGCGGCTGGGGCAGGAACCGTCGATGGCGTTCGCGCCTTCGAACGTGTCGGGCGTCGATGTGGACGGCGACGGCCCGCCGCGCATTTCCATCTACGGCTTCGGCCTGTTCGGCCCCAACGGCCCGCTGCCGCTGCACCTGACGGAGTACGCGCGCGAACGCAAGCGCCACCACGCCGACGACACGCTCAGCGCGTTCGCCGACCTGTTCCATCACCGGCTCATCCTGCTGTTCTACCGGGCCTGGGCCGACGCGCAATCGGTCAACAGCCTGGACCGCCCCGACGGCCACCGCTTCGTCGACTACGTGGCCAGCCTCATGAGCATGGGGCAGCCCGGCCTGCAGGAGCGCGACCGCATTGCCGACCATGCGCGCACCTTCATGGCGGGCCACCTGGTGCGCCAGACGCGCAACCCCGAAGGGCTGATCCAGATCCTCAGGCTGTACTTCGACGTGCCCGTGCGCGTGGAGGAGTTCGTGAGCGACTGGGTGATGCTCGAAGAGCGCGAAGTCAGCCGCCTGGGCCTGTTCGGGCGCAACCACCGGCTCGGCGGCGGTGCCACGCTGGGGCTGGCGGTGCGCGACGCCCAATCCAAGTTCCGCCTGGAGCTCGGGCCGCTCTCGCAGGACCAGTTCCGCGAGTTCCTGCCCGGCAGCAAGCGCCTGCAGCAGGTGGTCGACTGGGTGCGCCAGTACATCGGCATCGAATTCGCCTGGGAGCTGCGCCTGGTGCTCAAGAAGGACGACGCGCACGGCTCCACGCTGGGCGGCAGCCAGCGCCTGGGCTGGGGCAGCTGGCTCGGCACGCGCCTGGCGGACACCGACGCCGGCGACATGGTGTTCCAGCCCGAAGCATTGTTTTCCCGTCACCCATCGGCCGCGTCCGCGGCCCGCCCTGTCAACGCTCTATGACCGACATCCGCCGCGTCTCGCTTTTCTCCAAGCTCAACCCGATGCTCTACAAGGCATTGGAGACCGCCACCGCCTTCGCCAAGCTGCGCGGCAATGCCTACGTGGAGCTGGTGCACTGGCTGCACCAGATACTGCAGCTGCAGGACAGCGACCTGCGCCGCATCGTCAAGCGCGCGGGGCTGAACCTCGACGCGCTCGAACAGGACGTGGTGCGCGCGCTCGACCGTCTGCCGCACGGCGCCACGTCGATCAGCGACATCTCCGAGCACGTCGACAACGCCGTCGAGCGTGCGTGGGTGTATGCCAGCCTGCGCTTCGAGGCCACCTCGATCCGCGGCGCCTACCTGCTCGCGGGCATCGTCAAGACGCCGGGGTTGCGCCAGGTGCTCTCGGGCATCTCGCGCGAGTTCGACAAGCTGGTGCCCGACGTGCTGGTGGCACAACTCGCGGCCTGGACCGAAGGCTCGCCCGAAGACGACTTCGACGCCGTGCAGAACGCGGCTGGCGGTGCCCCCGCGGCCGCGCACCAGGGCGACGCGCCCGCGGCCGGCGGCTCCGCGCTCGCCAAGTACGCGAGCGACCTCACCGCCAAGGCGCGCGCGGGCGAGCTGGACCCGGTGTTCGGCCGCGACGACGAGATCCGCCAGATCATCGACATCCTCATGCGCCGCCGCCAGAACAACCCGCTGCTCACCGGCGAGGCCGGCGTGGGCAAGACGGCGGTGGTCGAGGGGCTGGCCTCGCGGCTGGCCTCGGGCGACGTGCCGCCTTCGCTGAAGGACGTGTCGCTGTGGGTGCTCGACCCCACGCTGCTGCAGGCCGGCGCGGGCGTGAAGGGCGAGTTCGAGCAGCGCCTGCGCCAAGTGATCGACGAGGTCGAGAAGAGCCCCAAGCCCATCGTGCTGTTCGTCGACGAGGTGCACACGCTGGTGGGCGCGGGCGGCACGGCCGGCACCGGCGACGCGGCCAACCTGCTCAAGCCGGCGCTCGCACGCGGACGGCTGCGCACCATCGGCGCGACCACCTGGTCGGAGTACAAGAAGTACATCGAGAAAGACCCGGCGCTCACTCGGCGCTTCCAGACCATCCAGGTGCACGAGCCCACCGAGCCCAAGGCGGTGATCATGCTGCGCGGCATCTCGGCCGAGCTGGAGAAGCACCACGGCGTGCTGATCCTGGACGCCGCGCTCGAAGCGGCCGTGAGCCTGTCGCACCGCTACATTCCCGCACGCCAGCTGCCCGACAAGGCCGTGAGCCTGCTCGACACCGCATGCGCGCGCGTGGCGCTGAGCCAGCATGCATTGCCTGCCGCACTGGAAGACCTGCAGCGGCGCATCGAGGTGCTGGGCATCGAGTCGGGCATCGCGGGGCGCGAGGCGGCCATCGGCGTGGGCGCGCACCAGCGTGTCGAAGACATCGCGGCCCAGGTGGCCGCCGCACAAGCCGAACTCGATCTGCTGGAGCAGCGGCGCGTGGAAGAAAGCACGCTGGTCGAGCGCATCGTGGCGCTGCGCAAGCTGCTGTCGCCCGCGGCGGTGCCGGTGCAGGCCGAAGCCCAAACCGACACCGAAGAGGACGGCGATCCGGTCGGCGAAGCGCCGCAACCGGCCGCCGAGCCCGAACGCACACCCGAAGAAATTCGCGCCGAACTCAATGCGGCGCAGGACAAGCTCGTGCAACTGCAGGGCGAGTCGCCGCTCATCCTGGCGGCCGTCGACGCGCAGGCCATCGCCACCGTCGTGGCCGACTGGACCGGCATTCCCATCGGCCGCATGGTGCGCGACGACGCGCAGTCGGTGCTGCGCCTGGGCGAGATCCTGTCGGCCCGCGTGGTTGCGCAGCCCGATGCGCTGGAAACCATTTCACGGCGCATCCGCACCGCGCGCGCACGGCTGGACAACCCGAACAAGCCCGTGGGCGTGTTCCTGCTGTGCGGCCCCTCGGGCGTGGGCAAGACCGAGACCGCGCTGGCGCTGTCCGAAGCGCTGTACGGCGGCGAGCAGAACCTCGTGACCATCAACATGAGCGAGTTCCAGGAGTCGCACACCGTCTCCACGCTCAAGGGCGCGCCGCCGGGCTACGTGGGCTACGGCGAAGGCGGCGTGCTCACCGAGGCCGTGCGCCGCCGGCCCTACAGCGTGGTGCTGCTCGACGAGATCGAGAAGGCTCACACCGACGTGCACGAGATCTTCTTCCAGGTGTTCGACAAGGGCTGGATGGAAGACGGCGAGGGCCGCCACATCGACTTTCGCAACACCGTGATCATCATGACCTCCAACGTCGGCACCGACCTGGTCATGCAGCTGTGCGAAGACCCGAGCCTGCGGCCCGACCCCGAGCCATTGGCCGCGGCCCTGCGCGAGCCGCTGCTGAAGGTGTTCGCGCCCGCCCTGCTGGGCCGCCTGGTTGTAGTGCCTTATTACCCGTTGCACGCCGAGGCGCTGCACCGCATCATTCACCTGCAGCTCGACCGCATTGCGGCGCGGCTGCTGGCGAACCACGGCATCGCGCTGGTCTACGACGACAGCGCCGTCGCGCTGGTGGCCCGCCGCTGCACGGCCATCGAGTCGGGGGGGCGGATGATCGACGCGATCCTCACGCACACCATCCTGCCGCGGTTGAGCGAGGAAGTCATCGGTGCCACGGTCAGTGCGCGCAAGCTCGCCGCCGTGCAACTGAGCGCGGCCGGCGACGATTTTCACTACGAATTCTCCGAAGCCGAACGCTGAACGCGCAAGGCCAGCGAACAAAGGAAGCCACCATGGAACGTGTCGTCATCGCCCACACCCCGCTGGCAGAAGACCAGCTCATGTTCCGTTCGATGAACGGCACCGAAGGCCTGTCGCAGCTGTTCGAGTTCGAGGTGGACCTGCTAAGCCCGAGCGCGGCCATCGACATGCGGGCGGTGCTGGGCAAGCCGATGTCGCTGGAGATCCGCACGGCCGGCGCGCCGCGCTTCCTGAGCGGCGAGGTGGTGCGCTTCTCGATGATCGGGCGCGAAGGCCGCACCTCGCGCCACACGGTCTACCGCGCCACGGTGCGGCCCTGGCTGTGGTACCTGACACGTTCGAGCGGCTACCGCATCTTCCAGAACAAGACGGTGGTCGAGATCCTCGACGAGGTGCTGGGCGACTACGGCTTTCCCTGCGAGAAGCGGCTCACCGGCGCCTACCGGCAGTGGGAGCATTGCGCCCAGTACAACGAGAGCGACTTCGCCTTCGTGAGCCGGCTCATGGAGCTGGAGGGCATCTACTACTACTTCAAGCACGCCCAGGACCAGCACACGCTGGTGCTGGCCGACGACATCGGCGCGCACGACCCGATGCCCGCCTACGAGACCATCGACTACTTCGCATCCGACCGCGACGTGACCGAGGACATCGAGGTGATCGACGACTGGCGCGTCACCGGCGAGGTGCGCTCGGGCCGCTACACGGTGGACGACTTCAACTTCACCACGCCGGGCGGCGACCTGACGAACGTGCGCTCGCACCCGCAGCCCAACGACCATGCCGACTACGAAATGTACGAATGGCTTGGCGAGTTCACCAACCCCGGCGAAGGCGAGCACTACGCCCGCGTGCGGCTTGAGGAGGTGCAGGCGCTGGGCGAACGCAGCGAAGGCCACGCCACCGTGCGCGGCATGGCGCCGGGCTACAAGTTCAACATGCGCAACTCGCCGCGCCCGGACGACAACCGCGAGTACCTGATCGTGTCGGTGGCGTATGCGCTGCGCGAGGGCGGCTATGCCACGGGCACCGAGCCCGGCGAATACAGCTTCGATTTCGTGGTGCAGCCCACCTCGCTGCCCTTTCGCACGGCCCGCGTCACCAGCGTGCCGCGCACCAGCGGCCCGCAGACGGCGGTGGTGGTGGGCCCCGAGGGCGAGGAGATCTGGACCGACCAGTACGGCCGCGTGAAGGTGCAGTTCCGCTGGGACCGCAGCGGCCGGCGCAACGAGAACTGCTCTTGCTTCGTGCGGGTGTCGCAGGTGTTCGCAGGCGACGGCTTCGGCACCGTGTTCACGCCGCGCATCGGCCAGGAGGTGATCGTCGACTTCATCGGCGGCCATGCCGACCGCCCGATCATCGTGGGCCGCGTGTACAACCCGCGCCACATGCCTCCCTTCGACCTGCCCGGCGAGGACACCAAGAGCGGCCTGGTCACGCGTTCCACGCCCGGCGGCTCGCCGGCCACGGCCAACTCGCTGGTGTTCGAGGACAAGATGGGCGCCGAGTTCGTGGCGCTGCATGCGGAGCGCAACCTGAACGTGTCGGTGGAGGCTGACGAGACGCACGACACCGGCGGCTCGCGCACCACCGTCATCACGGGCCACGAGTCGGCCACGTACAAGGCCGGCGAGGAGCGCCACATCACCGAAGGCGCGGTGGAAACCATCGACGGCGGGGAGACGCGCACCGTGACCGGCGGCGCGGTCGAATCGGTGTCGGGCAGCGAGACGCGCACCATCACCGAGGGCGCGAGCGAAACGGTGATCGGCGGGCAGCAGCGCGCCGTGCTCGGCGGCAAGACCCAGCTGATCGTGGGCGGGCTGGTCGAGACCAACCTCGGGCCGTTCAGCGAACTGACCGTGGGGCCGGTGATCGACACCACGATCGGGCCGGTCATCGAGACCGTCGTGGGCACGTCGACGCGCACCGTCACCAGCGCGACCACCGACACCCTGCTGTCCACGCTCACCGAGAACATCACCGGCACGCACACCAGCACCGTGAGCGGCGGCGACTACATCGGCAAGGCCCAGAACATCAAGATCGACGCGACGGCTGGCAACATCGACATCACTGCGCCGGCCACCATCACCATCAAGGGCACGCACCTCTACCTGAAGCACAGTGCCTTTCAATGGGACTACGCGCCGGTGAAGGGCGCCTCGTCGTGGGCCAGCGTGGTGTTAAACGGTGCCACCAGCTTCTCGTCGGGCGTGTCGAATTCCAACCTCGGCCTGGCGTTCAACATTTCGGGCGCGGGCTTCGAGGTCTTCGGCGCCAAGGAGTCGCTGGGCGGCTTCACCAGCACGCAGGCGATGTTCAAGGAGGACAACTGGGGGGCGGACATCAACACCTTCGGCCTGGCCTCGCGCATCGGCATGCTGCTGACCGTTTTCTAGAACCCATGAATCCATGAACTCACGCAAGCCCGCGCGGCCACGCTAGCCCACACAGTGTTCGACGAGAACAACTACCTCCTCGTGCTCCTGATCCCCGTCGTGGTGATCCTGGTGTCCGGCTCGATCCTCATCGTCCTGTTGAGGTACCTGGCCAGGCGCGCGCGCAAAGTGCGTGCCGTGACGCACCTCGTCGGCACCGGGCTGCTCTCGACCGCCGAGGTGCTTGAGATCCAGGACACGGGGCTGCGCAACCACCGCATCTACATCCTCATCCGGCTGCGCCTGGCCGTGCACGGCACGCCGGACTTCGACGCCTTCGAGGCCGAGACGCTCGCGGCCATTTCGCCGGTTCAGATCCCCGAGCTTTCGCGCGGCAAGCGCATTCGCGTGAAAGTCGACGCGTCGGACCACCGGCGCGTGGTCATCGACGAGCCCATCCGGTGAGAAGCCTGTGAAGACGATCAAACCGTTTCGCCTCGGCATCCTCACGCGGCCTTACCGCTGGCAGGGCCGCGACAAGCTGGGCGTGGCGGTGATGGGAATGATCAGCCTGGAAGACACCCCGCTGCTGCTGGCGGACCAGGAGCTCTGGCAGACGATGGCCACCGAGATCGACCCCGGTGGCGTGCTCGACCTGGGCGTTCCCAAGGCGACGGCCGAGATGCTCGTGAGCGGCCATTGCTACACCGCGCACCAGGAAGAAAAGCGCGCCGCCGCGGTGCGCGTGCGCGTGGGCGGACTGGACAAGACCCTCACCGTGTTCGGCGAGCGCTACTGGCTCGACGGGCGCGTCACGCCGCCCACGCCCTTCGAGTCGCTGCGCGTGGACTGGCGCCATGCCTACGGCGGCGCGGACGTGGCGCAGAACCCGCTGGGCATGGGCAGCGCCGACGAGATCGTCAACGGCCTGCAGGTGCGTCGGCTGCCCCACGTGGAGATGCCGGGCCGGGGCTCGGTCACGCCGGGCCAGCCTGCCGCGACGGCGGGCTTCGGCGCGTTGATGCCGCACTGGCCCCAGCGCATGGCGCTGATGGGCCGCGACTACGGCGACGCCTGGCTGCAGAACGACTTTCCAGGCTTCGCGTCCGACATGGACTGGGCCTATTTCAACGCTGCGCCGATCGACCAGCGATGGCGCGACATGCCCGAAGTTCCGCGCGGCGCGGGCTACGAGATCTGGAACATGCACCCCACGCTGCCGGTGCTCGCCGGCCGCCTGCCCGACTGGCGCGCACGCTGCTTCGCCAGCTTTCAGGAGGACGGCGCAGCGCTTTGCGAGGCGGCCTTGCGCCTGACGACGGTGTGGTTCGTGCCGCACCTGCGGCGCGCCGTGCTGATCTGGCACGGCAGTTTCGACGTTGCGCAGGACGACGCCGCCGACATGAAGCACATCATGCCGGCGCTGGAACTGGCCGACGCCCCGCGGGCGCTGTCGCACTACCAGGAGGTGCTGCAGCGGCGCATCGATCCGCGCATGGCGGTCCATGTGCTGCGCGACAGCGACCTGGTGCCGCGGGCCGTGTTCGGGCCGTGGCCCGCGGCGCAGGTGCCCGACAAGCGCGCGGGTCCGCTCGCGCGCAACCTGCGCGCCGGCGCGCAGCGCGAACGCGAACGGCGCAGCGCCGAGCTGCGCGCGCAGGGCCTGGACCCCGCGCTCTACCTTCCGCCCGACACCCCGCACGAGGTGCCCGGGGACATCGACGACCTGGCCGATTTCAGCGAGCGCAAGAAAAAGGAAATGGCCACGCAGCGCGAGCGCCTGGAGGCCGACGACAAGGCGCTCAGGGCGCGCGTGCTGTCCGATCCGCTGGTGGCGCCGGACGTGAGGGACGAGGCCAGCGCGACGCACCGCTTCGACCTGCACGACGCGCTGCGCGACTTCCGCCGGGCCGAGCGCCGGGCGGCCGCTGGCGGCGCACCGTCGGATTCCACGACCTCCGACCAGGCACCGGAAGCCGCGCCCCTGTTTTCCGGGCCGATGAAGCAGGGCATGCTGGAGCGCATGCGCGACGGGCACCTGCATGCGGCGCACCTGTCGGCGCCCGCGCCGGCGGCGCTTTCGTTCCGCTCCGGCAAGATGCGCCGCCGGCTGGAGGCCGCGGCGCCGGGTGCACGCCACTTCGCGCGCATGAATCTCACCGGCATCGACCTGTCGGGCATGGACCTGCGCGGTGCCGATTTCACGCAGGCGCTGCTGGAGGACGCCAACCTCGAAGGTGCGCTGCTCGACGACTGCAATTTCACGCGCGCGGTGATGGCCCGTGCGCGGCTGGGCGGCGCTTCGCTGGCGCGCGCGCAGCTGGCCCATGCGAACCTGGGCGGCGCCGTCTGCACGGGCACCGTGTTCGCCGGCGCCGTGCTGCACCGGACCAACTGCCAGAAGACGGTCTTCACCGGCTGCGACCTGTCGCAGGCGCGCTTTGAGCAGACACGGTTGCACGACAGCCGCTTCGAAGGCTGCGACCTGCGGCGTTCGCACTGGCAGCAGACGGTGTTCATGGAAATGACGCTGTCGAACCTGCGCTTCGACGACGCGCACTTCAAGCAGGCCGTCTGGATCAAGTGCACCCTGGCGAACGTGTCCTATGCGGGCGCCACCCTGCAGCAATGCGGCTTCACCGGTTCGCGCGGCGACCAGGGCCTGGACTTCTCCGCAGCGCAGCTCGTGGCTTGCAGCTTCGCGCACGAGAGCTCTTTTGCCGGCGCCGTGTTTCGCGGCGCGCGCATCCGGCAGTGCGGCCTGCGCGGCACGGCCTTGCCGGGCGCCGACCTGTCGGGCGCACGGCTGGAGGGCAGCGACTTTTCCGAGTGCGACCTGCGCCAGGCGAACCTCGACCGGGTGGTGGCGGGAGAGAGCCTGTTCGTGCGCACCGACTTCACCGGTGCCACGCTGCGCGGCGCGAACCTGATCGATGCCAACCTGTCGAAGAGCCTGCTGCCGATGGCCGACCTGAGCGGCGCGAACCTGTTCAGGGCCGACGTCTCGCAGACGCTGATCGATCCGTCCACGCGCACAGAAGGCGCCTACACGCACAACGCGAAGACGCGGCCGCTTCGCCGGGACACGCCTGCCCAGTGACGCAGACAGCCGCCAAGACATGACCCTGGACCAGCTGCAGGACCACATCCGACATGGCGTACCCATTGTGGACACCGACCTTCGCATGCTCGACCTGGGCGGCGTCGACCTGTCCGGTGCCGTGCTGGAGCGCGTCAATCTCGCGGGCGCGCGGCTGGCCGGCGCCAACCTTGAGGACAGCCGCCTGATGGCCTGCGCGCTCCGGCAATCGGACCTGGCGCACGCCGGGTTGCAGGGCGCGAAGTTCCAGCACTGCGACCTGGCCGGCGCGCGGCTGGCGCATGCCGACGCCGGCGGCGCCTCGTTCTTCGCGTCGAGCCTGGACAACGCCGACCTGAGCGAGGCCGTTCTCGACCGGTGCAGCTTCGTCAAGAGCCGGTTGAGCGGCACACTGATGCGCACGGAGCACTTCGACCGCGTCACCTTCGCGGAGTCGGTGCTGGAGCGCACCGATTTCTCCCGGGCATCGCTGAGCTTCGCGACCTTTCATCAGCTGGACCTGCGCAGCGCCGTCTTCGCGCAGGCCGCGTGCGAAAGCTGCGTGTTCGTCGAATGCGACCTGACGGCGCAGCGCTTCGCCGGACTGCGGATGGCGCTGTGCCAGTTCACCGACAGCCGGCTGGACGATGCCGACTTCTCCGGCGCCGAGCTGACCCAGAGCAACTTCAAGGGTGCCAGCCTGCGCAACGCGCGCTTCGACGGTGTGCAGGCCGGGCAGACGCTCTTCCCCGAGGCCGATCTGAGCGGCGCGAACTGCAGCGGCGGCCGCTTCGAGCAATCGATGTGGGCCGACGCCACGCTGGCGGGTGCGAACTTCGAGAAGGCGCACGTGCCGATGGGCGTGTTTCACCGTGCGCGCTGCGCGGGCGCGAACTTTCGCGACGCCCAGCTGCAGGACGCCGACTTCGCCTATGCCGACCTCGGCGGTGCCGACCTGCGCGGCGCGCACTTCATGCGCACGCGCATGCACCGGGCGTTGCACAAGGACACCCGTTTCTCGTCACGCGGCGGCATCATCGAAAACGATCCCGAGCTCCACAAGGCCGAGACCTGGTCGGGAATGCCATGAGCCGCGGCGCTGACTCTTTCTTCTTTCTTTCACCCGCGTTCACTGCGCTGAACAAAAAAGGAAACACGCCATGAATGTTGTTGCACTGCGACCCGCGCCGATCGCCGCGGACCCGGTCCATCTCCTGGGCCGCGTGACGGCCGTCGCACCGGACGGTCAGGTCGGCGTGGAGGACGAGTCGGGCGCGGCCTGGCTGTGCCGCCGCGCCGCGAGCTGCCTGCTGCTGCCCCGGCCCGGCGACACCGTGATGCTCTCGGGGCCCGACCGGCTGCGTGTGTGGCTCATTGCCGTGGTCGAGCAGGCCGATGCATCCGCGAGCCGCATCGAGGCGCCCGGCGACGTGGTGCTCGCTTCAGCCACGGGGTCGGTGACGGTCGAGAGCGCCGCCGACCTTCGGCTGCATGGCGCCGGCGCGCTCGACATGCAGGCCGCGCAGTGGACGCTCAAGGCGCAGCGCGCACAGTGCAACGTCGACGAGATGCACTACACCGGGCAGCGGGCCGATGCCACCGTGGGCCACGCGCGCATCTTCGGCAAGGTGTTCGAGACCGTGGCCGACCGCGTGATGCAGATGGCGCGCAACGCCTTTCGCATCGTGGACGACACCGAGCAGGTGCGCGTCGGCCACATGGACATGGAGGCGGCGCAGTCGGTGCGCATCCATGCCCAGCACACGCTCGTGACGGGCACCGACCTTGTCAAGGTCGATGCTTCGCAGATCCACATGGGTTGAACAAGGAGTCCTATCGTGTTTGCCAACTGTCAGCTGATGGGTATGGACCTGGCGTTTCCCGACGTGTGCCGTACGCCGGTGCCGATCCCGTTTCCCAACATGGGCATGGGCTTCATGGCGCTGCCCAACGCATGGAACATCCTGTTCATGGCCATGCCCGCGCACAACATGGCGACCACCATTCCCATCACGCTCGGCGACCAGCCCGGCGTGCTCGGCGGCGTGGTCTCGCAGACCTTCATGCAGCAGGCGCGCCACGTCACGGGTGCGTTCAAGACCATCATCAAGGGCACGCCGGCCACGCGCATGACCAGCCTCACCACGCAGAACCGCTGCAACATGGTCGGCGCGCGCATCGTGCCGAGCCAGTTCAAGGTGGTGATCCTGTCGGCTTGAGCGCCGCGGGCTCGGGGGCCGCGGGCCTGACCCTTCAGGCCGCGGCCCGTTGCGCCGCCCCCGCCAGCGTCACCTGCTGCGGAAACCCCACCCACACGGCCAGCGCCGAGTAGTTGTCGCGCGACTCGTCGGCCTTGGCCTCCGCGGCGCGGCGGATCAGCGCGAGCCACTCTTCCGCGCTGTCGGCCAGCTGCAGCGAGCGCTCCATCACCTGTTGCGAGATCAGCTGCCAGAGCCCGTCGGTGCACAGCAGGAATGCGTCGCCGTCGGCCAGGCGCCGCGGCGCGGTGAGCGTGGCCTCGGCCGTGGCGCGTGCGCCGAGTGCGCGGTACAGCAGGTTGGTCTTCACCAGCCGCTCGCCGCCGTTCTGGTGGCTCGCGGCGGCGTCGCCGGAGCGCTCGGACAGGCTGTGGTCTTCGGTGCGCTCCATGAGCGCGCCGCGCCGGAACCAGTAGAGGCGGCTGTCGCCCACGTGGGCCCAGCAGGCCTGGTTGGTGGCGCGGTCGACGAACAGCGAGACGAAGGTGGCGCTCATGCGGCTTTGCTCCGATAGCTCGCGCTGCCTGGCCAGGATGGCGTCGTTGGCCGACTTCACGCAGCGCTGGATGCTGTCGGGCGCCAGCGAGGGGTCGTCCACGAAGGCGTTGAGGGCGGTGTCCACCGCGATGCGCGAGGCCAGCTCGCCGCCCGCGTTGCCGCCCACGCCGTCGCTCACCACGAAGCAGGCGTTGCGCTCGTCCAGGTGGTAGCCGATGGCGTCCTGGTTGCCGCTGCGCTCGCCCACGCAGGAGAACTGCGAGGTCGACACGGGCACGGCGAAGGAGTGGGCCGCTTTGTCGGTCATGGTGTCAGGCACGGCGGGCCTCCTTCAACCGTTCCATCTCCTTGTCGTAGGCCTGCTGGAACGCGCGGCCGAAGACGGCCTGGAAGTCGTCTTCCACGGCCGCGGTGGTCTCCGTGTGCAGCGCCTGCAGCCGGCGCCACAGGCGCGCCTCGCGCCCGCCGGGCAGCAGCTTCTCGCCCAGGCCGCCGTCGTGCGGCGTGTCGCGGGCGAGCGCGGCGGGGTCGAAGCTCTTGAGCAGTGTGAGCAGCGCGGCGCGCATGCCGGCGACCATGCCGAGCTGGTGCGACTGCAGGTCGCCCAGCGCGTCGTGCACAGCGGCCTCGGGCGGCAGGAAGCCGGGCATGCGCGCGCCGAACATCTGCATCAGCACGGCGCGGCCGTTGGGCAGGATCTTGAACGGGTTGTTCTCCTCGTCCACGATCATGGTGATCTCGGCGCGCACCTCGCGCTTGAGCATGGCGCGCGACGACAGCAGCTCGATGGTGCCGTCGGTGAAGGCCCGCATGATGCGGCCCAGGCGCTGCATGGCCTCGAGGTCCATCGGCTGCTGGCCGGCCAGCTCGGGCACGCCCGCGCCTTCGAGGAAGGCCTTGAACAGGGCTTCGGAGGCGGGCGAGGGCGGCGCAGCGGATGCGGGCGATGCCGGTGTTGCAGGCGTGGCGGCGACAGGTGCGGCCACGGGTGCGACCGGCACTGCGACGGCGGGAGGCGGTGCCACGGCGACCGGCGGCGGCACGACCGGCGCGGCCACCACGGGAGGTGGTGCGGGAGGCGGCGGCGGCGGAGGTGGAGGTGGAGGTGGAGGTGGAGGTGGAGGTGGAGGTGGAGGTGGAGGTGGGGCCTCCAGCTTCACTGGTTCCGCCACGGGCGCAGGCGCGGCCACAGGCATCGGCGGGCGGAACTGCGCTGACACTTCGCGCGCATGGTTCGGTTGGCTGTAGCCCTGCATCGCCGGCTTGTTCCGCAGCAGGTCGAGCGCGGGGTGCGGCTCGCCCGGCAACAGCGTGTCGTGGTGCGCGAGCGATGTGGGGCGGGGATCGGCCAGCGGCGAGTGCGCGCTGTCGTCGGCCGCGAAGAACGAGAGCGGATCGACCCCGCGCTTCAGTGCGATGTCCGACATGCCACCGGCCGCGTGCGGGTTCAGCTCGGCGAGCGGGTCTGCCGGGTTCCTGCGCGCCTGCGAGGGCAGCTCGAAGGGCTCGTGCGCCATCGGGTCGGGCATGGGCGCGGGTGCGCTGTCGACGCGTCGCGGCGCGTTCGCGAGGATGGCGTCCCAGTCGGCCGCCGAAGGCATCTGCGCCGCCGCCGCTGGGGCACTGCCGATGTTGCTGCTGTTGTCGCTCGCCTTCGGTGGCGCTGCGGGCGGTTGCGCAGGGGCGACGAAAGGCGCGGGCGGTGGCACCGGCGCGGGCACGAACGCCGGTGAAGGTGCCGGTGCGCGCTCGGGCTCCGGCGCACGCTGGGGCGTCGGCACGGCCGCCGCAGGCTGCGCGTCGCCGATGGGCAGCGCGCCTTCGCCGAACAGGTCTGCGAACACATCGGCGCCAGGCGATGACGGCAGCAGGTCACCGATGGGGCTCGCCTGCACCGGTGCGGCGCCAAGTGCCGGGGAGAGCGGTTGCACGGGCGGGGGAGAAAAGGGCGGTGGAGGTGGCGGTGGAGGGGGCGATGGAGGAACGACCGCCACCGTGGGCTCCAGCGGCACCGCAGGCACCGCGCGCTGCGCGCTCGCGGCTTCCAGCACGTAGCTGCCGATCGTCACGCGGTCGCCATCGGCCACGCGCGACTCCTGCTCGTGCGCGAGCGTGCTGCCGTTCACGCCGATGGGCAGCACCGCGCTCATGTTGCGCAGCACCACCGCACCGTCTTCGTCGAAGCGCACCGTGGCCTGCAGGCGCGAGATCTGGCGCTGTTCGTCGGGCAGCACCAGGTGGTTGTCGGGGCTGCGCCCGATGGTGCCGCCGGGCGCCGCAAGCCACGCCGAGGGCCCCGCGGTCACCGGCCTGCCGGCATGTTCGATCACTGTCCAACGCATCGCATCTCCCTGGTCGTCGTTTCTCGCCGGCCGCATCGAGGCGCGCCATTGGCGATGTCCATCATCAACGCTTCATTCGTTTCGCTGCCTCGAAGGCCGGGCCCCACACCGGATGCTTGCGCTCCGCCACGCTGAGGTCGAAGGTGGGGAACGCGTCGAGGAGCTTGCGGAACTGCGCGCGGCACTCGGGGATCTGGTTGGCCACGCAGTAGCTGAAGGCCTCGAGCTTCATGGCCTCGAGCCGCGTGTTGGCGTCGGCACCGTCGAACACCGACACGCCGCCGCTCTTGAGCGTGCTCACGGCCTTGGCGTAGTCGCCTTCGTCATAGGCCTGTTGCGCGCGCTCCAGCGTGGTGCGCGCTACCTGCTGGCTGAGTCGTTCGGGTTGGGGTGCGGGATCGGGTGCGGGCGGCGGGGTGGTGCAACCCCCGACCATCAAAAGAGTGAACGCCAGAGCTGGCAGACATGACTTCAATCTTTTCTCCTACCTGCTGAATGCAATGTTCGAGTTAGTGTGCCGCTGAGTTGCGACAAGCACGCGATGCGCCATCGTAAATGCGCATGCTTTCGATAATATAGGTCGCAACCATATCGGGGAGAACTCAATGCATCGAAGAACCTTGCTACAAGGCGCACTTGCAACGACACCTTTGTTTGCAGGCCTGGTCAGTGGATGCGCATCGACGGCCAGGTCGATGCCCACGCCCTACGCGGTGACCATCAAGATCGACGAGGGCGTGAACCCCGACGGACGCGGGCAGGCGGCGCCCATCCTCGTGAAGGTCTTCGAACTGAAATCTTCCGGTAACTTCGAGACGGCAGACTACTTTGCACTGCAGGACCGCGACCGCGAGACGCTCATGACGGAGCTCGTGAACGCCGACCAGGCCATCATGCGCAGCGGCGAAGAGCGCGTGTTCAAGCGAGAAGCCGGGCTCGACTCGCGCGCCATCGGCATCATCGCGGGCTATCGCAAGCTGGAAGCCTCTCGCTGGCGCATCGTGCTGCCGCTGAAAGAGCCAAAGCAAACCAATCTCTACAAGGTGTGGCAGTTCTCGCCGAGCGACCAGGCGGTGCAGGTGGCCATTCGCAAGACCGGCATCGAGCTGATACCAAGTCGTTAGTTTTCTCGGCGTCTTGCTGTCTTGCTAGTACGAAAGTGCGTGTCGTCAGCGAATGAAAAGCCATGCCGCATTCAAGACACGCCGTGTAGCATCAGACGCATAAAAAAGCAGATCGATCGGGGGGTCGTTCATCAGCGCACCTCCCGCTTCCGTTGAGCAATTCCAGGAGGTTCTTTGGTGACAGTCCGCAATCCGGGCGCCGGAAGAAATGGCGCCCAACCGCAGGCATTGGCGAATCGCGTGGTGTGGTCCGAGGGCATGTACCTTCGGCCGCAGCACTTCCAGCAACTGGAACGCTATGTCGAGCAGTACGTGACCCGCCGCACCGCCGGCCTGCAAGGCGCTTCCTGGGGCTGGCTGCATCTGGAGATCGACCGCGATGCCTACGCGCTCGGCCGCGTATCGCTGCAGAGCGGCGCAGGCGTGCTGCCCGACGGCACGCCGTTCGCGTTCGGCGCCGAAGACGCACCGCTTCCCTACGAAGTACCCACCGACCTCACCGACGAACTCATCGTGCTCGCGTTGCCGCTGCGCAGGCCGGGCAGCGAAGAGGTCATCTTCACGGAAGAAGAAGGCTCGGCCGCGCGCTACGGCGTGATCGAGCGCGAGGTGAACGACGGCAACGCCGTGGCCCTGGGCCCCGCCACGCTGCAGCTCGCGTCGCCGCGCCTGCGCCTGGCGCGTGCCTCGTCGCTCACCGCCGAGTGGCAGGCCATCGGCGCGGTGCGCGTGATCGAGCGGCGCACCGACCACAAGCTGGTGGTCGACGCCAACTACATTCCGCCGGTGCTCGACGCGTCGGCGCACGCCATGCTGCGCAGCATGATCGCGGAGCTGCACGGCCTGCTCACGCAGCGCTCCGAGGCGCTGGCCTCGCGGCTGTCGCAGCCGGGCCGCGGCGGCGTGAGCGAGGTGTCCGACTTCCTGCTGCTGGAGCTGGTCAATCGCTATCTTGCGACCACCTGGCACGCACAGCAGGCGGTGCAGGTTCATCCTGAGCACCTGTTCATCGACTGGCTCAAGCTGGCCTGCCACCTGGCCACGCACACCTCGCCCACGCGCCGGCCGGTGGTGTGGCCGGTGTACGACCACGACAACCTCAACGAAAGCATTCGTCCGCTGATGGAAGAGCTGCGCCGTTCGCTGTCGGCCGTGCTCGAACAGAGCGCCATCGCCATCGAGCTCGAGGAGCGCAGCCACGGCGTGCGCGTGGGCCGCATGCCCGACCCGGTGCTGGTGCGCAACGCGGGTTTCGTGCTCGCGGTGCATGCCGACCTGCCGGCCGAGGCCATCCAGCAGCGCTTCCCCACGCAGGTGAAGATCGGTTCGGTGGAGCGCATCCGCGACCTCGTGCAGCTGCAGCTGCCCGGCGTGGTGGTGCGGCCGCTGCCGGTGGCGCCGCGGCAGATTCCGTACAACGCGGGCTACCACTACTTCGAGCTCGACAAGAGCGGCGACATGTGGCGCCAGCTCGAGAAGTCGGGCGGCGTCGCGATGCACCTGGCCGGTGACTTTCCGGGTCTGGCCATGGAGTTCTGGGCGATCCGTCCGTGAGGGACCCTATGAACAACGACATGGCCGTCGGCCAGGGCGGCTTCGTGCCGCCGAATCCGGGCGGCGGTGCCACCGGGAACGGCATGGGCAACGGAATGGGCACCGGCATGGGCGATGGCTCCGCCCCGCGCGGCCTCGGTGCGCAGCCCGAGTCCTTCACCGCATGGCACGACACACGCCGCCCGCATGCGGGCGACACGGCCATTGCCGGCAACAACCCGCTGGTGGCCGCGGCCAATCCGCTGCTCGACCTGATCCCGCAGATCCGCGCCACCGGCCACCACCCCGCGCCCGCGCAGCTGCGCGAGCACCTGGTCGACGAGGTGCGCCGCTTCGAGACGCGCGCGCAGCAGGCCGGAATCGCGCCCGAGGTGATCATCGGCGCGCGCTACTGCCTGTGCACGGCCGTCGACGAGGCCGCCGCACTCACGCCGTGGGGCGGCAGCATCTGGTCGTCCCAGAGCCTGCTGGTGATGTTCCACAACGAGACCTGGGGCGGCGAGAAGTTCTTCCAGCTGCTGTCGCGCCTGGTGCAGAACCCGCAGCAGCACCTGCACCTGATCGAGCTCATCTACTTCTGCCTGGCCATGGGCTTCGAGGGGCGCTTTCGCGTCATCGACAACGGCCGCTCGCAGCTTGAAACCCTCAAGCAGCGGCTGCTGCAGATCATTCGCCAGACACGCGGCGAGATTGCGGTGCCGCTGTCGCCGCACTGGCAGGACGCCAGCGCACCGGTGCGCCGCGCGCGCAACTGGCTGCCGGTGTGGGCGGTGGGCGCGGTGGCGGCGGTGCTGCTGGTGCTGGCCTTTGCGCTGCTCACCTTCAACCTGGCCGGTACGTCAGACGGCGCCTTCGCGGCCGTCAACGCGGTGCGGCTGCCGCAGACCGCGCGCGCCGTGGTCATGCCCGCGCCGCAACCGCGCCTGCAGCGCTTCCTGGAAGCCGAGATCCGCGACGGCCTGCTGACCGTGCGCGACGAGGCCGACCGCAGCGTGGTGGTGCTGCGCGGCGACGGCCTGTTCGCCTCCGGCTCCGACCGCGTGCTCGACCGCTATGCGCCGGTGCTCGCGCGCGTGGCCGATGCGCTGAATTCGGTGGAAGGCAATGTGCTGGTCAGCGGCTTCAGCGACGACCAGCCGATACGCAGCGTGCGCTTCCCCTCCAACTGGCAACTTTCGCAGGCCCGCGCCGACGCGGTGAAGAAAATGATTTCGCAGCGCATTGCACGGCCCGAACGCCTGCGCGCCGAAGGCCGCGGCGATGCCGAGCCGCTGGTGCCCAACGACTCGGCCGCGAACCGCGCGCGCAACCGGCGCGTCGAAGTCACGCTGCTGGTGGCGCCGGTGGCGGGTGCTTCGAATGCGCAGGGGCAGCCTTCGTTGCCTGCATTGCAGGCACCGCAAGCAGGAGGTGCCCGCTGATGCTGCGCGCCTTCTTCCGTTTCCTCATCAGCCGCGACCTGTGGGTCTTCCTGGGCCTTGTCGCGGTCGCGTTCCTGATCTGGGTCATCGGCCCGGTCATCGCCGTGGGCCGCTACCGCCCGTTCGAAGACGAGATCGTGCGCATCGTGGTCATCGCGCTGATGTTCGCGGTCTGGATCGCACGGGTCATCTACCGCAAGTGGCGCGAGCGCCGGCTCAACGCACAGCTGCTCAACCAGCTGCGCACGCCTTCCAAGAAGGAAAAAGAGGCCAAGCCCGAAGACGCGCCCGAAATCAAGGAGCTGCAAAGCGGCTTCACCGACGCCACGGCCATCCTGAAGAACATGCGCTTCGGCGAGGGCGCCGACGGCAAGGGCGCCGGCCGCTTCTCGCTGTTCGACCGGCAGTACCTGTACCAGCTGCCCTGGTACATCTTCATCGGGGCGCCGGGCTCGGGCAAGACCACGGCGCTGGTCAACTCCGACCTCGACTTTCCGCTGGCCGACCAGCTCGGCAAGGCCGCAGTGCGCGGCATTGGCGGCACGCGCAACTGCGACTGGTGGTTCACCAACGAGGCAGTGCTGATCGACACGGCGGGCCGCTACACCACGCACGAGAGCAACCGCGAGACCGACGAGGGCGAGTGGAAGGGCTTCATCGAGCTGCTGAAGAAGTTCCGTCCGCGCCAGCCGATCAACGGCGCCATCCTCACCATCAGCATCGCCGACCTGCCCCTGGCCGACGACGCGCAGCGCGCGCGCCATGCCATGGCGCTGCGCAAGCGGCTGCTGGAGCTGCGCCAGGACCTGGGCATCGACTTTCCGGTATACGTGCTGGTCACCAAGACCGACCTGCTGGCCGGCTTCAACGAGTACTTCGGATCGCTGGGCCGCGCCGAGCGCCAGCAGGTGTGGGGCTTCACCTTTCCGATTGCGGGCACTGCGGCAAAGAAGACGGGCAAGGGTGCCGCCCCGGTGGCCGGCGACCTGCGCGAGCGCTTCCACCAGGAGTACAAGCTGCTGCACCAGCGCCTGGACGAGCGCCTGCCCGAGCTGCTCGCGGCCGAGTCCGACCCGATGCGCCGCGCGCAGGCCTACCTGCTGCCGCAGCAGTTCGCGAGCTTCGAGGACATCCTGGGCACCTTCCTGGCCGATGTGTTCAACCCGTCGAAGTTCGAGGCCGCCTCGATGCTGCGCGGCGTGTACTTCACCAGCGGCACGCAGGAGGGCACGGCCTTCGACCGCGTGATGGGCGCCATCAAGCGCTATCTGCAGGTCAATGCGCCGCCGGCACCGCCGCCGGGTCCGGGCAAGAGCTACTTCCTGAAGGAGCTGCTGCAGCAGGTGATCTTCCGCGATGCGGGCGTGGCGGGCACCAACCTGCGCTGGTACCGGCGCAAGCGGGCCATCGACATTGCGGGCTACAGCGTGATCGGCGTGCTGCTGGTGCTGCTGCTGGGCGCCTGCGTGAACAGCTGGCGCAACAACAAGGACTACGTGGCCGAGGTCGACGGCAACGCCAAGGCCTTCAACAAGGCGGCGGCGCGCGGCGAGCTGCCGACGGTGGTCGACTCCAGCGGCGACATCGCGAGTTCGCTGCTCATCCTGGACAAGCTGCGCGACCTGCCGAAGTCGACCCGCTTCGACATCGACGAGCCGCCCGTGTCCTACCGCTTCGGCCTCTACCAGGGCGAGAAGCTGCAGGCCGCGACCGACGGCGTGTACCAGCGCGCGCTCGAAACCGTGCTGCTGCCGCAGGCCGCCCAACGGGTCGAACAGTCGCTGCGCGACGCGGCGAAGAACGACACGGAGTACAGCTACGAGGCGCTCAAGGCCTACCTGATGCTGTTCGACGCCGAGCGCTACGACGCGGACTTCCTGCAGGCCTGGCTGCTGAGCGACGTGGACCGCAAGATCGGCGCCTCGCTCACGCGGGAGCAGCGCACCCACCTCGAGGCGCACCTGAAGGCGCTGTTCACGGGACGCGTGCTGACCTCGCCCTTCGCCAAGGACGAGCGGCTCGTCACGCAGACGCGCGAGCGCCTGGCCGGCATGCCGCTGGCGCAGCGCTCGTACGCGCGGCTGCGCCGCATCCTGCTGCAGACCAGTCCGCCCAATGCCTTCACCATCGCGGAGGCGGGCGGGGCCGAGTCGGCGCTGGTCATCCGCCGGGCCAGCGGCAAGCCGCTGACCGACGGCATCTCCACGCTGTTCACCTACCGCGGCTACTGGGACATCTTCGACAAGCGCATGGCCGAGACCACGCTGTCGCTGGAGCAGGAAGACCGCTGGGTGCTGCAGATCCGCGCGCCGGGCATCGCCGACATCACCTCGCGCGAACTGCTGCTGCGCGAGGTGCGCCGCCTCTACCTGACCGACTACATCAAGGTGTGGGACGAGTACCTGGCGGACATTCGCCTGGCCGACAGCCGCTCGCTGCTGCAGAGCATCCAGATGACGCGCGTGCTGTCGACCTCGGAGTCGCCGATGTCGCGCATCATCCGCGGCGCCGCGCGCGAGACCGACCTGCTGCGCAACCACGACGAGGCCGCGCGCAGCCTGCTCGACCAGGCGCAGAACCGGGTGCAGACCACGCGCGAGCGCATCGAGCAGCTCATCGGCCAGCCCGACGGCAGCCAGCGTCGCAACACGCAGCTCGACCGCCCCGAGTCGCTGGTCGACAACCACTTCGAGCCGCTGCGCCGCATGGTCACGGCGCCCAAGCAGGGCGGCCAGGCGCCCATCGACGCGACGGCCGCGCTCATCAACGAGCTCTACACCTTCCTCACCGCCACCGACAGCGCATTGCGCAGCGGCAACATTCCGCCGTCGAGCGACGCGGTGACCAAGGTGCAGGCCGAAGCAGGGCGCCTGCCGGTGCCGTTCCAGGGCATGCTGAACGACCTGTCGGCCACGGCGTCGTCGAAGGCGGCGGCGGTGACGCGGCAGAACATCGGGCAGAGCGCGGCGGCGAGCATCGGCTCGTTCTGCAACCAGGCGATCGCGGGGCGCTACCCGTTCACGCGCGGCTCGAACCGCGACGTGGCCTCGGGCGACTTCGCGCAGCTGTTCGCGCCGGGCGGGATGATGGACGACTTCTTCCAGAAGAACCTCGTCACGCAGGTCGACACCTCGGTCAACCCGTGGGCCTTCAAGCGCGGCGTGGACGGCAGCGCGTCGGGGCGCTCGGGCTACCTCGATTCGTTCCAGAAGGCGCAGGCCATTCGCGACGTGTTTTTCTCGGGCATGGCGGGCGGGCGCACCCCGTCGTTCACGCTGGACATCCGGCCCGAGGACATGGACGCCGCGCTCACGCAGTTCACGCTCGACATCGACGGCCAGACGGTGCGCTACGCGCACGGCCCGCAGGCACCGTCCACCGTGAAGTGGCCCGGCCCGCGCAACAGCAACCAGGTGCGCCTGCAGGTGACCACCGCCAACGGCACGCCGGCGGGCGGCATCGTGACGGAAGGTCCGTGGGCCCTGCACCGCCTGTTCGACAAGGCCTCGATCTCGGCGGGCAAGTCGCCCGAGTCTTTCAATGCGACCTTCGACCTGCAGGGCAAGAAGGTGGTGCTGGCGGTGACGGCCAACAGCGTCTACAACCCGCTGCGTTTGCCGCAGATGAACAGCTTCTCGTGCCCGGGGAAGTCATGAGCATGAACCACATCTTGCGCGCGGCGAATCTTCTTTCTCCCTCCCCTTCCGGGAGAGGGCAGGGGTGGGGGCGAGCGGCGCATCCATCGAGCGCTCTGCCTGCCCCCATCCCGGCCTTCCCCCAGGGGGAGAAGGAGCAACACGGGTGCTCTGCATGAACAGCGCCATTCCCCCGCAGGCCTGGGTCCCCGTCGACGAGCAGATCGGCTGGTACGGCAAGCTCCCCGGCGCCGGTGACTTTCTCTACCGCCGCGTGCCGCGCGAGTTGCAGGCCTGGTGGGACCGTTGGATGCAGAACGGCCTGGGCAGCTTCAAGCGCTGGCCCGACGCCATGACGCGCCACTACGCCGTGGCACCCGTGTGGAACTTTGCGATCCCCGCCACGCAAGGGGTGGACGCCGTGCAGTTCGGCTGCCTCGCCCCCAGCTGCGACCGCGTGGGCCGCTACTACCCCGTGTGCGTCACGCTGCAGGTGGCCGCGCACAACTACCGGCCGTCCGTGCTCGAGGGCTCGGCCGCCTGGTACTGGCAGTGCGGCACCGCGCTGCTGCAGGCCATTCGCCACGGCGTGGCACCCGACCAGTTCGACGCGCAGGTGCTCGCCGCGGGCCGCGCTGGATTTCACACCGCCAGCGGCGGCTCGGACGACATCCTGTCGATCCTCGGGCCTACAGCCGGTGGCGAGAGTGCCCAGCAGCGCCTGGGCTGGCCCGAGCTTCCACTGTGTTTCGACCCCTTCGGCAGCACCAGCTACTGGTGGACCAACCAGGCCGACGGGTCGCCGTTGCGCACCGCCGCCCATGGCGGGGGACTCAACACACCGCTGTTTTCGAAATTGTTTTCGCAGGGGCATGTGCCATGGGCATGACGCGTCGAACGAGCCACAAGAGCCACGGCCCCGCAGGAGGAGGAAACGCATGACGACCACGAACGGTACAGGCGCAGGCACAGGCCTGGGCAGTCCGCCGGCCGACCCGCAGGAACGCCCGCACCCGCTGGGCGTGGGCCATCGGCTCGACGAGTTCGAACTGCTCGAGGTGATCGGCGAAGGCGGCTTCGGCATCGTCTACCGCGCCTACGACCACTCGCTGCAGCGCGAGGTGGCCATCAAGGAGTACATGCCCTCGATGCTCGCGCGCCGCGTGGGCGACAACAGCGTGCACGTGCGCTCCGAGCGGCTCACCGCCACCTTCGAGGCCGGCCTGCGCAGCTTCATCAACGAGGCGCGCACGCTCGCGCAGTTCAGCCACCCGGCGCTGGTGCGCGTGCATCGCTTCTGGGAGTCGAACTCCACCGCCTACATGGCGATCCAGCTCTACAAGGGCCGCACGCTGCGCCGCCTGGCCGAGGAAGATCCGGGCAAGGTCACCGAGACCTGGCTGCTGGGCATGCTCGGGCCGCTGCTGGGCGCGCTCGAGACGCTGCACCGCAGCCAGTGCTTCCACCGCGACATCGCGCCCGACAACATCTTCATCCAGCACGACGACCTGCCGGTGCTGCTCGACTTCGGCGCCGCACGCAAGTCGATTGCCGACCTGGTCGACGAGGTGGCCGTGATGGTGAAGTCGGGCTACTCGCCCATCGAGCAGTACGCCGACGACAACACGCTGCTGCAGGGCCCGTGGACCGACCTTTATGCGCTGGGTGCCGTGCTGTACCGCGCGGTCACCGGCAACCCGCCGCCTTCGGCCGTGGTGCGCAGCGTGCAGGACGCCTACGTGCCGCTGTCGTCGATGGGCCGTGCCGACCTGAGCCCGGCCTTCTGCGCAGCGGTCGACCACACGCTGGCCGTGCACAGCAAGGACCGCACGCAGACCGTGGCGGCCTTCGCGGCCGAGCTGGGGCTGCTGAAGCTCGGCGACATCTACGTGAACGGCATGGCCGCGCCGACGGTGATCATTGCCGCCGCGCCCGTGCCGGCCGCGCCGCCGCCGCCGGAGCTGGCGCCGCACCAGTTCGCGCCTGCGTCGGCACCGGTGCCGCTGGAGCCGACCGGCGCGCCCAGCTTCTCGACGCCGCCGGTCGCGGCGGCCGAGCCCGTGATGGTCAAGGCCGCGAACCCCGTGAAGGCTGCGGCACCCGCTTCGCGACCGGCGTCACCGGCACCGAAGAAGAAGTCGTCGGGCAAATCGTCTGGCAAGTCGTGGCTGCTGGTCGGCGGCCTGGTGGTGGCGCTGGTGGCGGTCGGCAGCTGGATCGGCCTGCGCCTGACCACGACCAAGCAGGACACCTCGACCGCGATGGTGCCGGTGCCGCCGCCGGGCGCGCCGATGTCGAACCCCGCGTCGCCGCCGGCCGCCATGCCCGCGGGTACGGCGGCCACGCCAACCGCGACCGACGGCGTGCCTGCGACCGGTGGCGGCGCGGTGGCCGGCGCAACGCCCCCCGCCACGCCCGCCAGCGCCCCCGTGGCGTCCAACGGCCCGTTGACGCCGCTCGACAACGTGCCGGTCAACCCGCCGCCGACGACCATCCCCCCTGAGGCCGCGCTTGCCACGGCCGAGACCGAGGACTGGAACC
>NNBU01000008.1_pt1 | contig 37438 bp, 30 predicted proteins | sample 1173781 | NCBI WGS metagenome assembly NNBU01 (sample SAMN07173937, study PRJNA388173) | plant metagenome | biome: Plant school; feature: Soil; material: Symbiotic tissue of Blasia pusilla L.; isolation source: symbiotic tissue sample KVJ2 | host: Blasia pusilla | place: Norway: Troms, Kvaloya...
GCCAAATCTAGAGGGAAGTTGTGAGCGTTGCGCTCGTGCATTACTTCCATACCCAGGTTAGCGCGGTTGATTACATCCGCCCAAGTTGCAATTACACGACCTTCAGAGTCAATGATTGATTGGTTGAAGTTGAAACCGTTCAAGTTGAACGCCATTGTGCTGACACCCAAGGCGGTGAACCAGATTCCGATTACAGGCCATGCTGCGAGGAAGAAGTGCAGTGAACGGCTGTTGTTGAAGGAAGCGTATTGGAAGATTAGACGACCGAAGTAACCGTGGGCTGCAACGATGTTGTATGTTTCTTCTTCTTGACCGAATTTGTAACCGTAGTTTTGAGATTCGGTTTCGGTGGTTTCACGAACTAGTGAGGAAGTTACTAGTGAACCGTGCATTGCAGAGAACAAGCTTCCGCCGAATACACCTGCTACACCTAATTGGTGGAAGGGGTGCATTAAGATGTTGTGTTCTGCTTGGAACACGATCATGAAGTTGAATGTTCCAGAGATACCTAAAGGCATACCATCTGAGAAGGAACCTTGTCCGATGGGGTATACCAAGAATACTGCGGTTGCTGCTGCTACTGGAGCAGAATATGCGATCGCAATCCAAGGACGCATACCTAAGCGGTAGGATAGTTCCCATTCACGACCCATGTAGCAGAATATGCCAATCAGGAAGTGGAAGATTACTAGTTGGTAAGGGCCGCCGTTGTACAACCACTCATCTAAGGATGCTGCTTCCCAAATTGGGTAGAAGTGCAAGCCGATAGCGTTGGAGGAAGGTACTACTGCACCAGAGATGATATTGTTTCCGTAGATTAAGGAACCTGCTACTGGTTCACGGATGCCATCGATGTCTACTGGAGGTGCTGCGATGAAAGCGACTACGAAGCAAGCGGTAGCTGCTAGTAGGGTGGGGATCATGACTACGCCGAACCAACCGATGTAAATCCGGTTGTTGGTGCTGGTGATCCATTCGCAGAATCGATCCCATACGTTGGCGCTTTCGCGACGTTGTAAGGTTGTTGTCATTGTTTTATAAGTGCGGTTAGTTATTTATGAATCAGGCAGTTTTGTTTTTGCCTGTGAATGTACTTTACACTCCTTTACAATTTTTAATCAAGTTTTATTACTTCAGTAAAGCTGATACAACTTATCAGTTTTGCTTATTTATGGTTTCGTTTACGTGAGGTACACCCGTAAGGGCACTGCCGTGCCCCTTGCGATCGTTCGGGAACCGTTCCACCTTTTCCACATCCCGTAAAAGTCAGCTAAACCAGTAAATCACGAACACACCTAGTTCCTGGCATCCTAGAACCAGGAATTTTTGATGTCTATTCTTACTACCTCTTGAGGTGCAGGGTCAGGGTATGTGGATTTTTTGATGTTTTTACCCAGAAAATTGATGTCATTTTCCAGATAAAGTTCATATATCTAAAGCTGTTGGAGTATTAGTCTAAGAACTTTAGGGATATAAGATAGATAGAAATAGGGGATATAGAGAAATAGTAAATTGATTTTATAAAATCAAATTAGAAAATTACTAGACAGATAATTTCCTCAAAAATGTACTAAAAAGGGTCAATTACTAGAAAATTAGTAGAAATAAAGTGTAATAGGCATGAAACCATTGGAAACAGGTCTTTCTGTTGATTCTCGATATAACCCAGCAGCGATTGAGGAAAAATGGCAAAAAACATGGGCAGAACTTGGCTTAGATCGGACACCTACAGCTAGCAACAAGCCAAAATTTTACGCCTTATCCATGTTCCCTTATCCATCAGGCAGCCTACACATGGGTCACGTCCGTAATTATACGATTACCGATGTGATTGCCCGCCTCAAGCGAATGCAAGGGTATCGGGTAATACAGCCAATGGGTTGGGATGCCTTTGGCTTGCCAGCAGAAAACGCCGCTATTGATCGTGGTGTACCACCAGCAAAGTGGACTTATCAGAATATGGCCCAGATGCGTCAACAATTACAGCGTCTTGGCTTATCCATTGATTGGGAATGTGAACTTGCTACCTGTTCACCGGATTATTATAAGTGGACACAATGGATCTTCTTGCAGTTTTTGCAAGCGGGGTTAGCTTACCAAAAAGAAGCAGCAGTAAACTGGGATCCTATTGACCAAACTGTATTGGCAAACGAGCAAGTTGATAACGAAGGACGTTCTTGGCGGAGTGGGGCAATAGTTGAGCGCAAATTATTGCGGCAGTGGTTTTTTAAGATTACCGATTACGCAGAAGAATTACTCAATGACTTAAATAAGTTGACAGGTTGGCCAGAACGCGTTAAGTCGATGCAGGCAAACTGGATTGGTAAATCCACTGGCGCTTACTTAGAATTTCCCATCATTGGGATAGATGAAAAAATCGCCGTTTATACCACACGTCCAGATACCGTTTATGGTGTCAGCTACCTGGTGTTAGCACCAGAACATCCCTTAACAAAGCGTGTCACCACAAAAGAACAACAAGCGGCGGTAGAAACTTTTATTAAAGAGGTTTCTAATCAAAGTGAGTTGGAACGTACCTCGGAAGACAAACCTAAGCGCGGTATCCCCACAGGTGGGGTGGCAATTAACCCATTCTCAGGTGAAGAAGTGCCCATTTGGATTGCTGACTATGTACTGTATGAGTATGGTACTGGGGCAGTGATGGGTGTACCAGCACACGATGTTCGGGATTTTAAGTTTGCCAAAAATTACGATTTGCCAGTTGATTTTGTCATTGTTTCCCCAGATGATGTTGCAGGTTTTGACTTAACTCCAACATCAGAGATTGATGAAGTTACGCAACTCATCCAAATTGAATACAACCAGGCATACACTGAACCAGGAATTTTAATTAATTCTGGGTCTTTTACTGGCATGGCTTCCACTGATGCTAAACAAGCAATAATCGAATCCGCCGAAAAACAAGGTTTTGGTAAAGTGCGGGTTCAATATCGCCTGCGGGATTGGTTAATTTCGCGGCAGCGTTACTGGGGCGCACCAATACCTGTAATTCACTGTCCCAACTGTGGGATAGTGCCGGTTCCTGACAAAGATTTGCCAGTACAGTTGCCAGAAGAGGTGGAATTTACTGGACGTGGCGGTTCACCTTTGACTCAGTTGTCAAGCTGGGTAAATGTGCCTTGTCCGACTTGTGGAACTCCAGCCAAGCGGGAAACCGACACGATGGATACTTTTATTGATTCCTCGTGGTATTTCTTGCGCTTCCCTGACGCGAAGAATGAACAACAGGTTTTCGATTCCAGTAAAATTAACGACTGGATGCCAGTTGATCAGTATGTGGGTGGTATTGAACACGCGATTTTACATTTGTTGTATTCGCGCTTCTTTACTAAGGTACTACGCGATCGCGGTTTGTTAAACTTTGACGAACCCTTCCAACGCCTGTTAACTCAAGGGATGGTACAGGGTTTAACTTACTTAAATCCCAAAAAGGGTGGTAAAGATAAATGGATTCCTTCTAATCTAGTAAATTCAGCCGACCCCCGCGACCCCCAAACAGGTGAACCATTACAACGTCTCTATGCCACCATGTCTAAATCAAAGGGGAACGGTGTAGCGCCAGAAGATGTAATTGACAAATACGGTGTAGATACAGCGCGGATGTTCATCTTGTTCAAAGCGCCGCCAGAAAAAGACTTGGAATGGGATGAAGCCGATGTAGAAGGACAATTCCGCTTTTTAAATCGGGTTTGGCGTTTGGTGACAGATTATGTTGCTGCTGGGGTATCCCGTAAGAAAGTCCAATCTGATTTAACTAAGGCAGAAAAGGAATTGCGACGGGTAATTCACACGGCTATTCAAGCAGTGACAGAAGACGTGGAAGACGAATATCAATTCAACACAGCTATTTCCGAATTGATGAAGTTGAGTAATGCCTTAACTGATGCCGACGGCAAAAATTCACCAATTTACGCAGAAGGTATTCGGACTTTGGTGATGTTACTAGCACCATTTGCACCACATATTGCTGATGAATTGTGGCAATTATTGGGTGAAAGTAATTCAGTTCACACTCAAACTTGGCCATCGTTTGACCCTGCTGCTTTGGTAGCTGATGAAATCACTTTAGTAATTCAAGTTATGGGTAAAACTCGCGGCTCAATTCAAGTACCAGCACAAGCAGATAAAGCAGCGTTGGAGAAATACGCCCGTGAATCAGAAATTGCCCAGCGTTATATCGAAGGCAAAGAGATTAAAAAGGTAATTGTGGTGCCTGGAAAGTTGGTGAATTTTGTAGTCAGTTAAGTACAGTTTTACGTAAAATCGTGGCGAATTAAGGGTTGAAATTTCAACACAGATGCGCTTTGCCTTTCGGCAGGGTAGGGCGCAGATAATTCGCTACGAATTAATGAAATGTTGTACTTCTAACCAATTCGGTATTTTGTTTGCACGAACAATCGTAATTGGGAACAGTTTGCAGCACGGATAGATGAGGCTGTGACAGCAGAACAAACGTTGCAAGGAAAACTAATTCGTGTTGTACGTCCAGTCACTTAAAAAAGTTTTGATGGATTGCACAGTTATTAAAGGCATCAAGAATATGTTGCGGAAAATATTGTAACAGTAGTTTACTTCTCTGGTATATGTGTATTTAAAAACATCTATATTTATCGTCCAGAGAGTTAGACTATTTTATTTATACACGAAAAAGCGCTTGAGAGTCTTGCTCACTCAAGCGCTTTTTCGTAAAAGCTTATACCAACTCACTCGTTTGATGCAACATTTGAAATCTGCAACACTCCCTGAGGAGGGAGCATTGCGGGGATAACTTGTGACAAACATATTGTGAAATGGTATCACTCCTTGCACTAACTAAGAATATCTCTTTTGCAAGAATACCGGGGATCTGGTGAGTGACAGTTTATGAACTGAACACTAGTTAAAAACGACTCACCATGAATAGTGACTAACAAAACTAAGCATGATGGTAGCAAGTTTTTAACTATAGTATAAAAACTTATAGTTTACTAGCATAGGCGTAGCCCAACCTAGGCATCGCCTACCACTGAGTACAGGATCATAATGTACAGCAACTAGTAGCATAAACATCTCAACTTCTGCGACAAATAAATCGCCATCGAGAAAGCCAGAGAAGGCTTGAATATTAGCATCAAAGCGATTTTGACTGAAATCAATCATCATCTCTTCTATATATGGAGGTATTCTTTAGACAATGGCAACCCAAGAACAAATCTTTGACCAAAGCAGATTGAAAAGTTTGGGTTGGGTATCTTCTATCTCTTAGCAAACGATGACATTCAAGTGTTCCGCATAGTGTAGTCGGTTACTTCCTTGGTTGAAACAAAATATAGCTTTTTCACCGACGATTACCGCCATATTCAAAACGATTTCGCGTTTCTTTATAAAAACAACCAAGGCAGATTATGGGTAATAACCTCAAATTATAAAAGTCTAGACAGACGTTTCACACTTGGCTAAAATAGCTGCTCCCCTACGAGCATACGGCTTAACCTGGCGTCTAGGTGTGTGGTAAAATTGCCTGGAACAGAGGTTTTATCTGAGTTGGAGTCTTGTATAAATTGAAAAGGTCAAGCTGACTGATCGTTAACTCCCACGATACTTCTCATATTGATTTGGAAAATATACAACAAGGCTGGTGACAAACTGAGTGGAATTTGTAGATGAATATCTAGGATTTGCTACCAGACTTAACCAACTTCCCACAATTTTGACTTTTATTTGACTTTTAGGATAGACACATGAACGATAAGCTGATGCTAATGATTCCAGGCCCAACCCCGGTGCCAGAAGCTGCCTTACTGGCATTAGCCAAGCATCCAATTGGACACCGTACTAGTGAATTTAGCAATATATTGGCAGAGGTATCGGAAAACCTCAAGTGGCTGCACCAAACTCAAAGTGATGTGCTGACACTGAATGTCAGTGGTACGGGTGCTGTAGAAGCGGGAATAATTAATTTCCTTTCTCCAGGCGATCGCATTTTAGTTGGCTCTAATGGTAAATTTGGTGAACGCTGGGTAGAAGTTGGCCAAGCATACGGTTTGAATGTAGAAGAAGTTAAGGTGGAATGGGGAAAACCCTTAGACCCCGCAGTATTTGCCGAAAAACTCCAAGCAGATACCCAAAAGCAAATTAAAGCTGTAATTATTACCCACAGCGAAACCTCGACGGGTGTGTTGAATGACCTAGAAACTATTAACCGCCACGTTAAAGAACACGGTGAAGCTTTAATTATCGTTGATGCCGTCACTAGCTTGGGTGCGTTCAATCTACCCGTGGATGCTTGGGGTTTGGATATCGTCGCCTCCGGTTCCCAAAAAGGTTATATGATTCCGCCGGGATTGGGTTTTGTCTCTGTTAGCCCCAAAGCTTGGGAAGCTTACAAAACTGCGAAGCTACCAAAATATTATTTGGACTTAGGCAAATATCGCAAAGCCACAGCCAAAAATACCACTCCATTTACTCCGCCGGTGAACTTGATTGTCGCGCTGCACACCACGTTGCGAATGATGAAAGAGGAAGGTTTGGAATCAATATTTGCTCGACATGAACGGCTTAAGAATGCTACCCGCGCCGCCATTCAAGGGTTAAATTTACCCCTGTTTGCAGCAGATAGTTCCGCTAGTCCGGCAATTACGGCTGTAGCACCACAGGGAATTGAATCAGATAAGATTCGGTCAGTGATGAAAAAACGCTTTGATATTGCTCTAGCAGGTGGTCAAGACCATTTGAGCAACAAAATTTTCCGTATTGGTCACTTGGGTTTTGTGAGCGATCGCGATATTCTCAGTTGTATCGCATCCTTAGAAGTTACCCTAGCAGAGCTTGGCTACGAAGACTTCACCCCTGGTTCTGGTGTAGCAGCAGCAGTTAGAGTTTTTACACAACAATAGTCATTGGTCATTGGTCATTGGTCATTGGTCACTTGTACTGCCCTTAAGAGCGGGAACCGCGAACGCGAGTGCGTCTCCAAGAGTTGCCGAAGTATTGGTCATTAGTCATTGGTCATTGGTTATTTACAAATGACAAAGGACAAATGACAAATGACGAATGACAAATTGGTACTAGAAAAGCTGTCCATCCTCAAGGCGGTTTACCATAAGGTAGCTTCCTGCTGATAGCTAAAATAAACCTAAAATCTCAGAATCCACGTGCTAAATTTGTCTAAAAATGGGTGTTCTGTGTGGGTTGCTTCTTCGAGCGAAGGGCTGCTAACGCCGACTGCTGTTGCCCTTGGCAAGTTTGATGGCGTTCATCTTGGTCATCAAAGGGTAATTCAACCAGTCTTGCACCCTGGTGGTCAGTTCTCAGTAGCCAGTAGTCCGCAATTAACTACTGACAACGGACAACTGACAAATCAAGAATATACCTACTCAACAGTTGTCACCTTTGACCCCCATCCACAGGAGTTCTTTACGGGGCAGCCCCGGACTTTGTTAACACCACTGGATGAAAAAGTCCAACAATTGCGATCGCTTGGGGTAGAACAACTGGTACTACTACCCTTTGACAAAGAATTATCTGCCTTGACCCCCGAAGAATTCGTTGGAAAAATTCTCGTGCAACAACTGCAATGCCAGCGAATTAGTATCGGGGAAGATTTTTGTTTTGGCGAAAAGCGCAGTGGTACTGCCAAGGATTTGCAATTAATTGCCGCCAAGTACAATATTCCTGTGGCGATCGTTCCTTTACAAACTTATACAGGTGAATCGTCCACCCAAAACAGTTGCGTCAGTACTACTCCGACTCAAGATGCCCGCATTAGCACTTCATTGATCCGCCAAACCCTTGAGCACGGCGACATCGAAAACGCAAATCTACTACTAGGACGCCCCTACACCTTGTTTGGTGTAGTCGTTCAAGGTCAGCAATTGGGCAGAACGATTGGCTTTCCCACCGCCAACCTCCAACTACCAAAAGAAAAGTTTTTGCCCCGCCAAGGAGTCTACGCTGTCCGTGTTGTCACTCTTACTGAAACATCAGATGCCGCTCTTAGTGAGAGCTTGGGCGTAATGAATATCGGTAATCGTCCAACCGTAAATGGTACTTACTCATCTGCGGAAGTACATTTATTCGATTGGTCTGGTGATTTGTATGGCAAAAAACTGGCTGTGCAGCTAGTTAAATTTTTGCGCCCTGAACAAAAATTTCCATCTCTAGAAGCCCTAAAAACACAAATTCAACTTGACTGTGTTGTTGCTAGAGAAGTTTTGAGTGCTGGAGCGGAAAGTTAAAAGTTAGTAGTTAGGAGTTAGCAGTTCTGAGTGGGAACAATGTATTTAGGGAAATTGGGCATTGGGAATAATCCAATCCCTGCTCCCTCATCCCCCCACTCCCTATTCCCCACAACGCATGAGAGAAAAAATCGACGCCTTAACACAAAATCTGGCTCTTACCATTGTTGGCAAAGCTGAAGCAATACGCTTAGTGCTAGTAGCCCTGCTAGGTGGTGGTCATGCTCTTCTAGAAGATGTCCCTGGTGTTGGTAAAACTCTACTCGCTAAATCCCTAGCTCGTTCACTAGATGGCAAGTTTCAACGGCTACAATGCACTCCCGATTTACTACCAACTGACATTACTGGCACGAACATCTGGAATCCAAAAAGCGGCGAATTTACTTTTCTTCCTGGGCCAGTCTTTACCAATGTGCTACTAGCTGACGAAATTAACCGCGCCACACCCCGCACTCAGTCAGCGTTGCTGGAAGTTATGGAAGAGCATCAGGTAACAGTCGATGGCGTCTCTCGTGCAGTTCCCCAGCCGTTTTTTGTCATTGCTACTCAAAACCCTATCGAGTATCAAGGGACTTTTCCTCTGCCGGAAGCGCAAATGGATCGGTTTATGTTGTCGCTGAGTTTGGGCTATCCTTCTGAGGGAGAAGAACTCCTCATGCTGCAAAATCTCCAAAATGGTGTAAAAGTTGCTGATTTGCAGCCTTGTATTACCTTGGCAGAAGTACAGGAATTGCGTTACCTCTGCTCTCAAGTCAAAGTGGCAACTTCCTTGCAACAGTACATCCTCGAATTGGTGCGGACAACACGCCAAGATGAGGAAATCGCTCTTGGTGTCAGTCCGCGTGGCACATTAGCATTACAACGGGCTGCTCAAGCCCTAGCTTTTCTATTAGGACGTGATTATGCCATTCCCGATGATGTGAAATTTCTCGTCCCTCACGTTCTTTGCCATCGCCTTATCCCAAGAGGAGGACGCAACGCCAGAACTGTTATTGAGCGATTATTGCGATCGGTTTCTATTCCTTAAGGTAAATAAGATAGACAAAAGCTAGCTTGAGAAGAGCCTTGCAGCAAGCCAAATCTGGTCATACCAGACCAATTAGTGAGCTATGGGACAGGATTGATGCAGAGTGATAATGCGGTTTTAGGAACTTCCAAGAAATAAATTATCCAATCTTGTGGGGTGGGCGTCTCGCCCGCCCAGTAACCAAAGGCGGGCAAGATGCCCACCCGACAATAAATAGTTGGATATTTTTTTATTTGGAAGTCCCTTAATTCGATTTTCTCATGAGTTTGAGCAGGATAAGACTTACGCAAAACTACGCATGGTAGGGGCAATTCATGAATTGCCCCTACCGTTAAATCAGGGTTTCGGCTATTGTTTGCGTAAGTCCTACAGGAGCTTTATAGACTCTCAAAGAGATTTCGCAACATTCGCTCTGATGTTCAACCAATTATCGAGCAATTACAACAAGGGAATTTTGTCGGCAATGCCTACGGCGGGCTACGCCTAGGCATTGCAGGGATTGATGAGGAGTATATTGTTTACAAACTGAGAGTTCTTAACAGTAGTATCCAAAAAGGTAAGAGTGCTGGATACCGATTGATTTATCGAGTTGAGTAATTTACAAGTATTTTGCTACTCACGATTTATTCAAAGTCTGATCGAGAAGATATTGGTGCAAATGAAATCCTAGATATTGTGGCTGATTTTTCTAGTAAATCAGGTTAAAACCGCTAGGACATTTTTCCTTGTATGGTTAGTGGGGCGCTGAATAGACATTTATATTACGCTTGTGCGGATGAAAAATACTTTGCTTGCCATAACTACTTACGCAAAAGCTGAAACCCTGCCAATACTGCGTAAGTCTTATGATTAGCACAAGCGCCACTTCTGAATATCTGGGAATGTGAGGAATGTCAATTTTTGTTAAGCGCAAATCCCGCGATGCCTACGGCGGGCTACGCCAACGCCAAGGGCTACATCAAAGCACCGAACGTGAATTCAAACGCCAATTTTTCGGTTTACTGCTGGTAATTGTAACGTGGAGTTTAGCAATGGGCTGGCTTCTAGCCTTGGCAACTAACGCTCAAAGTGCTACTCCCACGGCTGAGATTGGCACTGTTGACGTAGTACCTGCACAATACCAACTAGGGCAAGAACTGTATTTGGAAAACTGCTCCACATGCCACATCGCCTTACCACCAGCAATTTTGCCCACCCAAACTTGGAAAAATCTCCTGCAAGACTCGCAGCACTACGGCGCACAACTCAAGCCTCTAGTCGATCCGCCACGTATATTGGTGTGGAAATATCTTTCGACTTTCTCCCGTGTTCAGCTAGACGACGAAGAAACACCCTATCGCGTCAACAACTCGCGTTATTTCAAAGCTTTGCATCCAGGAGTTAAGTTACCAAGCCCTGTTCAGCTAGGCAGCTGTGTCAGCTGTCATCCCAGTGCTAGTGATTACAATTTTCGCAGCTTAACAGCAGAGTGAAAGTGAAGAGTGAGGAGTTAGGAGTTGAAAAATTTATAACTCATAACTCCTAACTCTATTCCCCCATTCCCTCTCTGGCCCCATCTGGGGGCAAAATGATACTATGAAGAAAGAGTAAATATAAGATAAGAGTTAAAACCAATCATTTAAGAAACTGATTGACTAGTTTTTCTCCTGTTTTTGAGGTAATTCTCGTTTCACACCCATCCATGACCAAGACGGTTGGTCTGGGTTAAATGTTTATAATCAATGCCGACCCTTTAATCCCCATCCTCTTGATTCAGTTCTATAACCTGCCATGCTAAAACTTTTGTTGGGCGACCCCAACGCTCGTAAGCTTAAAAAATATCAACCTTCTGTTACTGAAATTAACCTTTTAGAAGAAGATATTAAGTCTCTTTCTGATGATGAGCTAAAAGGTAAAACTGTCGAATTTAAGCAACGGCTTGCCAAAGGCGAAACCCTGGATGACATTTTGCCAGAAGCTTACGCCGTTGTCCGGGAAGCAGGACGGCGAGTCTTAGGCTTGCGGCACTTTGATGTCCAACTCCTTGGCGGTATTATTTTGCACGTGGGGCAAATTGCCGAAATGAAAACCGGCGAAGGAAAAACATTAGTCGCCACCTTGCCAAGTTATTTAAATGCCCTGACTGGGAAAGGTGTACATGTCGTTACCGTAAACGATTACCTTGCTCGTCGGGATGCGGAATGGATGGGACAGGTGCATCGCTTCTTGGGACTGAGTGTGGGGCTAATCCAGTCAAGTATGACTCCCAGTGAACGCCAGAAAAACTATGAGTGCGATATCACCTATGTTACCAACAGCGAGGTCGGCTTCGACTACCTGCGGGATAACATGGCAACATCAATGGCAGATGTGGTGCAACGCCCGTTCAATTATTGCGTAATTGACGAGGTAGACTCGATTTTAATTGATGAGGCGCGGACACCTCTGATTATTTCTGGGCAGGTGGAAAGACCTACAGAAAAATATCTGCAAGCTGCTGAAATAGCATTCACACTCAAAAAAGACGAACATTACGATGTAGATGAAAAAGCTCGTAACGTGTTATTGACAGATGAAGGGTTTGCTGAAGCTGAAAATCTTTTGGGAGTCACAGATTTATTTGATCCAGAAGATCCTTGGGCGCACTTCGTTTTTAATGCGATTAAAGCTAAAGAACTTTTCCTCACGGATGTAAATTACATCGTTCGCAATGGCGAAGTAGTAATTGTTGATGAATTTACTGGTCGGGTGCTACCCGGACGGCGTTGGAGTGATGGACTACACCAGGCGATTGAAGCCAAAGAACACGTAGAGATTCAGCCAGAGACTCAAACTCTAGCGACAATTACTTATCAAAACCTGTTTTTGCTGTATCCCAAACTCGGTGGAATGACGGGAACGGCAAAAACGGAAGAACCGGAATTTGAAAAAATTTACAAATTGGAAGTTGCGGTAATTCCCACCAACCGCGATCGCAGACGCGAAGATTTGTCTGATATGGTCTTTAAGACAGAACCAGGCAAGTGGGGGGCGATCGCTAAAGAATGTGCCGAAATGCACGAACTCGGTAGACCTGTATTAGTGGGAACCACTAGTGTGGAAAAATCCGAGTATCTCAGCCGACTACTGAAGCAACTGGAAATTCCCCACGAATTACTCAACGCTCGACCGGAAAACGTCGAACGTGAGGCAGAAATCGTCGCTCAAGCAGGACGGAAGGGTGCTGTAACCATCGCTACTAACATGGCTGGTAGAGGTACAGACATCATCCTGGGTGGAAACTCCGAATATATGGCGCGTCTCAAGCTGCGGGAATACTTCATGCCTCGGATCGTCATGCCAGAAGATGAAGATAGCTTTGGTGTGCAAAGACCAGCCGGATTGCCCACAGGACACGGCGGTGGTCAAGGTTTTGTCCCTGGCAAAAAAGTCAAAACTTGGCGGGCTTCACCAGAAATTTTCCCCACCCAGTTGACAAAAGAAACAGAAAAACTACTCAAAGACGCAGTAGAAATTGCGGTGCGTGAGTATGGCGATCGCAGTTTACCGGAACTGGAAGCAGAAGACAAGGTAGCTGTAGCGGCAGAAAAAGCTCCCATTGACGACGCTGTGATTCTGAAATTGCGGGAAGCTTACAATCGCGTTAAGCAGGAATATGAACAATTCACTACCCGCGAACATGATGAGGTAGTGGGAATTGGCGGTTTGCACGTAATTGGTACAGAACGGCACGAATCGCGACGGATTGACAACCAGTTGCGGGGACGTGCAGGAAGACAAGGCGACCCTGGAACCACGAGATTCTTCCTCAGCTTAGAGGATAACCTACTACGGATTTTTGGTGGCGATCGCGTTGCTGGGTTAATGAATGCCTTCCAAGTGGAAGAAGATATGCCCATCGAATCTGGGATGCTTACCCGCAGTTTGGAAGGCGCACAGAAAAAAGTTGAAACCTACTATTACGACATTCGTAAGCAGGTATTTGAGTATGACGAAGTGATGAATAATCAACGTCGTGCTATTTATGCTGAACGCCGTCGCGTACTAGAAGGTCAAGATTTGAAAGAACAGGTAATCAAGTACGCTGAAAAAACGATGGATGACATCGTTGACTACTACATCAATATAGACTTGCCCTCGGAAGAGTGGGAGTTAGAAAAGTTGGTTGAGAAAGTCAAAGAATTCGTCTATCTACTGGCGGATTTGCAAGCTAGTCAATTAGAGGATATCTCTGTTACTGAGATTAAAGCCTTCCTCCACGAACAAGTACGAATTGCTTACGATCTTAAAGAAGCGCAGATTGACCAAGTTCAACCCGGGCTTATGCGCCAAGCCGAACGTTTCTTCATCTTGCAACGCATTGATACCCTGTGGCGGGAACACCTGCAACAAATGGATGCCTTGCGCGAATCGGTGGGATTACGCGGTTATGGGCAAAAAGACCCTCTGATTGAGTATAAGAGCGAGGGTTACGAACTCTTCTTGGATATGATGGTCAACATCCGTCGAGATGTGGTTTACTCGTTGTTCATGTTCCAACCGCAGCCGCAGCAGATGATGCAAGCATCATCAGAGATGGTTTGATATTGAGATAGAAAATAATCTCACGCAGAGACGCAAAGACTCATAGTCGTTTTTGCGTCTTTGTTTTTTTGAATAAATATCAATTCAAGAAAATCTAAATAATATTAAGATTTTAAGAGTTTATCACATAAAATACAAATGTACTATAATAGTAATTTCTAGTTTCGCCCAGTTATTAATAGTATTTTATGGCTAAAACTGTTAACTCAGCTTTTAATGATTTTTTGAAAAATTATGTCAACTTAGATCCAAATGATACTGCTCAAGCAAGAAAGAGCAGAGATTGGCTAGTAGAAGAGCAAATACATTCATTTCCCGAAAAAGACATATACTTTCCCACGCTGTATTCAGAAAAAGATATTTACTTTGGCTCTTTTGCTAGACGTACAAAAAAAAGAGAACTGGATGATATTGATATTATGATTGTTTTAAGTGGTGAAGGAGCGTCTTACTATGAATATATAAATAATTTAATTGAAATATATGTACCTGATTCTGCTTATAAATTAAAAAGACTTTGTTCTGATGGTACAAATAAATTAAATTCACGAAAAGTTATTAATAAAATTATAGCTTTAATGAATAGAGTGCCACAGTATGAAAAAGCTGATATCAACAGAAACTTAGAAGCTGCTACACTCAAATTGAAAAGTTATTATTGGAATTTTGATATTGTTCCTTGCTTTTTTACAAAACCCGATTTTTCTGGAAGAACTTATTATTTAATTCCAGATGGCCAAGGTAACTGGCAAAAAACAGATCCAAGAATTGATCGAGATCGATCAGCTCAAGTAAATCAGTTTCATGATGGTAATATATTAAATTTAATAAGATTAATGAAATTTTGGAATAAAAGACCAACGATGTCATCAATGTCCTCATATTTACTTGAAAATATGATACTAGACTATTATTCCAATAATCTTTATAGAAAAGCATCTAGTTATGTAGATTTAGAAGTTCCAAACTTATTACAATATATTAGAGATAATATTTTTAATTCAGTGAATGATCCTAAAGGAATTCAGGGAAATATTAATAATCTAGAACTAAAAGAGCGATCTAGTATTTGGGTTAGAGCACATATAGATAATATAAAAGCATTGGAGGCTAGACAATTAGAAACTGAAAATAACCATAAATTATCAATTAGTAAATGGCGCGAAGTCTTCGGAATCAACTTTCCTATTTATAGTTAAAATTAATTATATTAATGAATTCTACAATAACCAAACTAATATTAAAATAATGCTTAAACTTTCGTGAAATTTAGAATTTCAAAAAGTCTTTCTTTATATCTAAAGCTATTTCCTGATTATTTATGAACAAAATTCCCCAAGAACAGAATATACAACTTCAATTGGAGCGTTTAGCAGCACAACGACAACTTTACTCTGATGCTAAGAGTATACAAAATATCAGTATGATTCTTAGCATTCCCCTAGTAGTTGTATGGTCTGTTTTTATTGCATTGCTCCCTAGATTTCAAGTTTATGCTGCTTTGTGGGGAATAGCTGTAACATTTTTAGATATTATTATACTTAATCGTTTGCAGAAATATCTTCAAGAAAAAGCTGCGAAAATCCAACAACTTTTTGATTGTGATATTCTTCAATTAGATTGGTCAAAACTAAATTCTGGAAGCCGTCCTGAGCCAGAACTTATTATTGATAGCTCTGCTAAATATAGACATAAATATACAAATTACTCAAAGCTTGAAAACTGGTATCCAATTAATGTTAGCCAATTACCAATTTATCAAGCACGTATTATTTGCCAGCGTTGTAATATTTGGTGGGACGCTAACCTTAAGCGCCGTTACTCTAATTTGGTAATTATTGTATTAATTGCAATAACAATGATTGTCTTTTTAGTCGGTTTGATTGGAGGTTTAACTTTAGAAAAGTTTGTATTAGCAACTTTGACTCCACTAATACCTACATTCGTTTTGGGATTACGTCAGTATATTGATAATAATGAAGCTGCAACTCGACTTGACAGACTTAGAGAAAATTCTGAGAATATCTGGCAGCAGGTCGTCAATGGTAGAATTGCTCCTCAAGAACTTGAAAGAGAATCATATAATTTGCAAAATCAAATATATGATAACCGTCGTCTTAGTCCATTAATTTTTGATTGGATATACTATCGATTGCAGCGAAAAAATGAAGAAGAAATGAATAGGGGTGCTGAAGCCCTGATTCAGGAATTGCGTCAGTCTCCTTAGTAGAATTTTTTAATGAATACTCAGCGATTATCAATAAAAATAATTCAATTTATTGAAGCTTAATTAAGATATATTGGCTTATAGTTGGCTGAGTTTTGGGATTGTCTGTGGTGCGATCGCAGAGTAAGCTATTTTACTTTAATCACTAGGCAATCAGAGACAAGCTAGCCTATAAAGTAGCTGGTACAATATAAATAGCAGTCAAGAGGTCTGACCTTTTCAGATCGCGGAAGCTAGGTCTTCCCTTGACTGATTTTTATTGCCTAAGAATCAGGATGCGATCGCTTATGCTTGGCTTAGTTTTGGGGTTGTTTGTGGTGCGCGATCGCTCGTCTTTTGCAATCGTTGAATAATTTGAAGACTTGTTTGTAGAGCAATCTCATCTCACATAACGTTTATATAGGGTCATGCTATGATATTTAGGTGTCTAATAAAGAAAGTCATGACTGCTCCAGTGGAAGAATTATTAAGCACCTTTGATAGTCTGCCAGAGTCAGAAAAATTGGAAATAGCTCTGGAGATTTTGAAAAGGATCAGACATTTAGACTTTCCATATTTGTCAAACGAAGAATTGGTTTGGAATGCAGAAGAACTTTTTTTGGAGTTAGATCGGCAAGAAGCTTTCTATGAGTAGCCCTGATCGTGGAGAAGTTTGGCTTGTCGATCTTGGCTACACAGCAAAAGTCAGACCATGCCTAATTATCAGCATTCCTGCCCTAGAGCAAGATCGAGCATTAGCAACCCTAATTCCTCATACGACTAGCTCACGCGGTTCAAGATTTGAGGTAGCAGTAAAGGTAAACTTTCTTCGCGCAGGAGTCTTTGATGTACAAAATATTATTACAATTCCACATGCAAAGTTGCTCCGAATTAAAAAATGAATATTCAAGAAGCTTTTAATTCTGCCGCAGGAGATTACGATAACTTACGTCTTATTCTAATTCCTTGTTTTGATGACTTTTACAAAACAGCCATTGAAATCATACCAGGCAACCGCACTGAACCTCTAAAGGTTCTAGATTTGGGTGCTGGTACTGGACTTTACTCAGGTATGGTGCAGTCCGTCTTTCCCAATGCAGAGTTCACTTTACTGGACTTAGCCCCTGAGATGTTAGAGAAAGCTAAGTTTAGATTTAGCAAAATGGGTAAATCTCCCAATATCTTAATTGGTGACTACGTTGAGACTGATTTAGGCGATTCTTACGACCTGATAATTTCTGCTTTATCAATTCATCATCTGTCAGATTTTGATAAAGAACTTCTTTATCAACGGATTTATGATGTCCTCAATCCTGGAGGTATATTTGTCAACGCCGACCAAGTTCTCGGCAAAACCCCTGATTTAGAAAAAATTTATCGTCAACACTGGTTAGATTCTGTTCGTGCTAAGGGGATCTCAGAAGAGGATCTTAAAGCTGCACAAAAACGCATGGAATACGATCGCATGGCAACCCTTGATATTCAACTTCGCTGGCTAGAAGCGGCTGGGTTTCAAAATGTTGATTGCTGGTACAAAAATTTTAGCTTTGCTGTTTTTGGTGGTTATCGACCGATTATTTAACTGCTATTTTTGTGATCAAGATTCCATGCAGAATTGATTATTTGCCAGAACAGTAGCTATTAATTTCTTTGACTATTGAACTTTCCTCGGTACTACTTTTTTGCAGAGATACTAAAAAGCCCTTTGCTGCTGGTAGATTCTTTTTATCTATGGCTGTTGCTGCATTATTCAATTCCTTGCTGATGTTCTGATAGAGTGTGAGAAAGCGCCCTTGAAAACCTTGTAATTTTTCATCCTTAATTTCTAGTGCTTTCATCTCTTGGGCAAGTGGGTCTATCTTCGCAGAAAGTTCAGTTAAAGCTTTAGAACCTTTTGCCGGATTAGGATTTTTAGCGAATTCCTGACCTAGAGTAGATGCCTGATTGGCAACCTTTATGACTTTGTTACATTGGGCAACTTTACTTTCTCCACAACCTGCAAATAATAATGCGATCGCAGTAGTGACCGAAATCATAAAACTTTGCTTAAATACGCGTTGCATAGGTTCTATTATCTCCAACTATGTTTCGGGAAAGTTGGGTAAAGAAAATTGAAGGTCAGCAAAAATACTTTTTTCTCAAAAGAATCTTTATTTCTGTTTTTAACTTTCTTTTTACCCTGTTACTTTATACTCTATTTTTTCAAGTTAGCGTATGTAATTACACTTAAATAGTCAAATTTTAAATTCTCTAGTCGAGTTGTGCTTTACTCTGTCAATTTTGGCATTAACCTCAATGTGGCAGTAGTGTTTGTTGTAAAATTCTTTGATTCCGGTAGGTATTCAATCTGACGCCAAGGGTCAACCATGTCGTTGTAGTGGCTATGGAAAGCATGACCTGATTGTCCAGGAGTGTGAATCGCTACTGAGTTATCCAAATTTCCCAAATCGACAATCATTCGTAGTGAAGGAATATCAGTCACTTCAAAGGATTTGTTTGCCCTCCAACGGTTAGCATTCACAGTTTCGCCGTTACCAGCCGTCGTAAATGCACCACGATTAAATAAAGCTTCAATCGGTGCAACCCCAGATTTACCCAAGGTGGCATTCCGAAAAGTAATGGTATGCAACTTGCCCCAATTCCAGTTTTTCGGGTCTTTACTTTGAATACGTTCTAATTCATCCACGGCTTCTGTAAAGGATTTTTGCAGGATTTGGTCGCGGTTCTCAACTTTTGGGGTGTTGCGATTATCCCACCAAGAACTATTGGGCTGTTTGACCAGATTTGCTACCACAGCATACCAGCGATCGCCTCCATTGGGAAAGTACTTTTCAGGTAACTGATCGTGAAACGTATCTGCTAGCAAGTGTTTCCAGAATACTTCAAACAAGGCAGCAGCAGACGATGTCATTCCCAACTGCAAATTCCAATCTTGCAAAAGTTTTTGGGCTGCTTGCAAACGGGGAGTATCAACAGTGATAGATTGCAGTAGCGGTACTAGTGTTTGTGCATTGAGATTGCGATCGTCACCCTGTATCTGCTGCACATCCTGAAGGGAAATCGGCTGCGTTTGTTGTAAAATCATTTCAACGATACGTTTTGCTCGGTAGCCATAAACCCAATCTCCGGTAATTAAATAAGGATATTCACGGTTAACTAAATTATTGGCAGTAGCAATATAACCTTGAGGTGGATTGAAACTCTTGGGTAATTCTTCAAAGTCAATATAGCCTTGCCACTCATACTCATCCGTCCAACCAGGAACCGGATAACGCCCATCTCCCTTGGCGCGGATGGGGAATTTACCAGGCATTTGGTAGCCAATATTGCCATCAATGTCAGCATAGACCAAGTTCTGAGCAGGGACATCATAATTGCTGGCAGCAGTGCGGAATTCCTGCCAGTTTTGGGCACGATTGATCTGGGGAACAGCATATCCTAGCTTCGAGGGTTCTAAGGCTGTCCAGCGCAGGGCTACGGCATAATTTTGCGGGACTTCTAACGCCTGACTTGGCTTGAACTCCTTCAGATTAGGTGAAACATCAGAGAGAATCGGCCCGTGTCGGGTGTAGCGTACCGTTTGCACAATTGGCTGACTTCCGGCTACTTGAATCGTCTCTTGCAGGAGTTGCATATCAACCCATTGGCCATTTACTTCATACTGATTGGGGTTATTTGGGTTGATTTTTTCAATGTATAAATCCATCACATCAGATTGTACATTGGTGACACCCCAGGCAATGCGATCGCTATGACCGATAATTACCCCAATCATTCCCGCAAAGGAAAAACCATCGACGTTGTAAGGACATTCTGCACTCTTCGGTGTACAGTGCAGACCAACTTCATACCAGATAGAAGGTATTTGCACACCTAAATGGGGGTCATTCGCCAAAATCGGCTTACCTGTAGCTGTCCTCTGACTAGATATCACCCAGCTATTTGATCCAATACCTATACCCGTGGGCCCTATGAGTTGTTCTAAAGCCATCATCGGCTTATTTATTGACTCTAAAGGGGGGGTTATGGCTTCTGCAAAGACGTTTGGAAACTGAGTAAATAAATTAGAGTCCGAGTAATTTTGAATTTTGAATTTTGAATTTTGTCCTTGCTGTAACTCAGATAAAATGACTGGCAGGTCTTGAGGATATGGTGGAAAAAGTTCCTCTACTTGAGTAGGAGTAAGAGTTTTGAGCAGTATGGCGCGTTCAATTTCGCTTTGGAAATTTCTGCCCAAGTCGTAAGCCATTACCTTACCCCAAGTTAGAGAGTGCAGTATTTGCCAGGGTTCTGGCTTATACCCAGGATTGAGGAATTTGAGCACAGCGTATTCTAGACTTAGGGCGCTGCCTTGATGTTCTGCTAGATAGGCATTAACACCATCGGCATAAGCTTCCAGGTATGCCTTCATCTCTGCATTAATTTGCTGAATTTCTTGCTGCGCCACCCTCGCCCATCCCATTGTCCGCAGATATCTGTCAGTGTCAACCTGAGAAGAACCAAACATTTCTGAGAGTCGCCCAGAACCGATATGTCGCCAAAAATCCATTTGCCAAAAGCGGTCTTGGGCGTGAATGTAACCTTGCGCCATAAATAAATCGTGAGAGTTGGCAGCATAAATATGGGGAATTCCCCATTTATCGCGCTGGACAGTTACTTTAGCTTTCAGTTCAGGTAGTTGAATTGTGCCACTCTCTTGAGGAAAGGATTGGCGCACAGTGTAAGTGGCAAATCCCACTAACAATAGCCCCAGCACTAAGAGCATAATCAAAGTTCTTTTGAGAATCTTGGGAAACCAACGTTTCCTAAAGCTTTTCATTGCGGCTTGCCGTGGCATTGTTTCGTGAAATTACGCGATGTTACAACGTTGATATTACAGCAGAGTGAGCAATATTGATTTGATGCCTGTTCTATCACCTTTACAATAAAGAAACGGACACACTTCAGGAAAGCGCAATATGCCGAGAATTACCCTGGAAGTATCAGAAGAATTATCTCAACAACTAGCACAAGTGGGCGATCGCTTACCTGAACTACTTGCTTTGAGCCTGCAACAACCAGCTGTACCAGCACAAGTTTATCGATATATCCTAGATTTTTTGGCCAGCAACCCCACTCCTGAACAAATTGCTGAATTTAAACCTACTCCCGAAATGCAAGAACGTTTGCGTACCTTACTAGGACGTAGTAACGCAGGTGAACTCACATCCACGGAGTTACAAGAACTAGATGAGTATGAACGTATTGAACACTTGGTCGTGATGATTAAAGCAGGTAACTTATCTTATTTAGCTAGCTGACCGTGAGTGTAACCTATATTCCGATTGCTCTTCGCCGACTAGTAGAAGAACGGGCAAACTACAGATGTGAATATTGCCAGTTACCCGCAGGAGTTGCTTTTTTTTCTCATGAGATTGATCATGTTATTGCCCAAAAGCACGGCGGTGCAACAAATGCTGATAATTTAGCCCTCACCTGCTGGCGATGTAATCGTCATAAAGGCACTGACTTAGGATCGTTTGATCCAGAAACAGAGGCTTTTAGTTTTCTCTTCAACCCACGCACTCAGAAATGGGCTGAACACTTCACCTTTTTAGAACTGGATCTTGTAGGATTAACCCCTCCAGGACGGACAACGATTAAATTACTACAAATAAATAGCGATGAACGACTAGCTGAACGGCGGAGATTGCGCCCAGAAAAGAAGCGCGAATAACTGTTCAAATCTGGTGTAGGTATTTACTTAGACAGCTACAATAATTTCAAGAATACTTTTAACTAACAGGCGTCATACCAAGAATCAGCCTAAAAGTATTTTTGAAGTACGATCGCAGGAGGCAGAAAATGAGCTTGGCTGGATTAAGAATTGTGTTGGTAGAGCCGGCTGGGCCGATAAATATCGGCGCGATCGCCAGGGTAATGAAAAATTTCGGGCTATATAATTTAGTATTAGTAAATCCCCAATGCGATCCGCTATCGACGGAAGCTTTGATGATGGCTGTTCACGCTCAGGAAATTATAGAATCTGCGGTAATAGTGGCGACCTTACCAGAAGCATTGCATGGATGTGTCAGAGCGATCGCTACTACTGGTCGTGTTCGCAGTTGGGAAACACCTTTAGAAAATCCCCGCACTGCACTACCCTGGTTACTGGAGGAACCAGAAAAATCCGCAGCACTAATTTTTGGCAGAGAAGACCGGGGATTAAGCAATGAAGAATTAAATTATGCACAAAGGTTTGTTGGCATTCCCACAAGTCAAGATTATGTAGCCCTAAATTTAGCTACCGCAGTTGCAATCTGTTGTTATGAATTGTCACAATGTGCCCAGCAAACTGGCACTCAGACCTTACCCCAAACTGAACTTGCATCCTTAGATGTTGTGGAAGGATACTACCAGCAATTAGAATCACTATTACTGAAAATTGGTTATGTGTATCCCCATACGGCAGCTAGTCGCATGGGAAAATTTCGCCAACTGTATAATCGTGCTCACCTGAAAACAGGGGAAGTAGCTATGCTGCGAGGGATTTTGCAGCAGGTAGAATGGGCCCTGAAAACTCAGAGGGATGGTGAAAACTTGTAATTATTCGTTTAATATATACGCAATCATCCCCCCAAAATATTTAATATCGCTTAAACTAAACACAAAAATGCTACTTAGTGGCAAAGTGGAATTTGAGTATTAATATTGCTTAAAGATTAAGTTTTGGGTCAGGAGTCTGCAAGAAAACAGTCAAGTGGGTCACAAGGAGTAACTGTGTCAGAGTCAAGTGACGAACTAACAGCTTTCTCGCGGCGTCAACCCTTAAATCGCCGCCAGCGGCCACAACAAGTTCAAAAAGTGGTAAAAAAGAAAGTTAAAGTTAATAGCCAGCAGCAAGCTACGAATGGACGAGCAGGAGCGCTAACACGCCCAAAAAATCAAATCAGTCCTCCCCCAATTCCTGGTGCTACACGTAGGGTAAAATCGGGGTTAGTCATGCCAACGGCAGTAAAACCAATACCTAATGTAAAGGGAAAAATTCCTCCCTTTCGACCGGGTGCTGTGATGGTGAAAACAGTGCGGATGGAAAAGCCAAAAATCGGCAGGCGTTCATCGCGGAAAACGCGATTAAAGCCAATGGCCAAAACCATATTGTATGTAGTGCGGTTATTGATTGTGGGCGTTGGGATGGGTGCAATTGTGGGCACAGCATTGTCAGTATTAGACCCAGCTAATCGCGTCAGCACCAATTCGGCGTCGCAATCTAATAGTAATGTTAACGTGGTGCGATCGCAGCCACAACCTACCCAAACTCCCACAGCCACAGCTTCGAGCCTGTTTTTATCCCAGGAAATTATCCCCTTGAAAAATGCCGTGCAAAATTTGGCGGCCACCAACCCAAGTCTCACACCAGGAGTTTTCTTATTAGATTTGGATACTGGTAATTATGTAGATATCAATGGCTCTACCAGTTTCCCGGCGGCTAGCACAATTAAAGTGCCGATTCTAATTGCCTTTTTCCAGGATGTGGACGCGGGGAAAATTCGCCTGGATGAAATGCTGACTATGGAACAGAATACGGTAGCTGGCGGTTCGGGAAATCTGCAATACAAAGCAGCCGGAACCCAGTATGCCGCTCTGGAAGTCGTGACTAAAATGATTACAATCAGCGACAACACAGCGACAAATATGCTGATTGCTCGACTGGGGGGTATAGACGCTTTAAACCAGCGTTTCCGCAGTTGGGGATTGACAGCCACAATAATTCGTAATCAACTCCCAGATTTGTCAGGGACGAATACCACTAGTCCCAAGGAACTGGGGAATTTGATGGCAATTGTCAGTCAGGGAAATTTAGTCAGTATGCCATCACGCGATTTGATGCTCGATATTTTGCGTCGCACCCAGAGAGACACTCTGTTACCATCTGGTTTAGGAGAAGGTGCTAGAGCATACCATAAAACGGGCGATATTGGCACTATGTTGGCAGATACAGGTTTAATTTTTGTTCCAACTGGCAAGCGCTACGTAGCTGCTGTCATGGTACAACGCCCTAATAATGACCCTCGCGCTGAAAAGTTGATTAGCTCAATTTCCCGTGCTGCCTACCAAGAGTTTAGCCAGAATGCTGTCACACCAAATAGTCCCACAAGCACTATACCCACAACTGGTTATCAGCCTCCTGTTGTGACTCCGGTTTTACCCAACAATACAACGGGCACAGCACCGATGAGCGTTTATCAGCCTCCTATTATCAGTCCCGTACCCGCAAACGGTTATCAATCTCCAGTTATGAATCCCCAGTATTATCCCCCAAGGTAATTCGTCATTCGTAATTAAAAATTGTTTGACCTTTTTTGAATGCAAAATTCAAAATTCTGTTAGGAAGAATGAGAATAGCTTTGGATTAATTAATCCTGGGTTCAAAAAGCACTGATTGTCTTTAAATTTTTAATTTTTAATTTTTAATTCCCCGTTCGCGTAGCGTTCCGTTGCGAAGGGGTTGACTCACTTTTAGCTGCTATTCTTGCAACAATAGTAAGTATAGCGTGACAAAAAAGCCTGCAATAGGCGATACATCTACCTTGAACTTTAAAAAACTATGCTTACTCAAGATAAAAAACAACGCAACTGGAAACCCATTATCAAAGCATTCGAGGCTGTCCTTGGTAAGAATGGTGTGGTGCAACGCCGCGAAGAACTCATTACCTATGAATGCGATGGTTTAACTGGTTATCGCGAACGTCCGGCTGTGGTGGTGTTACCCAGAACTACAGAACAAGTTGCCCAAATAGTGAAGATATGCAATGAATATTCTATACCCTTCATAGCACGCGGTTCTGGCACTGGCCTATCTGGCGGCGCTTTACCAGTAGAAAACTCTATTCTAATTGTCACCTCATTAATGCGGCAAATACTTAGCATTGATTTGGAAAATCAACGGACAATTGTTCAACCAGGTGTGATTAATAGTTGGGTAACACAAGCTGTTAGTGGTGCTGGTTTTTACTACGCTCCTGACCCTTCCAGTCAAATTATCTGCTCTATTGGGGGCAACATTGCCGAAAATTCTGGTGGGGTACATTGTCTCAAATATGGCGTTACCACTAACCATGTTTTAGGATTAAAAATTGTCACGCCAGAAGGGGAAATTATCGATTTAGGTGGACAAATTCCAGAAATGCCTGGTTATGATTTAACAGGTGTATTTGTTGGTTCTGAAGGCACTTTAGGAATTGCCACAGAAATTACTTTGCGAATTCTCAAAAGTGCAGAATCAATTTGTGTGCTGTTGGCAGATTTTACCAGCATTGAAACCGCCGGGGCAACTGTTTCTGATATCATCAGCGCCGGGATTATTCCTGGTGGTATGGAAATGATGGATAACTTCAGCATCAATGCAGTTGAAGATGTTGTAGCAACCAATTGTTATCCCCGCGATGCGACTGCTATTCTACTAATAGAAATTGACGGTTTAGATGTGGAAGTTGAAGGGAATAAGCAGCGAGTTACCGAAATTTGTAAAAAGAATGGTGCTCGTAATGTTACTTCTGCTACTGACCCAGAAACCCGATTAAAATTATGGAAAGGACGCAAAGCGGCTTTTGCTGCGGCTGGGCATTTAAGTCCAGATTACTATGTACAAGATGGTGTAATTCCCCGGACTCAGTTGCCTTATGTTCTCCATGAGATTGAAACATTAAGTAAACAATATGGTTATCGTGTCGCTAATGTATTTCATGCTGGTGATGGCAATCTTCATCCGCTAATTCTTTATGATAATTCTGTGGCTGGAGCATTAGAGCAAGTAGAAGAAATGGGTGGAAAAATTCTCAAGCTTTGTGTCCAAGTCGGTGGTAGTATTTCTGGGGAGCATGGCATCGGTGCAGAGAAAAGATGCTATATGCCACAGATGTTTAGCCAAGTTGATTTAGAAACTATGCAATGGGTGCGGCAAGTTTTTAATCCTAAAGGGTTAGCAAATCCTGAAAAGATATTCCCGACACCTCGAACTTGTGGTGAAGCTGCAAATGCATCGGCACTCAAGCAATTTGAAGGTGTGGAAAGATTTTAAGAAGGAAGAATTCAGGAATTAGAATTCAGAAGTCAGGAGTTAGGAATTATCAGATATTGGTATAGTTGAAGTATATAGAGCTTCTCAGTTGAGTCCAATACAGACATAACCTCTAGCCCCTTCCCTCTAAGGAAAGGGGAGTAAAATTAAAAACCTGTCTCCTAAAAGGCGAGAGGAATGTAAGTGAGGTCAGAGTGGATTGTATACAAAGGAAAAGCGCTATATTCATAACTAAAATTTGCTCCGTATTATTTCAACTATTCTGACTTATAATTCCTGAATTCTGAATTCTTAATCATCCTTTCTTCACATCATCCGGAGGATTACAACTTTATTTTGTAGTTATATATATTCCGATCGCACTAGGTCAAGCTTACAAATGAATCGGGTTGCTCGCCGTTATGTTTCTTATTTGCTGTGCTTGGGATTAGTAGCTGCTTTAACAGTTTTTTCATTCTCTTCACTCCCAGTCTATTCCCAAAAAACACGTCCTTTAACTACAGAAATTCGCGGTGTTTGGCTCACAAATGTTGCTAGTGGTGTACTATTTGTCCCTTGGGGAATTAACCGGGCTGTAAATCAATTATCATCTCTCAACTTTAATACAATTTATCCTGTAGTTTGGAACCGAGGACATACTTTTTATAAAAGTGCCGTAGCTAAAATGACTACAGGATCAGAGACTCAACCTTTGCTCAACTTCATGCACGTTGGACAGGATGTTTTAGCAAAGATAGTAACACTTGCTAAAAATAAAAATTTGAGAGTTATTCCCTGGTTTGAATACGGTTTCATGACGCCCCATTATTCACAATTAGCAAGGCGTTATCCTGACTGGTTGACAATTGGGCAAGAAGGTATCAAGTCTACCGAAGATGCTCCACCAGAAGAAATCGATAATATTTTAGTAAGTAAACTGGCCTGGTTGAATCCTTTACATCCACAGGTACAAGAGTTTATTCAAGAGCTAATTTTAGAAGTAGTCAGAGATTACGATGTGGATGGTATTCAGCTTGACGACCATTTTGGGATGCCTGTACAGTTTGGTTACGATCGCTTCACTATTGAACTCTACCAGCAAGAACATCAAGGCAAAAGTCCCCCTACTGACCCTTTTAACTCAGAATGGATGCGTTGGCGAGCAGACAAAATTACTGATTTTATGGCAGAAATCTATCAAGCGGTGAAGGCAGTTAAACCCAAAGCCAAAATATCTTTGTCTCCTAATTATCAAGCTTTTGCTTACAAATACTATTTGCAAGATTGGGAAAATTGGGTAAAAAAAGGTTTAGTTAATGAGTTAGTTTTGCAAGTATATCGAAATGACAAAAACTCTTTTATCGCTCAACTAGAACTTCCATCTGTGAAATTGGCTCAAAGTCTGATTCCTGTCGGTATTGGTATCTCAACGGGAACGGTGCGTAATCCTGTAAAAATCGCACAAGTTAAAGAACAGGTTCAAGCAGTGCGCGATCGCAATTTTGATGGTATCTCCTTTTTCTACTGGGAGAGTCTCTGGGGTTACATCGTACCAGAATCACCCCAACAGCGACGCAAAGCTTTTTTTGAGATGTTTAATGCTAGAACTGTCAGACTATTACAAACAAAGAAATTTTGATGCCATTTGTGCCCGGAAATACTAGATTTGGCTTTACCTTGTTGTGGACTTTAGCTACTTTTGGCGGTTTTTTATTCAGTTTACTCTTAATTGAAGTCGGCGAAAAGCCAGATATTGGGGTAGTAGAAGCAGCTATCGGTGGATTTGCGATCGCACTTCCTCAAGGTTGTCTCCTCAAACAACCTATATTTTGTATCAGGTGGATTTTGTCAAGTCTTTTGGGCTGGAGTATTATCACTGCGATCGGTATTGGTGCTGTGGGTTGGATTGTACCTAGCACTCAGATTCTTCCCCTGAGAATCCTATCTGGAGCGGTTTATGGCGCCCTTGGCGGCTTGGGGATTGGATTGGCACAATGGTTAGCAATTCCCCAACCTGTGGCATGGCGATGGATATTTGTCTCTGCGGCAAGTTGGGCTATTGCTGTCCCCGTGGGTTCTGCTGTCGGGATGATCTGGCGTCGCCTGACGCAGCTATTTTTAGGCGAAGTCATGGGATTAGCCGTCACTTGGCTGCTGGTTGGCATCCTCACAGGAATCAATGCTCACAAATTGCGATGCCTGGGGCGGGCTACACCTACGTAAAGTTCCTACTCTCCACTTCCATTATGAAGAATTATAAATTTAATTGTTGTATACTGATAATTACACTTATATATATGCAAAAATCGTTAAAAACCGTTAAAACAAACTTTTTAGTAAGTTTGTCCTAACCTGCAAATATATTTTCGCCTTCAAAAAGCAGGATTTGTTAAGCTGACTCCTATTTAGCTTTCCTAGATTTCTGACAAGAAGTAGAGAAAGATCCAAATTTCCATGAGCAACGGCTGACAATACTTTGTTATAGGCGCTAAAGTGCATCTACTACTACAAGCTTAACAACAAGAGAGCGCCTAGAAGAGTCAGTAATACCAGACAGGGACTCTCGCATGAATGTAAATCCAGTGGAATCAACTATGGAGTTGACAAAATTATCATCACCTCAGATTCTCTTCGGCACAGAAGTAGATGAAAAAAGCAGTAGCGAGCAGTTTCTACTGAGTATGTATGATTCGGTGCAGGCATCAATATTTGTAATTGATGTTCTGGAGGACGGAGATTTTCGATATGTGGCGCTTAATCCTACTCATGAACGGTGGATAGGGATTTGCTCAGACGATCTCCGGGGTAAAAAACCAGAAGATATTCTCTCCCCCATCGATGCTGTGAGGGTGCGTCAGCGTTACGCTGACTGTGTGCGCTTCGGCACAACTATTTCTTACGAACAATGTTTGCAATTCCAGGGAATTCCCACTTGGTGGAGTACGACTCTTACCCCATTAAAGGATGCTAACTCTAGAATTTATCGACTGATTGGTACTAGTAGCAATATCACCCCCCTTAAGCAAGCAGAACAAGCAGTTGGACTCCAGGTTGAACGGGAACAGTTACTAGATGCGATCGCTGGACGGATTCACCAATCTGTAGAATTAGAGACAATTCTGCATCAGACAGCAATTGAACTCCAGCAGTTTTTGAATTGCGATCGCGTGTTAATTTATCGCTTCGAGGCTGATCACAGTGGAGTAATCATTGCCGAATCCAGTGTAGCTGCCAGCGATCCCTGCTTCAGTAGCAAACATCCAGAACACTACGGACGAGGTTGCATTCAAATTGTCGAAGATATTCATGCAGATGGATTACATCCTTGCCATATAGATTTCCTGGCATCTTTGCAGATTAAAGCTAATCTAGTCGTGCCGATTTTCCAAGAGCAAGATATGTGGGGAATGTTGATTGCCCAGCATTGCCAGCAAACGCGGCAATGGCAGCAAACAGAAACTGACTTGCTCAAGCAGATGGCAACTCAAATTGGCATTGCTGTCCAACAGGCAGAACTTCATCAGCAACTCAAGGATCTCAGAGCAAAGATAGAGTTAGAGAAACAGAAACACATCAATCAGTTGCAGCAGGTGCAAAACTTTGAAGCCTTGGTGCGACGGATGACAGAACAGATCCGCGACAGCCTGGATGAAACTCAGGTATTGCAGACACTCACCCAGGAATTAGCACAGTCACTTAACCTTGACCGTTGCCAAATCGAACTCTACAGCACCTGTCAAACCTTGGTTACGATTGCCTACGAGTACAGCATTAACTTACCCCAGTGTCAAGGATTGACCAGACAGATTGCAGACCGTCTGGAAGTTTATCAGCCGTTGTTACAAAAACAACCATTGCAATTTTTAGAAATTGTGCCGGGATGGCAGCCAAAATTGCTAGTTATGTCCCAGATGGCTTGTCCGATTTTCGATACTCAAGGGATTTTGGGAAATATTTGGTTGACAAGACCATCACAAGAGGCTTTTGATGAATTTGAAATCGGTTTAGTGCAGCAGGTAGCAAATGAATGTGCGATCGCCATTCGCCAAGCCCAGCTTTACAAACAAACCCAGGCACAGGTAAAAGAACTAGAAAAAGGCGATCGGCTCAAAAACCAATTTCTCAGAACTCTGTCTCAAGAACTGCGGACACCCATAACTAGCATTAGTCTTGCAGTCCAAACTCTTGAAAGTGTCCTGACACCAGCAGAAATATCAGAGATAGAGATAGTTCCGCAACTCTTGCAGATTTTGCATAACGAGTGTGGGCGAGAAAGCAAATTAATTAATGACCTACTCACACTCACATATCTCGAAGCTGAACCCGATCCCCCAACTTTGATAGCCATTGACTTTCAAAGTTGGCTTCACCCAATTATTGAGTCTTTTCGAGACCTCACCAACTGCCAGCGACAGCAGTTAAACCTGACTATCGATCATACGCTGCCGCCTTTAGAGACAGATATCACTGATTTGGAGCGCATTGTCACCGAACTACTTAACCATGCCTGCAAGTACACCCCACCAGGCGAATCCATCACAGTCTCTGCCCACTTGAGAGGGGATGCAGTAGAGCTTAATATTACCAATTCTGGAATAGAGCTTACCAGCAACGAACTATCACGGATTTTTGAGCCTTTCTATCATCTTTCCAAACACGATCCTTGGAAACATAGCGGCACTGGATTGGAATTGGCATTAGTACAGAAAATGGTCAGACATTTAGGCGGCTCAATTAATGTAGAGAGTGCAGCAGGTCAAACTACCTTCACTGTCACATTTCCCTTTTAATTAGTTTTTGGGCACGTTACTAGCTAAATTATCAGAAGTTGTGCTACGATAGGTATTCGTGTGGGTGACTAGCTCAACGGTAGAGCAGTAGACTCTTAATCTATTGGTTGCGGGTTCGATTCCCTCGTCACCCACTTTTTAAGTATTTTCAAAGTTTGTTGCTTAATATCTAAGTATTAAGATGCGTTAGTAACTTAACGCACTATTTTATTATAATTACTTTCTTTGGATTATGTGATGTCCGCCAAATCAACCAGACCTCTCTCACACGGGGCTACGGTGTACACACAACTGATTTAATCATCCTAAATCTCGTTTTGTAGAGATTTTCGATGCGTTAGAACTAAAGTCCATAACGCACCCTAGCAAATTAAAGCTAATGTGGAACAGTTTTTTTGATTTGTGTGTATACGGTAGCCCACGGGGAGATAGGTTCTTCTAGAATCACCGAATTGGAGTTCTAGGTGCTAATCCCAGCTAATTCAGATTTTTGTGAAACTTGCGATTCCTCAAATTTAACTACTTCATCAGCACAGACTTTACCAGCTTCAAAACAGGCTTCAAGAGATGCTCCTTTGATGTAATCACCTGTTAAGTAAAGCCCTGGCAATTGAGAAAGGTGAGTTTTTAGATTGGTAGCGAATTGAGGGTAATTGCTAGTATATGCACACAAACCAACTGGATGATATTTAGCAACATATTGGATACGATCAGATCCGCTAATGGGAATGTATTGATTTAGAGCTTCTTCTGCTAAACGAATCAGTTCTTCAGAAGTAGCTCCATCCTTCATGTAGCGGCGACCTGTACGACCACTAAAAGTATAGCGAATAACGTTGCGCTCATTAATACCATAAGCTCCGGCATTGCTGATAGGATATGTGTCATTAAATACTAAAGCTCGTACTTTCTTTGAAAAAATGTCGCGGGCATACTCTGCTACAACTACAGTTACAGGATAGTAGTTAACAGAGTCTAAAGTTTCAGCTAGCTCTGAGCTTTGAGGTGCAACTATTTTAGACGATACAGATGCAGGAGTTGCCAATATAACACCTGCATACTCTACTTCTTGCACACCAGAAGAATCCCGTAATCGCAAACCTACAACTCGTCCATTACGAATCATCAAAGACTCTACGCGGCTATTCAATCGTACAGGCCCGGTTTTCGTAAACTGCTCCAATACAGGTTGCATTCCTTGAGTCAACTGATCGTAAGTATCAAGAACCATGCGGAGATTACTCCCCAAATTCCCAACATAAGCTTCTTCTGGTTCTGCTCCATTCATCCGAACAGTCATAGGTCGAATAACAACCTGACAGAAATTAGGGCTGAAATATTCACTAAGAGGCTGATCTCCTAAACGTTGACAAAAGTCAGTGAAATAAGGGCCGCCTAAAAGACCGTTTTGAAGGTTTCGCATGACGGCTCCACAAACATTCCAAAACCGCCAGATATCTTTAGGAGTCCCTTGGCTCAAGAATTCTAAGGTTGCTTTGACACGGCGACTGTTATCTAAAGTTAATAATTTATTGTTACGAACCTGAGAAGAGTTAAGCCCAAAAAACTCATAGGGATTATTCCCCATTGCTGTTGTAAACTCTCGGAAAAGATTGTATGTTCTACCAATATTCTTTCCTCCTAACTGTACTGGTCTGTCTCCTAATAAAAATGGGCGAATGCGTCCACCAATAGCATCATCTTGCTCAATTAATTCAACATTAAAGCCACGTTGACGCAGATAGTAAGTCACGGCAATACCACTAGCACCACTACCAACAACTGCATATGTATTTAAACTCATCATTCACCTCTTATCATGTTTATGAGATAGCGTCATTCAATTCTGTGAGCCACTTAGTGGCAATTGGCGACTTGCACTTAGTAATCTTTACAATTTCCAATTAAAAAGTGAAAATTACGGGATTATTAAGTATGAGACAAAGTCTATCCAACATTATTGGAAAGTGTTAATCTTCGAGGACAGTAATAGTTACTTTGTGATAAGCTTGGTCTCGATATGGCAAAACCTCCAAGTAACGTGGATCTGTCAACCATCCTCGAACATGCTCAACAGAAGGAAATTTTAAGATCCGGATAGACTCTTCCTCAAAAGAGCCAAGCAATCGTTCTTTGGTATGCATACGTAAAACTACTTCTGCTCCATATTCATCACGAATTGCTACAGCCCGCTTCTTATAATTCTCAGCAGCTTCCGATGCATGAGGATTAGGTGTTAATGTTACTAACACGTGAACCATTAATCTTCTTCCCTGATTGACTATTGATGATCTTTAGTTAGTAGAAATCTCTTTAAGAACGCTCGGATCTAAAATCGAGAATTAGACAAGCTGCGGTTCAAAAAGCTCCTGTAATTCAATCAATGTCTTCTGCAAAGATTTAACATCCTCTACGCTCAAAACTAGAGCAGACGGAGCAATTTTTTTAATTAACTTAGACAAAACTTGTCCTGGGCCAACTTCAACAAAAATTTCAATTCCTTTTTGTTGGATATAACGTATTGAAGCCTCCCAATAAACAGCAGAAGTTATTTGTTTCTCTAATAACTGCCTCCATTCATAACCCTTTATTACTGATTTTGCTGTCACATTTGAGATCACAGGTACAATAGCATCATTAAATTGATACTTACGAACTATATGAGCAAACTGTTGTGCAGCTTCTTGCATTAAAGGAGAATGAAATGCCCCTGAAACAGGTAAAGGAATAGCTTTCACATTATTTTCAAAGGCATAAAAAAGAGCTTCTTCTATAGAAGCGTTATCACCCGATATAACAATTTGTTCAGGTGAGTTCAAGTTAGCAGGAACTAATACACCATCTGGTTGCACATTCTCTCTACATAGTTCTTCTGCTTGTTCTAATGTAACTCCTTTCAGAGCTAACATACTACCTCCCTGTGTTTTTGACATTAAGGCTCCTCTAACTTCGATGAGGCTTATAGCATCTGCAAAAGAAAGCACGCCAGCAGCAACTAACGCAGCATATTCTCCAGCACTATGTCCACAGATAAATTTTGGTTTTACAGGAAAATGTTCTTGGAAAACAGTATAAAGTGCTATGTTCGTTGCTAATAAACAAGGTTGTGCAACGGAAGTTTCCACCAAATTGTCTTCTAAGCCAAAAAATGAGATATTCCGAATATCCAAATTTGTAATTTGCTCGGCGGATTCAAAAATTTTTTCTGCTGATATAAACTCCTTAAAAATCTCTAATCCCATTCCTACATATTGAGAACCTTGTCCCGGAAAAACCAATGCGTAATTTGTTGAATTTAATTGTTTCATGGCTTAAACAATACCTCAATATTAAAATCTATGACTCTAAAGGATTTGATTTCGCTTGTAACAATACAAGTTGACGTTGCTAACTATTAGTTAATCCTGATTCCAATAGTTGGTAAGCATTTTGTACCGTTTTAATTTTTCCTGCTTGAGTTGTAGATATCTTTACACCAAATTTTTGCCGTATTAACATCACAATTTTGACAATATCTACTGAAGATATCCCAACATCATCTACCCAATAAGCATCGGGGTGAAGTTTATTAGGATCTACGTTAAGTCTTTGGACAACAGCATTACAAAACTCATCAAAGGAAACTGCTTTAGAATCTTTTTGATTGATAGCAACCATGTTTTTCTCCTTTTATATTTTTAGAGTTTATTAACTCTAGCAGTAGTTTTCAAACAGCTAGTTTATTAAAAAATAGAGCTAATTTAGTTAATAAACCATTCGATTGTTAGCTCAAAAAGTTCTTGTTGATGAAATGGAAAAGAATGATGTGCTCCTTCTATTATCTGTAATTTTGGTGGGTTCTTAGAAGTCATTTGCGCTTGCTCTACTAATTGCTTCACCTCTTGTAATGGAACTGTTGCATCTTCGGTTCCATGAATGATTAATAAAGGCTGCTTGGCTTGCTCAACTTCTTTCAGCATATTAAGTTCAAAAGATTGTTTGAGAATTTCAGGCCCACATGTCATAAGTTCTCCGTGGTAAAGAAATTCTGATTCATCACCATCTTCTAAAATAGAAAATGAATCTTCCCCAATCAATCGCATAACAGTGCCAGATAAATCAGTAAATGGTGCCCATGCAACAGTCTTATATATCTCTGAATTTTTTGCACTTTCTCGGATAACAGTCACTGCACCTAAGCAATGCCCTACTAATCCAATCGCGTTTGGATCAATACCATCTATCGTCCTAACTAAATCAATTGCAGCTTCTAAATCTTCTAATTCTCTATCTAAAGTCAGGTCAACTAAATCACCATCACTATCACCTGAACCTGCAAAATCAAATCTAAATACTGATAGATTATGTGTGACTGCATAACGAGAAAATTCTACAAAGCGCCGACTTCCACCAATCTTAGTACCTGCAAAGCCATGACACACAATTAAACAAGGTCTGGGTTCATTTCCTTGTCCATGATGTAGAACACCTACAAGGTTTTGATCGCGCTTGTTTTGAAAGACAAAGGCTTCCATGCTTGACATATTGTAACACCTTTTTTATTGTCTAAAATTTTAATTTTTGAAGCATATTGCGATTGCGATCGCAATCGCAATATCTTTGTCGTGGCTAATACTTACATCCAAATTGTGAGCGGCAATTTTTTCCCAAAAGGGAAGAGCAGTTTTATGTAGAAAAACAATTGGCTTTCCAGAAGCATTGTGCAATATTTCGATGTCAACCAGTTCGATTTGACTAATGCCACTTTCTAAAACCTTGATAATTGCTTCTTTACAAGCGAATTTTCCTGCTAATCTTTGCAGTCGATGATTCTCATTGGAAAGAGCTAAAACATCGTTCCACTCTTGCTCTGTCAGCCAGACTCCTATCGGTGCATCCGCTAAGTCTTTTATGTCTTTGATAGAGATGATATCTATTCCAGTCTTAACCTGAATTGGTGACTGGGCAGAAGACGCACAAATCCTGTCTTCTATAAACATTTAGTTTTTGTAATGTGAAACGACTCTCTAGCAGACAAATGATTTGTCCCAGCGAATTAAACTTGCTCCACAAGTCAGCCCTGCTCCAAACCCAATCATCATCACATAATCGCCTGTGACAATTTTTCCTTCTTGAACAGCATCAAATAAAGCAAGTGGGATTGAAGCCGCAGACGTATTTCCATATTTGTAGAGGTTGCACATGAAACGTTCAAATGGAATTTCCAAATATACAGCAACTTCTTCAATAATGTGAATGTTAGCCTGATGGGGAACAATAAGCTGAATATCTTCAATGGAAATATTTGCTTTCTTACAAGTATCGGTAATGCTATCGCATACCATAGGTACTACAAGCTGAAATAGTTCCCCTCCATTCATTTTCAGAAAATGTTGCCTATTCTCAACAGTTTGAATGGAAGTTGGAAGTGTAGTTCCCCCAGCAGGCATATATAACAGATGTTTACCTGAACCATCAGCACGCAGCACAGAAGCTAAAAAACAATTTTCTTCTTGCGCTGACTCAAGTAAAACTGCTCCTGCACCATCTCCAAATAACACACACGTAGAACGGTCTTGCCAATCTATACATCTGGAAAGAACTTCTGCCCCTATAACCAAGGCATTACGAACTGTACCAGTTTTGATAAACTGTGCTGCTGTTTCTAGACCATAGACAAATCCTGAACAGGCCGCAGATATATCAAAAGCAAAGGCATTCAAAGCTCCTATATTATCCTGTACTTGACAAGCAACTGATGGAAATGGTGTGTCAGGCATCATAGTTGCCACTAGAATCATTTCTACTTCTAGTGATTCGATACCGCGCTTGTCCAACACCTGTTTTGCAGCAGCTGTTGCTAAAGTAGATGTGCTTTCCTCAGAAGAAGCAATTCGCCGTTCAATTATCCCAGTTCTAGTACGAATCCACTCATCTGACGTATCCACGATTTTAGCTATCTCATGGTTTGTCATGACTTGAGTAGGTAGGTAAACTCCTAAGGCCGATAACTTTACAGGTATCAAATTGACCTCCCACTTGACAATCGAATATTAGGTTTACCATCCACTAGAGTTAGTAGAAGACAGCACTTACCACTAGCTTCAGAGTCCCAACAGTAAATTGGAATTCCAGAGTGCTGTGAAAAGTCTGCTGTTACTTTTTGTAATTCGTCAAAGTTAACACCTTTAACTTTAACTAGCTTAGTTCTTAAAACAGCTTCTGCAAGGATGAATACGGAGCCAATCTCACTTAAATCTTTGCTCTTAAGTGAAATATTATTGCCAGATTTGAGTTCATCCACTTCTCTATCAGAAATTTCTAAGCCAAGAATGTTAACTGCTTTTTGAATATCGCAAGTCTCTAAATTGAGCTTCGATTCCGGCATAGAGCTATTCATAAATTCTGTTTTTTACTACAAAGTTGTCAAGGTTTAGTTCTAGAATTTATACAAGTTAAAAATTTGTTTTTTTTAACTTGTATAAATTCTGTTGTTTACTACTACCAAATCATCAGAGATTATTTCGGAATTTATGCGAATTAAAAAATAAATTTCCAAGAGTTACTGATCTGAACGTTTGACAAAAGGTCTTGAAC
>NNBU01000126.1_pt1 | contig 37264 bp, 27 predicted proteins | sample 1173781 | NCBI WGS metagenome assembly NNBU01 (sample SAMN07173937, study PRJNA388173) | plant metagenome | biome: Plant school; feature: Soil; material: Symbiotic tissue of Blasia pusilla L.; isolation source: symbiotic tissue sample KVJ2 | host: Blasia pusilla | place: Norway: Troms, Kvaloya...
GAGTAAATGCTTCCACTACCATCAACATCTTCCCTCCCAAAACAGCACCTGTTTTTTCTTGGAGTTGCCCCAAATGTTTTTTGATGGCTTCTAAAGTCGATGCATCCGCAATCCATACTGCACTGAACGATGATGCTACCGATACCCACATTGGTGCAACTTCCGTAGTGTTTTTTTTGGCTATTAGACGCTCCATTACTTGCTCAAACAGCTTAATAAACAACTCTGCTGGCAAGCTCTCCAGGCGTTGAGATAGAGCTTGCCGACTCACAGACATCGCCTTAACCCACAACAATCCTTCAACTTCCAGGCAGCGCAGCACATCTGTTAAATGCTGTATTTGTCGATACACTAGACTCAATACTATTGCTGCCATTACTGGTAGGGTTAGTACGCGATCGCGCAAACTACGTTCTTTGTCTTTTACCCCTTTGAGATTGGCAAATGTACCTGGGCTTATTAACTCAAACAGTCTAGATTCTATCTCTTGGCTTGATGGGGCGGGGGAGGTGACTTGATGCCGAAAATCTGGATTCCCTTGTTTTTTGCGCGGTTTACTCATGATTAGTATCAACAGCACTGTCTTGAGTTTAACTATTGAGTTTTACCCACTTGACAAGACTCTATTTTTCTTAACTTGACGCCAATGGCAAGATGCCCATCCCACAGGAAAATTTGGGATATTTTTTTATTTGGAAGTCCCTAACAACAATGTCTGATGAGCTAGCCAGTACTTCATTTTAAAATCAAAGTAAACAAGAATGTCTAATCGGTAGAAAAAAGGCTAAATAAGGATTATGACCGTAACTACCTATAAATGGACAATTCAACGTTATCACCAAGCAATAGAGGCAGGTATCTTTGACGACCAGCCCATTGAACTATTGCGCGGCGACCTCATTGTTATGCCCCCAGAACGAGAACCTCACGCCTACTACAACACAGAAGCAGCTGATTATCTCCGCACACTGCTCGGTGAACGGGTAAAAATCCGCGATGCCAAACCTGTTACCTTACCCAACGATTCAGAACCTGCTCCCGATGTTGCGATTGTCAAACCATTAGGTGAGGTCTACCTAGAACACCATCCTTATCCAGAAGATATCTTCTGGGTTATTGAATTCTCCAAAGCCACCCTGAGCAAAGATTTAGGTGACAAAAAAGACATTTACGCGGAGGCTGGTATTGTTGAATACTGGGTTGTCAATTTGAAGACTCCGCAGTTAAAAGTATTTCGTGACCTAAAAAATGGGAAATACAAAACCGAACTGACACTAACTACAGGTACTATTTCACCCCTAGCCTTTCCTGATGTATCCGTCCGAGTTGAGCACCTTATAAGTAAGACCTAGTAAAGCTTATTTTGTTTCTCGCTATTAATATGAAACACCTCCATAATTTACTTCTAATTTTTGAAGCAATTAAATAAGAGTTATAAGTTATGAATTAAATTTATAATTCATAACTTATAACTTATAACTCATAACTCATTTTCTGTAGTGATCGCTCCTGGAATATTGCCAACACTGGACAGTTGCACTGTAAAAGTAGAACCTTCATATAATTTACTTTTTACAGAAATAGATCCACCACAGCGTAGCAGCAATTGTTGTACGATTGTTAACCCCAATCCAGCACCACCATAATCTTCTGTTGCTGCTGTACGCACACGATAAAATCGGTCAAAAATTTTGGGAATTTCGTTTTCGGCAATACCGATACCTGTGTCGCGGAATTCTAATTGGACATAATCGCCTTGAATCCGGGCACGTACCCACACCTCACCGCCATCAGGAGTAAACTTAATGCTATTGTGCAGCAGATTTATCACGATTTGCCTCAGACCACCACTCACGCACCAAACAGATGGGAGTTCAGTTGGTACGGTGTAGGCTAACATAATTCCTTTTTCTTGGGCTACAGGTTGGTAGGTACTGACTACTCCAGGTACAATATCTGAGAGCCGAACTGACTCCAAAGCCGTCCCCTCTAAATTGCGTTCTAGCTGCACGAGTTCCAACAAACCACTAATCAGGGAATTTTGTTGATCGCACTGAGTATTTAACATCTGTAAATAACGTTGTCGCTGAGGGGGTTTAAGATTAGGGGAATTCAATAAAGAGAGTGCTGTCTTCATGTGCGTTAGGGGTGTACGCAATTCCTGACACACATTATTTAGATATTCATCTTTGAGTTGCTCTTTGTTGTACAGTTCTTGATTTTGCTGCTGCAACTTGGTGGTGCGGACTGTGATGATTTGACGGTTGATTTCATCTTGTCGCAGGAGTTGTTTGGCCAACAATTGATTCATAAGTGCGCTTTGAGGCACAGTTGGACAAATAAAATCAATAGGTAAAATTGGAGATGATTCTGGCGCAATCGCTTGTTGGATACCATTTAATACTTGTTGAATTACTCTCCCCTCAACAGTAGTGATAATCAGCAATGGTTGATTTTTATTAGTATTTACCTTCCCCGATGTCTGATTTTTGCGTTTTTTAAGTGGTCGATGAGCCAAAATTAAACTGCAAAACTGGGGCGATAACACCATCAGAAAGTTTTCCCGTCGCAGTTGGCTATCTGGTGGTAGGTGAATGGGAATGTGATGGGAGGATGAGGGGGATGAGAGGGTATTTAATTTTCCTTCTCCCTCATCTCCCCCTTTTCCATTTTCGTCAATCTGGCAAGTATAAATAAGACTAGACGTACTTACCGAAGATTGATAACGCGCTAATTCTGATTGCCAAATTTTTTCTGGTGGTAACTTTACCCATAAAGTGGCTGCAATTTGCTGCTCAATTAGTAAGTCAATTTGTGCTCTCACCAGTGATAGCAGAGTCGCAGGACTGAGGGACAATGGTTTCGGAGGCGCTTGCACTCCCATAACCAGTTGATAAACAGACAGATCCTTAACCAGAGAAACATTCATGAGTCAAGCACAAAAAGGATGAAGCAAGAAATAATTCTGTCTTCGATTTTCACCTTTATGTGTGCATTTTTTACAAAATCCCCACGGAAAGAAACAATAAAAAACTCTATCCCCTTGTGGATGGAGTTTTTGGGCATGGGGAATGGGGAGCAAGGGAGAAGAGTTTTCCCCTCTGCCCCGAATGGCACTAAGAAAAGGTAAAACATGCAGCCTAGAGTGGGTGTGGGAGGGGTGGGAGGTGTGGGAGGCGTGGGAAGAGGGAAAAGCATAAATTCTCTTTCCCCCCACACTCCCCACACTCCCCACACTCAAAAGCCTTATAAACAATGGATTTGCCGTTATCTTAGTGCCATTCCCCTCTGCCCCCTGCCTCTTGGCAATGCCCAATTCCCAAATTAACGTTGTAGATTCAATCTTTCGTGTAAGGCGTCGCGTGCGTGTTCTCGGTCATCAAAATGGATTTTTTCGGTGCCGAGAATTTGGTAGTCTTCGTGACCTTTACCAGCAAGTAAGACTCCATCACCGGGTTGTGCTTGTAAAATCGCGGTACGAATTGCGATCGCCCGATCGCAAATTACAATAGGCTGTACTGTGTCAGCAATTCCCGCCAAAATATCTTGCAAAATCTTTTCTGGGTCTTCAGTCCGGGGATTATCTGATGTCACGACTGCCACATCAGCTAACTCAGCAGCAATTTTACCCATTTTTGGGCGCTTAGTGCGATCGCGATCGCCGCCACAACCAAATACACAAATCACTTTACCTGGTATAAACGGACGTGCAGCTTTCAATAAATTTTCCAAACTATCGGGTGTGTGGGCATAATCCACAATCACGCTAATATCTTGGTCAGGATTAATTTGTACCCGTTCCATCCGTCCGGGAACTCCGGGAAACTCAGGTATCACAGATGCCACTATCTGCAAATCTACCCCTAAGTGTAAAACTGCTCCTACAGCTGCGAGAAGATTTTCTAAATTATATTGTCCGACTAGGGGCGATTGAAAAGCCACGTCACCTTTTGGTGTATGTAACGTCCCACTGACACCATTGGGCTGATAATTTAAATCACTCATCCATAAATCAGCGCTGTTATCGTTGACGCTGTAACTCCAAACCCGTTGGGAATCTAAGGAGGCAATTAACCGTTTGCCATAAGAATCATCAGCATTAATGATTGCCCGTCCCTTGAGATAATCAGGGCTAAACAACAACGCTTTGGCAGCAAAGTAATCTTCCATGTCGCTGTGATAGTCGAGATGGTCTTGGGTAAGATTACTAAATACCGCCACCTCAAATTCACAACCCAAGACTCTCCCTTGGGCCAAAGCGTGAGAACTTACTTCCATCACCCCGAACTCACTACCAGCCTTTACAGCCTCTGCTAGCTGCTGTTGTAGTTCCACAGCAAAGGGCGTAGTGTGGGCAGCAGTTTGCTCAAAACCTGCCCAGCGAGTGTAAAGGGTTCCCATCAAAGCTGTAGCTAGATTCGCTTTGATGAGCAGGAATTCAATTAGATGAGTAGTTGTAGTTTTGCCATTTGTACCAGTGACGCCTACCAGCTTGAGTTTTCGTCCCGGATAGCCGTAAAAAGCACTGGCTATCTGGGCACAAGCTTGAGTGATGTTACTTGCGCTAATGACCACAGCCTGATTTGTGGGAGGATTTTTTTGTGCAGCTTCAGGAGAAACGATCGCAGCGACAGCCCCGGATGCGATCGCACTTTGCCAAAATTCTCCACCATCAACCCGCGTTCCTGGCATCCCAATAAACAAATCTCCCACACTACAAGCATGAGAATTCGTCTTCAAACCCCTAACTTCTACATCCTCTAAAGTTGGATGGCTAGGCAATTGCTCAACACTATCTACCGCCGTTAGTAATTCCCGCAATTTCATTTTGTGAACCTCGTCACATTCTTGATCTTGCGCTTATTCTGCATTATTTTTTTCTAATTGGCTAAATACTTACGCAACATTTGCTCCAACTGCTGCACGCTAGCACGAGGGGAAGGACGCGGTAATGGTTTTTCCTCTGCGTTCTCTGCGCCTCTGTGGTTCGATAAATAAAGTACCGGCACTTCATACTCATACGCAGTAAACCAATCTTCACGAGTCGTAATATCCCTAATTTCTAACTCGAAACTGAGATTTTGGATTTTTTCTAGCTTTTCTTGCAAGCCTTCACATAAATGACAGCCGGGTTTACTGTATAAAATTAATTGCATTTGAACTGTGGTGAAAAGTTATAAGTTTAAGATAACGAACCGCCAAGACGCCAAGGACGCAGAGGGGGAGAGATGGAAGGTATGAGTTTTAATGTGGGTGAGTATGTTGATCAGATGGGGTTTTTGTTGGATTTAGAGATCAGAGATGAGTATCGTGATGGTGTGGTGGCAAATTTTGAGAGAATTAGTGCGATCGCTAGTCTTGTAAATTCTTTCCCTTTACCAGAGGAAATTGAAGTTGCACCAGTGTTTGAACCATAATGGCTTCAACAATAGCTATGTTGATGTTTTAGTAATATTACTGAGCTTGCAGTATAACTAACGATACTAAGATATTAGCCGACTATATCTTGGAAAATCAGATGAATAATTTCAATGCTCCTAGTTCATTGAAGTCTGCGGGTGTCGGTAGATTGTTGGTGCGGTTGCTTTGGATGCTGTTAGGATTTGGTATTGCTTCTACGCTATTATCTTTGTTGGAAGTCATAGCAAAGCCACTTTATCAGCTACTTGCTTCTCTTGATGCACTTGTATCAATCATTTCGTTATTTATCAGCTTAATTTCAATCATTGTTTTTTTGGTTTGGCTATATCGTCTCCATGCCGATTTAAAGAATCTATTTAAGGAATATCCAATTACACCAGGAGGTGCGATCGCGCGATTTCTAATTCCTATATATAGCATTTGGGGAATAGCCAACACGTTGTCTACTTTTGCCGATCGATTTAAAGGAGAAGGTGATGATTTAACACATTTAAGTGAACAAGTGCGATTGTTAATAGGGCCGCTATATGGTTTTATGATCGGGTCAAACCTTGTGACTCGTATGGCTTTTAAAGAAAGTTTTAAAAATCCTGAAAACCAATTTTTGCCCTTTTGGTTTTTATTATCTTGTATTCTAGATTTAGGTTTTAGTGCTACTTTGCTACAACTAACAAAAACTATGCGGACTGCTATTACTCAAAAAGCTAAACGCGCTATTTCTTAATATTTCAGCATGAATTTTAATTCAGCCGATGCCATCACAATATCAACTGCTATCTGCGAAGGTAAAGTTAGCGCAGTGGAAGTTACTAAAACTGCATTAGCACGAATAGCAGCGCGGGATGATCAACTCAATTGTTTTACGGCTGTGACTGCTGAGACAGCTTTAACAGATGCAGCCCGCATTGACAGGGAAATTGCCCAAGGGAATAATCCTGGAATGCTTGCTGGTGTGCCTTTTGCGGTGAAAAATCTCTTCGATATAGCTGGGTTAACAACTCTGGCGGGATCGAAAATCAATGCAGAAAACCCATCAGCTACCCAAGACGCAACCGCAGTAGCCAAGCTGAAACAAGCGGGTGCGGTGCTAGTTGGCGCTTTGAATATGGATGAGTACGCCTATGGGTTTGTGACGGAAAACTCCCATTACGGTGCTACTCACAACCCCAATGATTTACAGCGAGTTGCTGGTGGTTCATCGGGTGGTTCGGCGGCGGCTGTTGCGGCTGGGTTAGTACCGTTGACATTGGGTTCTGATACCAATGGTTCAATTCGGGTTCCGGCGGCGTTGTGTGGCGTTTTTGGTTTCAAGCCGACTTACGGAAGGTTATCTCGGGCTGGGGTAGCTTTATTTTCTAGCAGTTTTGACCACATTGGCCCTTTTGCACGTTCGGTGCAGGATATCGCTACGGTGTTTGATGTGCTTCAGGGAGAAGACGATCGCGATCCAATTTGTACAAAGCGTCCGCCTGAATTGGTTTTACCACAACTTAAACAAGATATCTCTGATATTAGAATTGCCATTGCTGCTGATTATTTTGCCAAAGGCGCAGAACCAGAAGCTTTAGCAGCAGTCCAAAAGGTAGCTGATGCAATAGAAGTCACTGAATATGTAACTATACCAGAAGCACACCGCGCCCGTGCAGCAGCCTTTGTGATTACAGCTAGCGAGGGCGCAAATCTGCATTTGGATAAGTTGCGATTGCGTCCTCAAGATTTTGATCCAGCAACACGCGATCGCTTTTTGGCTGGGGCGTTAATTCCAAGTAACTGGTATCTGCAAGCACAACGGTTTAGAAAATGGTATCGCGATCGCGTCCGAGAAGTATTTCAAAATGTGGATGTAATTCTTGCCCCAACAACACCAATTTCCGCACCGCTAATTGGTCAACAAACTATGATTTTGGATGGCGAAGAAATTTTTGTCCGTCCTCATTTAGGGCTATTTACTCAACCATTATCTTTCATTGGCTTACCCGTTTTATCAGTACCAATTGGGCGTCAAAATGGATTACCTTTAGGTGTGCAATTGATAGCAGCACCATATAATGAAGTGTTAATTTTACGAGTTGCTGCTGCTTTAGAAATAAAGGGGATAGTTTCAGCACAAATTGCCTACTTTTAGCAGAATTAGCCTGACAATCCGCAATATTTCTGATAATGATTTGTGCTAATTGTAAAAGATGTAGCCAAATTGCCGAAATTCATCATTTCTTAATAGGATTGTGGTGGATTTGTAAAGGATGTAGCCAAATTGCCGAAGTTCATCATTCCTTAACAGTATTGTGGTGGATATCGTCGGAACAATAGGGTAGAGTATAAGTCTTATATCTCTACACATTACGCAATTCTCCATGTTCCGACAAACTGCTTTTGGCATCGCTTTAAGTGCGCTTGTCCTTGCTAGTGGATTAACGACTGTTCCGATACCAAATCATCCATCTACGAATACATCCACCCGTAATAAGCTGTTGTCGCTTTTTTCCAGTCAGGTTGCAATATCGACCCCTACTTTTAAAACTACGGAGCTAGAAAAATCAGTTTTTGACCAAATTAATCGATATCGGGCTTCTAAAGGACTGCCAAAGTTGACCCTAAATGCAAATATTACTCGACAGGCAAGAATTCATAGTCAAAATATGGCTAAAGGGAAAACCCCATTTAGCCATCAGGGATTTGAAAAGCGAGTCAAAGCTATGCCTCTTCGCTACAACAGTGCGGCGGAAAATGTTGCTTTCAATCGGGGATATAGCAACCCCGTGGAGGAAGCTGTTACAGGCTGGGTCAACAGTCCCGGACATCTAAAAAATCTTAAAGGAAATTACAACCTTACTGGAATTGGCGTTGCTACTAATAATCAAGGCGAAGTTTACCTGACACAAATGTTTATTCACACTAGGTAAATTTAATTTCTGATTTTTTTGCACAATAATAATGTAGTGTCTGACAAGACTTTTGTCTGTTGGACACTGCTATTATTTTTTAACGATTGATGACATTACAAGATTTTCAGGTGAGCGATCGCGATCTCAGTGACGCCGCCCTAAGCCAGTATTTAGAATCGACAGCGATCGCAGTTGACACAGAAACGATGGGATTATTGCCCCTGCGCGATCGCTTGTGTCTTGTCCAACTGTGCAATCTAGAGGGTCAAGTGACTGCAATTCGCATAGCCAAAGGACAAGCTGAAGCCCCAAACTTAAAAAAACTCATGGAAGCGGCGAATGTCGTAAAAGTGTTTCACTTCGCTCGCTTTGACCTTGCGACTTTGAAAGCAAACCTAGGGATTCAGGTTGTCCCCGTTTTTTGCACTAAAATTGCCAGTAAGTTAGCACGTACTTACACAAATCGCCACGGACTCAAAGATGTGGTGCAAGAGTTAGAACAAGTGGAACTGGATAAAAGCTCTCAAAGTTCTGATTGGGGTAACGCCGCTAGCTTATCTGAAGCTCAACTGAATTATGCTGCTAATGATGTGCGTTACTTAATTAGTGTGCAGCAGAAGTTAACAGAAATGCTCAAACGAGAAGAACGTTGGAAACTTGCTCAAGAATGTTTTCAAGTTTTGCCAACAATTGTTTCCTTAGATTTGTTGCAATTTAAAGATTTGTTTGAACACTGATCAAATAGGGAATGGGGACTGGGAAAATTTTTTAAAATTTGGTGGTAGGTAATGAGAAACAACCATAATTTTTCGATTTGACACCTAATTCCTAATCCCTAATCCCCAGTCCCTTTTACGTTTAAATTGATGGGTCAATACAGTTCAGATAAGACCAAAACAATTGTAGAGACGGCGATTTATCGCGTCTCGAAAACCCACATTTTTGCACAATTAGCCCCTAACTGAACCCTATTGATTGATGGGTAAGTAAGCAAATTAGCAGACGATTAGAAATCGCGGCTACACAAACTTTCGTCCGCCTACGCGGACTCAAAGAATTTGAAACCCACGGAGGTGGGTAAAGTCTCGTATAGCCGCGAATTCCATTCGCCAGGGTAGGGTAGGCGTGTTTTTACACTCATTGAGATGCTCCCCTACAAACCCTTGTGTAAGTTATTTTTGCCTATGATCCAACATTGGAATCATCGGTATTTCTAGGAGCTTTAGATTCACTAGCACCTTCCTTAAGATTGCTTGCTCCTTCTTGAATGCCTTCCTTGAGGTTACTTGCTTTCTCTTGAATACCTTCCTTAAGATTGCTGGCTCCCTCTTGAATGCCTTCCTTGAGGTTACTTGCTCCCTTCTTAATGGCTTCCGTCGCGCTAGTGCCTCCCTTTTGCAGATTTTCTTGGTGATTTTGTAGCCGAGCTACAACATTGTAGTCATCTGCACCTGGGGGAGTTTTTGATTCAATAATGCCTTCTGTTGGGCCACCGATCGCCTTCCATGCGCCAAGACCACCTTTGAGTTGGGAAACATGCTCAAATCCATTAGAACGGAGTTGTTGCGCGGCTTGGGCAGTTTCTTCTTCATTGGCACCGTACACGTAAATATCACGGCTCTTATCCAAAGAAGGTACTGCACGCTGTACCAATTCATCTATTGGCATTGGCATTGCTCCCATAATGTGCCCTTCGTTGAAGGTGTTGCGATCGCGCACATCTAAAATTGTAAAGGCTGGTTCGCCCCATTCCAGACGACTCTTCAGGACATGAGGATCAGATTGTGCTTCTATTGGTGGCTGTGGGGGAATGATGCCGCCGACTAAATTATTAGTCATACTTACTTCCTTACTGATGATATTAATAGCAATTTAACGAACTCAACATATTTAATTGCTCTTTCTTTGGTATGAATATTCTCAAAGTCTCTCCTCAGATAGACTGGGTAATTTCAATAATTTCTACCAATTAAACAATTGCAAAATTTGCTATTTGAGACTAGGGCAAGATAATATTTTCTATTAAAATAACCTGTATTTTACATCCTCACCGCCTTGAACGCCCTTGGCGTTCCCGTTCGCCTTAGCGTCTCCGAAGGAGAAGGGTACGCACGGGGAAGAAGGAGTAATGAGTAATAAGTAATAAGTAATGAGTAATGAGTAAATATCCATTTTTAATCCACTGATTACTCATTACTCCTTACTCCTTACTCATTACTTTAAAGCCGTGCTGGAAGCACGGGGTTTTAAACCCATTTTTCTGATAAAAATGGTGCGTTACGCCACAGGCTAACGCACCTACGAAAATTACTAACTCCTAAATCAGCACTATTTTTTACGCCATTACCATACCGCCATCGACATTAAAAACTTGTCCAGTGATGTAGGCGGCGGCGGGATCGGCGGCGAGGAAGCGCACCATCCCAGCGACTTCTTCGGGCTGACCGAAACGATTGAGTGGGATGTATTTGAGAATATCTTCAGGATTGTTAAGATTGCTGGTCATGTCGGTGGTGATGAAGCCAGGGGCGACGGCATTAACGGTGATCCCGCGAGTAGCTAATTCTTTAGCAACGCTTTTGGTGAAGCCGATTACGCCTGCTTTAGCAGCGCTGTAGTTTGACTGGCCTGGATTGCCCATTTGCCCAGCAACGGAAGTGATGTTGATAATTCGCCCCGATCGCTGCTTCAGCATGATTTTACTGGCAGCGCGTGTACATAAGAAAACACCAGTTAAATTAAGGTCTATCACAGCTTGCCAATCTTCTGGCTTCAAACGCAAAAGCAGTGTGTCGCGGGTAATACCTGCGTTGTTGACTAAGATATCCACACGGCTGAACTTTTCCATGACGGCGTTAACTAATGCGTCTACTTGATCGCCTTTAGAAACGTCAGCTTGAATAGCGATCGCTTTCCCTCCCGCTTCTGTAATTTCTGTAACAACTGCCTCAGCAGCTGTACTAGAACTGGCATAGTTGACAACTGCGATCGCTCCCTGTGTAGCTAATTCAATTGCGATCGCTCGGCCAATTCCTCGTGATGCACCTGTGACAATTGCGACTTTATCTTGTAATAGTGCCATTTAATGTTCCTCAGTCTTAGAAATACCGCGCTAATTATCTTATGGTGATTTAGGGAACATCTGAATATTGTCTAGATAAAATCTCACTCTTGCAGGATGACAATATTGCTGTCATCCTGCAAAAGTGAGATATCTAATAGATAAAGTTATTCGTCATTTTTAGCTAGACATAACTCGATTTATATAAATTAGCATTTTGCCATAATCAAATATCTATAGTTATTTTTCTGTTAATAGATGAATAACTTGAAGAAATATAATGTTGATTTAATTTATAGCTGTGTAAACGTCGCCTGATTGGATAGACTAGGAAATGTTGCACCTACAACTGTCGTAGACATAACTTTAGTGAACACCTGTATAGTTATTTGGGCGATTGGAATAGGTTTAAATACATATCTAATCCATATACACAAACATAAACGATATGCGGATTTTATTATAATTATTTAATATTTTTTGCTAGGAAATCAGTCTATATTGACCAATCTAATATTTTCCCAACAAAAAGCCATGAACTTGTACCGATTTTATTTTCTAAGAATTACCATTGAAACAAATAATTGAAAATCGGTGTGTGTCATAATGGCAACAAAAAAAGAATTTAGCAGCTTTGAAGAGATGCTGTCTGCTTCTGATGTACCTGTATTAGTAGATTTTTATGCTGACTGGTGTGGCCCCTGTCAAATGATGGTGCCAATTTTAGAGCAAGTCAATGCCCAACTTAGCGATCGCTTACGAATTGTCAAAATTGACACAGAAAAATACACAGATTTGGCCACTCAGTATGAAATTGCGGCTCTACCAACTTTAGTACTATTTAAACAGGGTAAGCCTGTGGAGCGGATAGAGGGAGTGATGCAAGCACCGCAGTTAGTGCAATATCTACAAACAAAGATTTAAGCTAACACTTAGAATGTAGATTTTGGTTCTTAGAGAGGCGAAATGTTTTGTCTCTTTTAATAGAAAGTAATCCGCCGATTGGTAGCACAGCTAGCTGTGCTACCAATCATTGTTTGAATAAACCAGGAGTCAGAATTCTTCTGATAAAACCTTAAGTAAACATTAAGCATATTTACTTATACGTCTAGAGAAAGTAGTTTAGAAATAGAAATGGCTATATTGTATAGATATAACAAAATATCTTGACAAATAAAGCGATATATGGATAACAAACATAAAAGACTTGACAAAGCCTATATCTGGGTAAATATTGATTTTGATAAAGTTAAATATAGAATAAATGCGGTAACTTGCCAGATTGAGCAGGTTATAGAAAAGTACCAACATTCAAATCAAACTCGTAACTCAGGCAAAAAAAACAATTAGGTTATGTATAGGGCGATATAGCGGTTCCCATTCAGATGGAGTACAACGTTAAATCGCTTGGTGTAGGGGCACGGCATGCCGTGCCCCTACGCGTGTACCTCAGTCAACGATAACCGCTATATCTACAATGAATGGGCTACGATTGCTCAATTTATTAGGACTTACGCAAAACTACACCCTGTAGGGGCAATACCCTTCGGGAAGCCGCTTTGCGTCTACATGAATTGCCCCTACCTAAAAATCAGGGTTTCAGCTATTGTTTGCGTAAGTCCTGTTTATCTTGAGTGTACTGTGGCCGTAGCCCGTCCTAGACATCGCACCAGCTTTTAAATACATACTTTGGCAAAATCAACAATACCTTACAGTAAGTAGTATTTTTAACAAAACATTTGTAACTACCCTTGCAGTTTATTTACCCACCGCCTGCTATTCTTATAGTTACTTCGGTCTGTCATAGCAGATAGATTATCCTCAATAATGTTTTTATTTGTTAGCGCTCATATACCATCGTGGTAATATGGGTGCTTTTATTTTATAAAAAAAGCTAGGTTCAAAACCTTGCCCTTTGTGGGCAAAAAAATCCTTATTTCCCAAGGTAGGTAGAAACCTCAGCCCTTGTGGGTGGCTGTATTTAATTTTTAATTTTTAATTTTTAATTGATTCATGCGTCCCTCAGTTTAATTTTTAGGCGATGTCTGGTGTTTGCTAAACTAAGCTGACAGTGAAGCTTTAACTTGACCAAAACGGCGATCGCGTTTTTGATAGCTCAACAAAGCCTGATAAAATGCTTCCCGATTAAAATCTGGCCAAAGAATATCAGTGAAAAACATCTCTGTGTACGCCATTTGCCACAGAAGAAAATTACTCAATCGCATCTCACCACTGGTACGAATCAGCAAATCGGGTTCTGGAGTATCTGCTGTGTAGAGATGTTGTTCTACAAGACTTTCATTCACTTCTTGGGGACTGAGTTCGCCCTGCTGCACGAGTTGAGCTACTTGACGACAGACTCTCGTAATTTCGTTGCGGCTACCATAGTTGACTGCAACCGTAAAGTGGATTGCTTGATTATTCAACGTCTCTGTCATTGAATGCTCCATTTCCGTCTGTAGAGACTTGGGTAAAGCCGATAAATCTCCAATAAACGAAATTCGCACTCCTTCCCGATGCATCTGAGCCAACTCGCGGCGTAGTAATCGCTCAAACAACAGCATCATAAAATCTACTTCTTCAACGGGACGCTGCCAATTTTCAGTAGAGAAAGCATAAGCTGTTAGCGCTTTAATTCCCCAATCCTTACAGCAACGCAATAGTTCTTTGAGCGTTTTTGCTCCTTGGCGATCGCGTTTTGATTAGCGTGCGTCCAATTTGCATCAACCCAGTATTAGGGAAAGTCCAAACGCCAAATCCCCAGAATTTGGTCGTATGGTTGATTTCATCCTGTGCTAATTCCTCTAGAACATCCTGGAGTGCGCCAGTGGTGTGAGCCATCAACCAAATATAAAGACAGGTTGCACCGTATTCTGTGGCAATGCGATGTAAGCCGTGGCGATATAAGTCTTCGTAGGCATCATCTGTGGGGAGATAGTTTCTAACAGTCCGAAGTTTTGGGGTAATTTTCTCACCTGTTAATTGGGTGTAGACTTTAATTAATGCTGGTGTATGCTGACGTTCTTCCTTTTCCCACAAACCAAGTTCCAGCAGTTCGCCATCTTCACCGACAATTCCACCAACAAACCGAGCCATTTGAGGATGCAATTTTTCCAAATACTGCCGACTAGTTTGGGTATAGCCACGAATTGGGGCTTCTGTATCCATCGCACCGATCAATATAGATAAAAATACCTCTGCATCTAAGCCGATAATTTGATTGCGGTTAATCGCCTGCCAGTCAATGGGTTTCCAGGGACGCGGTTGGGGATTGGCAAACTGTATCGGTAAATCTTGCAGACGATCGTGTAGTTTTTCGACCGCAATATATCTATCTATGAGAGAACGAATGCGGCGCTGTGTTTGCAAGTAATGAGGACTGGGAAAGCTTTGATCTGCTAAATCTTCTACAAGTGGGTTGAGTGTATTAAGCATACTTTTTTATACTTAAATTTTTACTTCTGTAGCCAATAGCTTAAGCGATCGCACTTTCTTTTGTCAGTCGGCTGAAGTCGGCAGTTTTATATGATGTAGTTGGAAGAGTCGGGAAAAAAGTTGGATAAAAGGCTTGACATTCGTTTACAGAATTATGTTAACCACAACAATGCTACTTTATTGACGCTTAATAATGTAGATAAAAAAATGATTGCAAGTGAGAAAGAACAGAGAATCTATTGTAAAAATAACTACTAGCAAACAATTAGGCGTATGCAGTTATGTCTTTTTATATGCAAGAGTCACGCCAATTTGGCATGACGCAACCTATAAGAAACTGCTACAAAGTTAATAAGCTAAACCACATTTATTTGCATATCCAAAATTTATATTAAATTCTGTGCGGTGTTCATCTTGCCCACCCCAACTATGCAAATTAAATCTGGAAAAGCTTTGAAGAATAAAACATTAGCAACACTATTACTATAGGACTCATATTCGATTTTGAAATATACGTAATAGCGTTAAAATGTTGCAAAAAAAATTGTAGGTTGGGTTGAGGAACGAAACCCAACACTCCGATCACTGTTGGGTAACGCTAAAGCTCAACCCAACCTACATCTAATGAACTATTTTAGCCTTGACACGCAAGTAAGGTGCGTTATGCCTTTAGCTAACGCACCATCCGAAGGACTCGGTGCGTTACGCTACGCGATAACACACCCTACACATACTTAGATTTTTTCAGAAATCAAATCGGATTCCTGTAGTTATAAAGCAATAGGATTTTGTTAAATTTTAATGCCTCCTTAACAGGTGGGATTAAGTAATTATAAATCAATCAATCACTTGAGGCTAATTGACTATATTTGCTTGCCTAAATAAATCATTAATTCTACCTAATTAAGATAATTATTTAAATTATTTTAGAGGCTTTTACATACATGGATTGCTTATTGTTTGCTTCTCACTGGCTACCTCAAAAATTAATTAGTAATTTATTGATAAAATTGCTGAATTTGAGAAATAAACATTTGTTTGGTTTTGATAGTATTGTTTTTTCGATAACAGCTTTTTTATCTCTAAATCTCTGTTTGAACGGCAATTTTTCTCTCGAAGAGTATAGGAACAAATTAGGAATTGCAACAATACTATTTTTAGTAGTAAAACTAACTGTATTGTGGAATTTTGGGTTTTATAGGGTTTACTGGCGCTACGCCAGTATTGAAGAACTTTTATATGTAACTATCCTAATGGGTATTGCAGTAATAGTTCAAGCAGTATTCTTTGATGCGATGCGATTTATACCATATTTAGCACTAGATACACTTCCACAATCACTACCATTAATCGACGGGTTAATTTCATGTATTTTTATTGGTGGGATGCGTTTTAGTATTCGGATTGTAGAAAGAATCAATCAACAACGTATAGTATTTAAGCCACAAGACCGTGTGTTAATAGTTGGTGCTGGCAATGCTGGTGTTTCTCTCGTACAAGAAATGCAAAGAAATCCTCAACTGGGGTTTCATCCTGTTGCTTTCATTGACGACGATCCGCGTAAATTTCGCGCATATATACGCGGTATTCCTGTAGTAGGCGATCGCTATCAAATACCTGATGTTTTAAAATCTCTTCAAATCCATAAAGTTATCATTGCCATGCCTACAGTTACAGGTGGAGTTATTCGAGAAATTCTAGATATTTGCAAAGCAACTGGAACTCAAACTAGCACTTTACCAGGCATACACGAAATCCTCAATGGTCGCGTCCGAGTTGACAGCATTCGGGATGTACGCATTGAAGATTTGCTTAGACGAGAACCTGTACAAATAGATATTGAGCAAGTTGCTCAATTCCTTAAAGGTAAAACAGTACTAATCACAGGCTCAGGCGGATCAATTGGTAGCGAACTTTGCCGTCAAATTTTTAAATGCAATCCTGCTGAAATGATCCTTATGGGACATGGAGAAAATTCTGTATTCAATATCCAACAAGAATTAGAACAACTTGTTCAAGTACTCGAAAATGAGGACAAATCACCAAGAAACACTCCTCATATTTCAACCTTCATTGCTGATATTCGCTTTAAGTCTCGATTAGAACATGCATTTGAGCTATTCCAACCTGATGTAATTTTCCACGCTGCGGCTCATAAGCATGTCCCTCTAATGGAATTAAATCCAGTAGAAGCAATCACCAACAATGTAATGGGGACAAAAAATTTACTAGAACTGTCACTGCAATATCATGTGCAACATTTCGTGATGATTTCTACAGACAAGGCAGTTAATCCTACCAATGTTATGGGTGCTAGTAAGAGAGTCGCCGAAATGTTGGTGCTGCAAGCCGCAAGAGAAAGTGGTAAACCTTATGTCACCGTGCGCTTTGGTAATGTTTTAGGCAGTCGAGGTAGTGTAGTTCCCACCTTTAAAAAACAAATTGCAGCAGGCGGCCCAGTAACCGTTACCCATCCAGATATTCGTCGTTATTTCATGACTATTCCAGAGGCAGTTCAACTCGTTTTACAGGCGACTGTACTTGGTCGTGGCGGTGAAGTCTTAATGTTAAACATGGGTAAACCTGTAAAAATTGTTGACTTAGCCAAAGAATTAATTCGCCTTTCAGGATACGAAGTCAACCAAGATATTGAGATTGTATATACTGGTTTGCGCCCAGGTGAAAAGTTATTTGAGGAATTATTTATTCCCGGAGAGGAATATGAAGCAACCCAACACGAAAAGCTGTTAGTAGTCAAAAATGCTAGTGGGATGATTCCAGAAAATTTGGCTATTACTGTAGAAACTTTGTGTCAAGCAGCACTTAAAAATGATACGCGTTTTATCCTGTTTTTACTTGAGCAATTAGTTCCAGGATATAAAGCAAAACACTTAGAAAATTATGGATTGGCAAATATTTCTAGTAATACTTCTGTCAGAATACTGGCACAGATAAAACCGTAAGGAGCATAACTTAAGACTGTTAGTCCTAACCATCAAAAAACTCTACCTGACTCGGCAGAATAAATATGTACAAAAACTATAATCTCCCCAGTATCTTACAAGTATCCGATAGAATCTTTAAGATTAATCAGAGATATTTGGCTGAAATTAGAAATATAGCCAAGACTTTTGTCACAAGAAGAAGTGAGTGGTCAATTGGAATTTATATAGGTGAATCTCTTTTTAATTTTGTTTGTCCAGAAAAAATCACTAATCCAGTTTTGACTGCTAATGACATAACAGATATCCCAGCCCATTTTGTCGCTGACCCATTTATGGTTTGTGAGGATGGTATTTGGTATATGTTCTTTGAAGTACTTAATAGTCTTCAGAATAAAGGAGTAATAGGACTAGCAACTAGCAATGATGCATATAAATGGAATTACCAACAAATTGTACTTGATGAACCATTTCATTTGTCTTATCCATACGTATTCAAATTTGAAAACGAATACTATATGATTCCAGAAACTTCTGAAGCCGATTCTATTCGTTTATATAAAGCAACTAATTTTCCAACAGAATGGTCGTTTTTCAAAACCTTACTTGATAAAAAAGATTTTGTAGATCCTAGTATTTTTCAATATGATAACTTGTGGTGGTTATTGACTGCAACATCAGAAGCTAGAAATACTCTCCGTCTTTATTATTCTAAAGATTTGACGGATTCCTGGATTGAGCATCCTCAAAGTCCTGTTGTAGATGGAAATAAAAACATAGCAAGACCAGCCGGTAGAGTTGTAGTAATTGATGGCAAAATTATTAGATATACCCAAGATTGTAAGCAGATTTATGGAAAGCAAGTTCTAGCTTTTGAAATAACTGATCTGACAACAACAAGTTATCAAGAAAAAGAAGTCAAAGAGAATCCAATTATTAAAGCAAGTGGAGTCGGTTGGAATCAAATAGGTATGCACCATATTGATCCTCACAAAATTGGTGAAAATAAGTGGATAGCGTGTGTGGATGGAAAGCGTTATCGATTAGTTATTGACAAAAATTCAATCCTAGAAATTTGGCGAAAATGGCTAAGTAACTACTTCAATATTGGAAATTTATCGAAATAGAATTCAGGAGTCAGAAGTCAGAATGGGCTAAACCTTAGCTATCCGCTAACAGAATGAATTTTGTACGACTGTTGGATAGCGCAGCGTCTATCTGCGACACGCTCCACGAACGTATAGAGCATCTTGATTCTGTCCGGAGGCGGAGCATCTCCAGTTCTGCTCCTGAATTCTGACTTCTGAATTTTATTCAAAATTACTGTCTTAATGAGTTTAATTTGAATTGCAGAGTAAGGAGAATAAAAGATGTTAATTATTACAAAAAAATTCATTTTTTCAGTGGGAGAAGTTTGGTTTAATGAAGCTCCACAAGAATTGACTAATGTTGATGTGCTTCACTACAGGCAATGGATACATCCCATTGAAGGCGGTCAGTCTGATGAATTTCATACCAGGTTAATTGACCTAAATAAAAGTCATGATGAACTTTGGCACAGTATCAGTAGTAATGATAAATACAAGATTAGACGAGCAGAGCAAAAAGACCAGGTTATTTATGAATATTGGGAGCATATTGACTCTGATATCCTCAATAAATTTTCGGACTTTTATGATTTATTTGCTTCTCAAAAAGGGTTAAAAAAAATTAATCGAACCCAGCTAAAAAATCGCGTCGATGCTGGTGTAATTGATATTTCACATATCAAATCAAAAAGTGGAGAATCATTAGTTTGGCACGTTTATTATCGTAGTAATCACAGAGTTCGTCTGTTGCATTCTGCATCACTTAAAAATAGTACCGATAGTTCCTATCAATCAATTTTAGGACGGGCAAATCGTTACCATCACTGGCAGGATATTGTGAGATTTAAAAATTTAGGAATTTCAGTTTATGATTTTGGAGGCTGGTATACCGGAAACACAGATCAGGAAAAGCTAGGTATTAATCAGTTTAAAGAAAAATTTGGTGGAGAAATTGTCAAAAATTTTAACTGTATTAATGGCATCACTCTGAAAGGCAAACTATATTTAAATTTGCTGAAAATTTATATGAGTTTATCTCAATTAAACTTACCAAAATTTAGATTTTAGATTTTGGATTAAATTATTCTAAATTGTTTCAAATGCGGTATGAAAATGTGGCGTTTGCAAAGCTTAGTTGATTACTGGAAGCAACTGACAAGCGGCTCTATCAATCGCCAAATTTTTGGTGCTGCGATGATAGTTGGTTTATTAACAGCATTGGTTAAAGTGGCAGCTGTAGGGAAAGAATTGGTAATTGCTCAGAGGTTTGGCACTGGAGATGATTTAGATGCGTTTTTAATTGCCTTATTGGTTCCTTCTTTTATCATTAATGTAGTCGCTGGTTCTTTTAATACTGCTCTCATACCTACCTATATGCAAGTACGAGAGGAAGAAGGTATAAAGGCCGCTCAAAAACTTTTTTGTGGAGCCACAATTAGCGGTTTAGGGCTATTAGGAATCACGACGATACTAATGATAGCTAGCGCACCCCTATACTTACCATATATTGCTGCTGGATTTAGTTCTGAAAAGTTAGATACGACTTTTCATTTGCTCTGTGCGATCGCACCTCTTGTTCTACTCAGTGGCATTATTATCATTTGGGGCGCTGTATTGAACGCAGGAGAGCGTTTTGCTTTAGCAGCTTTGTCACCAATTATCACTCCAACTATTAGCGTCCTATTGCTCTTGATGGTCAAATCTTGGGGTATTTTCGCTTTAGCAGCAGGGTTAGTCTGCGGTTCAGTATTAGAAATAATTCTTTTAGGAACAGCACTGCATCGACAAGGCATTTCATGGCTTCCAAAATGGTATGGGTTTGACACTCATCTGCGTCAGGTTGTTAGCCAGTATTTCCCCATGATTGCAGGAGGGTTTTTAATGTGTAGTACAAATCTAGTAGATCAATCTATGGCAGCAATGCTATCGCCTGGTAGTGTAGCAGCACTGAGCTACGGCAACAAGCTAATTGCCTTCCCCATATCTCTAGCTACCACAGCATTAAGCACTGCCGTGATTCCCTATTTTTCCAAAATGGTAGCTTCTAAGGATTGGATAGGTACACATCGTACATTTAAACGATATATGCAAATCATTTTTGTTACAACTACTTTACTGACAGCATTCTTATTTATATTTTCTGAGCCTATAGTTCAGATACTTTTTCAAAGAGGTTCGTTTACAGCTAACGACACTCAATTAGTAGCTCAAATCCAAAATTCATTTGCTTTACAAATACCTTTTTACGTAGCAGGTATTTTGGCTGTAAGGTTAATTTCTGCAATGCAATTAAATCATATATTGATGTGGGGTTCTGCTTATAACTTAATCATCAATGTTTTCTTAAATCATGTACTTATGCAATGGCTTGGTGTTATAGGTATTGCTTTATCTACTACTTGTGTTTATATTTTCTCATTTTTATTTTTAACTTACTTTGTCAATAAAAAACTAATGAATGCTTCCACAAATTAAAAATGAGACTAACACTGATTATATATTCACTTACTTATGGTGGTGCCGAACGTGTCATGTCACTCATGGCAAATTACTGGGCAGCCAAGGGATGGCAAATTACTATATTGACATTTGATAACAATGAAATACCCCAATTTGATTTAGATAGTCGGGTTTTTTACACTCCATTGGGCATCGCTAGCAAATCTCCCAATGCGATTATCGGTATGTGGAATAACTTGAAGCGCGTCAGAATATTACGAAATGCAATTATTAACAGCAGCCCAGATGCTGTGATTAGCTTCACTTCTAAAATGAATGCGATCGCTTTATTAGCAACGCGATGGTTGAATATACCAGTGGTGGTATCTGAACGTAGTAATCCAGTAAAAAGTCCTTTAGGCGGGAGTTGGAAACAACTACGACAACAAACTTATCCATTTGCAGATCGGATTGTTTTTCAAACTACAAGGGCAAGAGATTATTTTCCCCCGAATCTGCAAAACAATAGCTGTATTATCCCTAACATGGTTGTATTACCACCGATAGAAAAAAGGTCATCGGACAAAGTTTTAAGAGAGCGATCGCTCGTTTCTATGGGACGCTTTGTACCAGAGAAAGGCTTTGATCTGCTGCTGCAAGCCTTTGCACAACTGAAGAATCGTTATCCAGAATGGACATTGACTATTTTGGGAGACGGAATACTGCGTCCAGAGTTGGAATCATTGCGTAACCAACTTGGGTTGAGCGATCGCGTTTATTTTCCTGGAATGGTGAAAAATAATTATGATTTTTTACAGCAAGCGGAAGTTTTTATTATGTCTTCCCGCTTTGAGGGTTTTCCTAATGCCCTTTGTGAAGCGATGGCATCTGGATTACCAGTCATTTCTACAGATTGCCCCAGTGGGCCACGAGAGATTATTCGTGATAGCATAGATGGCATTTTGGTTCCAAATGAAGATGTATCAGCATTAGCCGCAGCAATGGCAAGATTAATGTCTGATGAAGAAGAACGGAAATCTTTAGCTACTCGTGCGTTAGAAGTAACTGAGCGGTTCAGTGTAGAGAAAATAATGGGGATGTGGGAAGAAGTTTTGGCTGAAGTTATTACTTCACCTTATATGGAAAAGCCCACAAAAAACCTAACCCCTTCCTTTCCGACGCGGTAAGGGGGAAAATTCAAAGTCTCTTTCCTATAAGGAGAGAGGTTTTCAGATAGCATCAAAAATCAGTAAGTTATTTAGGATAAATCCTGAAAATTAGTAACCGATTTTTATTTTCAAAAACATGAAAAAGAAGATTGTATTCCTTATTCGTAGCCTGAACTATGGAGGTTCAGAAAGACAATTAGCGACACTAGTAAAAGCTCTTGATAAACAATACTTTGATATAACCGTTTTATGCTTTTACGCTGGTGGCTCATTATCTTTAGATCAAGAGTTGAAAGATAGTGGTATCCCAATTATCTGTTTAGATAAACAAGGACGTTGGGATTTATTTGGTTTCTTTTGGCGTCTTGTTCAACATCTTCAACGTATACATCCCGATGTGTTGCATGGATATATTGGGATACCGAATTTACTCACTATCTTTTTAAAGCTCTTTTTTCCTTCAACCCGGATGATTTGGGGAATACGATCATCTAACGTAGATCCTGATTTTTACGATTGGTTAGGGCGTTTAGTTTTCCGATTAGAGTGTCTTTTATCTCGCTTTGCTGACCTGATTATTGTTAATTCTTATGCTGGTCGAGCATATTACCTGAATCATGGATTTCCTGCTAATAAGATGACGGTAATTCCTAATGGTATTGATATCGAATTATTTAAACCTGAGCAAGGAGCTAGGATAAAAGTACGAAGGTCGTGTGGAATTTCCCAAGACACAATTTTGATTGGTTTAGTGGGGCGACTAGATATAAGAAAAGACCATCCTACCTTTCTGAAAGCAGCAGCACTATTGTTTGAAGAGAGACACAATGTGCGTTTTGTCTGTGTGGGTAGTGGCTCAGAAAACTATGCACGGAAGTTGTATGAACTAGCTGATGAATTAGGTATCTCCGATCAAGTTATCTGGGTAAAAGCACGTGCAGATATGTCTGCAATATACAATGCTCTAGATATTGTTGTTTCTTCATCCTACACAGAAGGATTTTCCAATGTGATTGGAGAGGCGATGTCCTGCGGCGTACCTTGTGTGGTGACAGATGTGGGTGATTCTGCTTGGATTGTTGGTAATACCGATGTAGTAGTACCTCCTAAAAATCCAGAGGCTTTGAAAACTGCTATAAAAAACTTGATAGAAACTCTTGGTAATAATGCTTGCGATCACACTAAAATTCGACAGCGAATTATTGACCAGTTCTCAGTAGTTCAATTAGCCCTCAAAACCGAAACTGCTTTACTTTACCTATCCAATGAATTCATCTCTAAATAAAAAAAACGATTTGCTTTTTTATTATCAATGTGCTCTCGCAGTAGGTGCTATTTTAACTTTCTTTACAGAAATTAGTTCCTATTTGTATACATCAGGAATTTTCTCTCAACCTCCATTATTTTGGATCGGATTTTTTGGTATAGCCTCCATCCCATTGCTTTTTTCCAATATCAAACATATACCCCATCCTCTAATTATTTGGTGCTTTAGTTTTATATTTATCTCTTTGGTATGGTTCTTACTATTATCAATACCGGATGAAATCGCTGTTGAAGAATTAAGAAAACGGATTTTGTCAGTGATATTTGTCCTAACAATGACATTGATTTTTTCCAAAAATAACAATATTCATCTCTGGACTAGATGGGCAATTTTTATTGCAGTATTAATGGCAGCATTCAATAATATATACGAATTTTTTAACCCGATTGCATTTAATTCATTAGGTAGTGGCGGTCGGTCTGCTGGATTTTACCTAAATCCCAACAGTAATGGGGCTGCGTTAGTACTTGGGATGATTTTTAGTGTGAGTTTATTGCAGCCAATATATCGTTTACCTTTCGTATCTCTCATCGGCATTGGAGTGTTTTTAACATTTTCTAGAGGAGCTATTTTTGGCTGGTTAGTTATAGTTATAATTTTCACCATGAATCGTGTATTGCATCTTAATAAATTATTTTATTGGGTGTTGCTAATAGGAATAATAATTATTAGTTTAGGTTCGCAGTGGTCAGAAGAACTATTACAAAGTTTGAGTTTTAATCAAAATTCTCTTGAAAGAATTGCATGGTTTCAAAATATTTCAACTTCTGATTCTGAAGATTCTGCGGATTCGCGTTTAGAAGTGGCTCAGTTAGCTTGGCAGATGTTTACTGAACATCCACTTTTCGGTAATGGAATTGCTTCAACCTTAACGTGGAGTATGGAAATATCTACACACAACATCTACTTGTACTATATGGCCGACCACGGATTTTTAGGCACTTTTATTCTACCTGTATTGGTATATGCAGTGACACAGCACGCCTGTGGAGAAACTAAATATATTAGCCTGGCTTTTGCTGTTTTTATTCTTATCTGGGGACTATTTAGCCATAATGTTTTAGAAGAACGCTACATCCTAATTATGTTCTCATTAATGGCTGCTATGACTGCGGCGAGTCAGTTAGCGCAAAGATTTAAAGTAGGAAATTCATCATGAAAATCATTTATATCATTACAGGACTTTCTACTGGTGGGGCTGAAGTCATGCTTTATAAACTCCTTTCTAGAATAGATCAAGAGCGTTTTAGTCCAGTTGTGATTTCTTTGATGGATCGTGGGACATGGGGCGATCGCATTGCAGCTTTAGGTATTCCTGTTTACACTATTGGGATGCAACAAGGAAAGCCTAAATTAGTTAATATTTGGCAATTGATTCATCTAGTCCGTCAACTCAAACCTGACTTAATTCAAGGTTGGATGTATCATGGAAACTTAGCTGCACAGGTTGCCAGACTTTTTATATTTAAACAAGTATCGGTTTTATGGAATGTGCGTCATTCACTTTCTTCTTTAGACTTAGAAAAGCCAGAGACAACTATTATTATTAAACTGTGTGCTCACTCTTCCCACTTTCCTAAAAAAATTATTTATAACTCTCAAAATAGTGCTCATCAACATCAAAGAAGCGGGTATCGTTTCGAGAAAACTTGTGTAATTCCCAATGGTTTTGAAACAGATGAATTCACACCATCAGTCAAAGCTCGCCTTAGTGTTCGTTCAGAATTAAATATCCCTGAAAATGCTTTACTGATTGGTCTAATTGGTCGTTATCATCCTATAAAGGATCATTTTAGTTTTCTTCAAGCTGCTGCATTACTACTTAAGAATTATTCCAACGTCCAATTTGTTCTTGCTGGTAATAAAGTTGATTGGCAAAATCAGATTTTATCTGAGTTAATCCACGAATTAGGGCTTGTTAAGCAGATACATCTATTAGGTGAACGTCATGATATACCTAGTTTAACTGCTGCTTTAGATATCGCCTCTTCCTCTTCCTCTGGAGAAGGATTTCCTAATGTAATTGGCGAAGCTATGTCTTGTGGTGTCCCTTGTGTTGTAACAGATGTAGGAGACTCGGCTTGGATTGTTAGTGATACAGGAAAAGTTATCCCGCCAAGAGATCCAGAGGCATTAGCGAATGCTTGGAAAGCGTTGATAGATATTGGTAGGGATGGCAGAGAAGCCTTGGGAAAAGCAGCACGCGCAAGGGTTATCGAATGCTTTTCTTTAGACTCCGTTGTGGCTCAATATGAAGCGCTATACGACAATGTGTCCGCTAAGAAAACGTAAAAATTGAGCAGCCAATAGTCAGATTTTATAAGGAATCTATAATTGTTGTCCTGATTCTTTAACTATTCTGAATCCTGTTAACGATAGCGGGGCGTTTAGCCCATTCTGACTTCTAAATTCTTACAAAAAACTCAATTAAAAGGCTAACATTCCATGTGTGGCATTGCTGGTTTTTGGAATATCTCTAGACAAGTCAACCCTGACGAACTACGCTACATAGTTCAGCAGATGTCAGGCACACTGTTACATCGAGGGCCAGATAATGGGGGAAGTTGGATTGATGCAGAGATAGGGATTGCCTTGGGACATCGACGACTGGCGATTGTAGACCTTTCGCCAGAAGGACATCAGCCGATGATATCTGCGAATGGCCGATACGTAATTGTTTTTAATGGCGAGATTTATAACTTTTTGGAGTTAAAGCGTCAACTTGAATCACTAGGCCACCATTTTCGGGGACGTTCTGATACTGAGGTGATGCTGGCTAGCTTTAGTCAGTGGGGATTACATAGAGCAATTGAACGCTGCAATGGGATGTTTGCATTTGCCTTGTGGGATCGTCAAGAGCGAATTTTGCATTTAGGGCGCGATCGCTTGGGTGAAAAACCTCTCTATTATGGTTGGATGGGTCAAACCTTTCTATTCGCTTCCGAGTTAAAAGCTTTAAAAGTCCATCCCGCTTTTCAGGCAAAAATCAACCCTGATGCCTTAGCAGTATTTCTTCAAAATAACTACGTCCCTGCACCCTATTCAATCTACGAAGGCATCTATAAATTACCACCGGGAACCGTCCTCACTTGCAACGGCATAGATACTCATCCCCATCCTGTGCCCTACTGGTCTGCGCTCAAGGCCGCATTGGGTGTTAATGAACCCTTCACGGGTTCGGAAATGGAAGCTGTTGCACAGATGGAGGCATTATTACAAGATGCAGTCGGACTACGGATGGTTGCAGATGTGCCACTAGGAGCTTTTCTTTCAGGAGGGATTGATTCTTCCACAGTGGTAGCTTTAATGCAGGCTCAAAGTAGTCAATCGGTGAAAACATTTACCATCGGTTTTGATGAAGATAGCTACAATGAAGCCCATTATGCCAAAGCAGTGGCAGAACATTTAGGCACAGACCATACAGAACTTTATGTAACCCCAAAAGATGCACTTGCCGTCATCCCCAAACTGCCGACACTATACGATGAACCCTTCGCCGACAATTCCCAGATTCCGACTTTCTTAATATCCCAGCTTGCTAAACAACAAGTAACAGTCAGTCTTTCCGGGGATGGTGGCGATGAACTCTTTGCGGGATACAAACGTTATTTTTGGGGTGACAGCACTTGGCAAAAGATTGGCTGGATACCTCCAACCTTACGCCAGACTGCTGCACGCACGTTGTCTAGCTTATCGCCTCAAACTTGGAATCGTGCTTTGGCTAACTTTCATGCCTTACTGCCAGCTAAACTCAAGCAACCTACTCCTGGGGATAAATTGCACTGGATTGCAGAAATTTTGGCTGTTTCTGATGCTCAAGCTTTGTACACAGGCATGATTTCTCATTGGAAAGAGCGAGAAGCATTAGTAGTAAATAGTTTAAAGCCTTTGATGAACTACTGCGATCGCCAACAATTAGCGCAGTTACCCGACTTCATTCACCAAATGATGTACCTCGACACAGTAAACTATCTCCCAGACGATATCCTAGTCAAAGTTGACCGAGCTAGTATGGCTGTGAGCCTAGAAAGTCGGATACCATTTTTAGATCACCGCGTAGTGGAATTAGCTTGGCGCATACCATTGTCCATGAAAATCCGTAACGGTCAGGGTAAATGGTTATTGCGTCAGATTTTGTATAAATATGTACCTCAAAACTTGATTGAGCGTCCTAAAATGGGGTTTGGGATGCCCATTGATAGTTGGTTGCGCGTTCCTTTGCGAGACTGGGCAGAAGCCTTACTAGATGAACATCGGCTACAGCAACAAGGATTTTTCAATCCGCAACCGATTCGCCAAAAATGGGCAGAACATCTTTCATCTAAGCGAGACTGGCAAAATTATTTGTGGAATGTGTTGATGTTTCAGTCTTGGTTAGAAGAAAACCACTAAACAATAAAAAAAGGGAAACACATTGCCGTGCTTCCCAAAAGACTAATTATTGTAGAGACGGCGATTCATCGCGTCTCTTGTCTTAACTATGCAAAACTTACTTGTAGCCCATAAGAAGTAGGGTCAAAGAAGGCAGGAGAGAAAATACCGCCATCTTCAGGGAAGAAAGCAAAGTCACTCACTGAAATCGAGTACGTACCTGCACCAAGGAAACTGCTGATTAATGACGAAGCGCTACCGCCACTATCGTCGTCACTGAGCAGTAAAGTTCCAAAATCGTCAAACAGTCCGAGAATTGTATCTCCCGATGCTAGTGTTGTACGGATAGTCACAGTTCCCGCATTTGCTAAAGAAAATGTAAAAAAGTCAAAATCGGGATTGTCCCCTGGTTGAACTGCTGTGAGTTGGGCTGAAACATTAACATTTGAGCCTGATGATAACGAACCTAACCCTTCAGCGCTGTCCAGTGTGTTGTTTGTACCTTCCCCCGCATTTTCCCGCTCCAAGAAAAGGAAGTCATCGCTATCAAGTCTAAGATTGTTTCTCCCCTGTGCAATACCGATGATCTCATCTGGCTCTGCTCCCGGCTTGTCTGAGAATATTCGTGTGTTGCTTCCAACAACTTGCAGGCGATAGTCTTGCAAAGCTCCTTTGAGTTCAATTCGATCTTCGCTAGAGTTGAAGTCAGTAATAGTAGCCAAGTCCCCAAAACCAGGATTCGCAGTGTTGTTATCGTCGTAGAAAACATTCACAGCGTCTCCCAGGATAAATCTATCTACCCCAATGCCGCCAGTCAAAGTATCACTTTCCCCTAATCCAGGTGGAAGTAAACTACCAGGAAAAGTACCGATGAGAATATCGTTTCCAGACCCACCATTGAGTATGTCATTGCCGGGGCCGCCTTGTAGGATATCATTGCCGTCCTCACCGTTGAGGATATCATTGCCGATATTACCGTCTATGGTGTCATTGCCTGCTCTTCCATTCACAGTGTTATTAAGACTGTTACCAAAGATAAAGTTGTTAAGACTGTTACCTGTCCCGTTGATAGCGCTATTTCCCGTCAGCCTCAGATTCTCCAGATTAGTGCCTAGTGTATAAGTTACAGAAGACCGAACGGTATCTATGCCTGAATTTGCAGCCTCCGTAATTATATCAGTAGTACTGTCAACGTTGTAAGTGTCGTCGCCGGCTCCCCCACTTAAGGTGTCGATACCCAAGCCCCCATCAAGTGAGTCATTACCATTACCACCAGATAATTGGTTATTTTGGGTGTCGCCAACAATGCTGTCATTTCCATTTGTGCCGATGACATTATCAAAGTTGACCGCAGTAAATGACAATGTTCCCAAACCTGGAACGTTATTGGCAGCCAAATTTTGAGTTTGCAGGTTAACGGTGATAGATACCCCAGGCAAGGATGCGGATGCATCTATGGTGTTATTGGCAATATTGGCATTGGCAATAATCCTTTCGACTTTAAAGAGCGTGTCTTGCCCCAATCCTCCAGCTTTTTGAATGGTTCCGACACCTGACAAGGTGATTTGACCTAGTTGACTGTAGTCTGCGGTATCAGTGCCATCTCCACCATCAATGCTGTCGTTACCTTGACTGCCTTTGAAGATGTCATTGCCTGCACCACCTTTTAGAGTATCGTTTCCTGTGCCCCCATCAATTGTGTCATTACCATTACCACCGGATAATTGATTATTTTGGGTGTCGCCAACAATGCTGTCATTTCCATTCGTGCCGATGACATTATCAAAGTTGACCACAGTAAATGGCAATGTTCCTAAACCCGGAACGTTATTAGCAGCCAAATTTTGGGTTTGCAAGTTAACGGTGATAGATACCCCAGGCAAAGATTGGGATGCATCTATGGTGTTATTGGCAATATTGGCATTAGCAATAATCCTTTCGACTTTAAAAAGCGTGTCTTGCCCGAATCCTCCAGCTTTTTGAATGGTTCCCACACCAGACAAGGTGATTTGACCTAGTTGACTGTAGTCTGCGGTATCGATGCCATCTCCGCCATTAATGCTGTCGTTACCCTGACCGCCTACGAAGGTGTCACTACCTGCACCACCTGCTAGAGTGTCGTTTCCTGTGCCCCCGTCAAGTGTGTCGTTACCATCTCCACCGTTTAAACTGTCGTTCGCCGTCCCACCGGCCAAGGAATCGTTACCAGCCAAACCATTTAAGGTGTCGTTACCAGAAGTACTATTGGCATTACCACCACTAGCCCAACCAACTATCGTGTCATTTCCTGAAGTCCCATTTCTTGTATCAGAACCTGTAGTGCCGAAAATAAATGCCATGTTATCTTTCCTAAATTTCTCACGAATAGGTAAATTCAGCCTTAGTCAAAGAACTATTCATCAGTTCAATGTAGATTACTTGCTATTTGCGTAATCTAATGTTGTAAAGTCTCCAGATGATTGGGTGAGTTTGGATATTAGACCAAACTCAGTAACAGAAAGCACAGTTGTCAGTACTTTCTTAAATTAACGACGTTTTTATGCAACTTTATGCAACACTGACTCCTAACGTATAAGAAAAATCAGGAGTAAAGTCGCTACCAGAGAAAGTTCCGCCATTTTCAGGGAAGAAAGCAAATTTACTGACTGAAATTAAGTACGTACCTGCACCCAAGAAACTGGTGATTAATGACGCATTGCCACCGCCACTCTGGTCGTCAGTTTGCAGTATATTTCCAGAACCGTCAAACAGTCCGAGAACTGTATCTCCCAATGTCACTGTATTGATAGTGACAGTTCCTGAATTTGCTAAAGAAAATGTAAAAAAGTCGAAATCAGGATTGTTCCCCGATTGAATTGTTGCTAGTTCGGCTGAAACATTAACGTTTGACCCTGATGACAAGGAACCTAACGTTTCAGAGGTATCTAGTGTGTTGTTTATACCTGTTCCAGAAATTTCACGCTCAAAATTGAAAAGAAAGTCATCAACTGTAAGATTGTTTCTTCCCTGTACAACACTTATAATCTCATCTGGCTCTGTTCCCGGTTTGTCTAAGAATATTCGTGTGTTGCTTCCACTAACTTCCAGACGGTAGTCTAGTATAGATCCTGTGAGTTGAATTCGATCTTGGCTAGAGTCGAAGTCAGTAATAATAGCGAAGTCCCCAAAACCAGGATTAGTACTGTTGTTATCGTCGTAGTAAACATTTACAAAGTCCGCCAGGATAAATCTATCTCTCCCAGTCCCACCAGTCAAGGTATCAATTTCCCCTAATCCAGGTGGAAGCAGATTACTACTACCACCAAAAACAGCGAGGAGGATGTCATCTCCAGACCCACCATTGAGTCTGTCATTGTCGATTCCGCCTCGTAGTACATCATTGCCGTCCTCACCGTTGAGGATATCATTGCCGCTACCACCGATTAGTAGGTCATCGCCTGCTCTTCCATTCAAAGTGTTGCCATTCAAATCAGTACCGTTGATGACATTATTCAGATTGTTACCTGTCCCATTGATGGCGCTAGCTCCCGTTAGCCTCAGATTCTCCAGATTAGCACCGAGTGTGTAGGTGAAGACAGAAGACCGGACGGTATCCGTGCCTGAATTTGCAGCTTCCGTAATAGTATCAATAGAACTGTCGTCAATTATGTAAGTGTCGTCGCCGAGTCCTCCTTCTAGGGTGTCAGTACCCAAACCGCCATTAAGACTGTCATTACCATTACCACCGGATAATCGGTTATTTTGGTTGTCGCCAATAATGCTGTCGTTTGCATTTGTGCCGATGACATTATCAAAGTTGACCACAGTAAATGGCAAGGTTCCCAAACCCGGAACGTTATTGGCAGCTAAACTTTGGGTTTGTAGGTTAACTGTGATAAATACCCCAGGCAAAGATGCGGATGCATCTATGGTGTTATTGGCAATACTGGCATTGGCAACAATTCTTTCGACTTTCAAGAGTTGGTCTTGCCCAAGTCCCCCAGCTTTTTGAATGGTTCCGACACCTGACAAGGTAATACTTTGACCTAGTTGACTGTAGTCTGCGGTATCAGTGCCATCTCCACCATTAATGCTGTCGTTACCCTGACTGCCTTTGAAGGTATCGTTGCCTGCACCACCCGTTAAAGTATCGTTTCCTGTGCCCCCATCAATTGTGTCATTACCATTACCACCGGATAATTGGTTATTTTGACTGTCGCCAATAATGCTGTCATTTGCATTTGTGCCAATGACATTATCAAAGTTGACTACTGTAAATGGCAATGTTCCCAAACCCGGAACGTTATTAGCAGCCAAACTTTGGGTTTGCAGGTTAACTGCAACAGATACCCCAGCAAAAGATTGGGATGCATCTATGGTGTTGTTGGCAACATTAGCATTGGCAACAATCCTTTCGACTTTCAAGAGCGTGTCTTGCCCAAGTCCCCCAGCTTTTTGAATGGTTCCGACACCTGACAAGGTAATTCTTTGAGCTAGTTGACTGTAGTCTGCGGTATCAGTGCCATCTCCGCCATTAATCCTGTCGTTACCCTGACCGCTTATCAAGGTGTCGTTTCCTGCGCCGCCATCAATTGTGTCATTGCCATTACCACCGGATAACCGGTTATTTTGACTGTCGCCAATAATGCTGTCGTTTGCATTTGTGCCAATGACATTATCAAAGTTGACTACTGTAAATGGCAATATTCCCAAACCCGGAACGTTATTGGCAGCTAAACTTTGGGTTTGTAGGTTAACTGTGATAAATACTCCAGGCAAGGATGCGGATGCATCTATGGTGTTGTTGGCAACATTAGCATTGGCAACAATTCTTTCGACTTTCAAGAGCGTGTCTTGCCCAATTCCCCCAGCTTTTTGAATGGTTCCAACACCTGACAAGGTAATGCTTTGAGCTAGTTGACTGTAGTCTGCGGTATCAGTGCCATCTCCACCATTAATCCTGTCGTTACCCTGACCGCCTACAAAGGTGTCGTTTCCTGCGCCACCATCAAGTGTGTCATTGCCATTACCACCGGATAATCGGTTATTTTGATTGTCGCCAATAATGCTGTCGTTTGCATTTGTGCCGATGACATTATCAAAGTTGACCACAGTAAATGGCAAGGTTCCCAAACCCGGAACGTTATTGGCAGCTAAACTTTGGGTTTGTAGGTTAACTGTGATAAATACCCCAGGCAAGGATGCGGATGCATCTATGGTGTTGTTGGCAACATTAGCATTGGCAACAATTCTTTCGACTTTCAAGAGTTGGTCTTGCCCAAGTCCCCCAGCTTTTTGAATGGTTCCAACACCTGACAAGGTAATGCTTTGAGCTAGTTGACTGTAATCTGCGGTATCAGTGCCATCTCCGCCATTAATGCTGTCGTTACCCTGACTGCCTTTGAAGGTGTCACTGCCTACACCACCTGCTAGGGTGTCGTTTCCTGTGCCCCCGTCAAGTGTGTCGTTACCATCTCCACCGTTTAAACTGTCGTTCGCCGTCCCACCGGCCAGGGAATCGTTACCAGCCAAACCATTCAAGGTATCGTTACCAGAGGTACTATTGGCATCACCACCACTAGCCCAACCAACTATCGTGTCATTTCCTGAAGTCCCATTTCTTGTATCAGGGCCTGTAGTGCCGAAAATAAATGCCATGTTATCTCTCTTGAATTTCTCACGAATAGGTAAGTTTAGCCTTAGTCAAAGAACTATTCATCAGTTCAATGCCAATGTAGATTACTTGCTATTTGCGTAATCTAATGTGATCAAACATTAATTATTTGGTTAGGAACTTCTAAATAAAAAATATCCAATTACCTATTGAGGCTGACCTGAAAAGTCAGTCTCAGCTTGCATAAGAGCGAGACGGTTGCTCTACAAAATTAGATAATTTATTTCCTAATAATCCTTTAATTGATTAAGCAAATAATTAAGTAATTAGGTCAACTATTTTGGTTTTTTTTCCAAGTCTTTAACCTATCTGTAACTATTTACTTACCATGAAGTACAAGGTTACATAAACTCCTTTACCAAATCTTCAAAATTTTAATAAATTACGATTCATAATACATTTATATATTGCATATAAACCTTAATTAAATATTTTTTCAAATATACTGATTTTTTAGTTGACGTTGCCAGATTTTTTAGCTTAATGCGCTACTGTTGTTCACTTGGACTTCAAAAAAAGATTTATTTGTTAAATAAAATTTTTTTTAATTAAAAAAAATAATTTTCTATTATAGAAATAATTTTTCACATATATAAGTTTAGCTAATGTATTTATTGATAAATTTTTGTTTTAAAAAACATTTAAGCTTTACATAAATTTTATATAGCTATTTGATATCGGACAATTAGCGATGCTTGCGGTGGTAACAGAGCGTGCCGTACTACTTGCCTACGGCATGCTCCGCGAACGGGGAAGCAATCAAGCTACGTACAGCGTCTTGTAGAGAAGTTCAGACTATGCATACGCATAGCAACAGAAACCATCGAAATAAATCTAAATCAGCAAAAGTTTATATAGACAACCGTTTTAGATTTGGATCTGAAAAGAGTAATCGAACAACCCTAATTTTAGACTTATAGGTTGAACTATTTCGTTTTAATTTGAATATTTTGATTGTGAAAATACTTGGATTTACATGGTTTTGTCCAGGTAGTTTAATTCCAAAGTCAGAGGTGAATCACAAGAATTATTCTTTGGAAAGAAGCGTTGCATGACTATTTTAGACAACGGCATTAAATGGTAAGCTTAACTTTCAAGTATTTATCTCCAACGGTAAGAGCTACCTCTCGCCTCAGAAATATTGAAATCAGGAGAATTTAAAATGTCTCTTGTCAAAAGAAATACAAGATTGTTTAACAAAGTTAAACTTATCTTATGGATAGTGGGGACAGTATTTACTTTATTTGCTTGTTCAAATATCGGGCTATTAGCAAACAACTTGTTTTTAGCCGATCATCCCTTTGTATGGGTAGCATCAAGTTTAGAAAGAATAAAACAAGAAGACCTACCAAAAAGTAAATCCCGTATTGATTTGTATGCTGCACGTGGGGAATATGAACCCTTTCAGATAGGAATTCACGCACCCAATAGTGGTCTGACAAACGTTAACGTTTCAGTCTCAGACTTATCTGGGCCAAACAATCAGGTAATCCCCAATAGTAACATTACACTCTACCGAGAACATTACGTTCATGTTACTCATTCCAGTCCTAATGAGAGAGGTAGTAAAAATCGTTCTTTAGGTACTGGATGGTATGCTGATGGACTAATTCCGTTTATTAATCCTGAAAACCAAGCAGATATTAAAGGTGCTGACTTAGATGCAGTTCCATTCAAGCTTAAAGCTAGAAATAACCAACCAATTTGGGTAGATATCTTTGTACCGCGCGATACTCAAGCTGGTGAATATAATGGCACTTTCACTGTTAGCAGCGATCAAGGAAATGTTACAGGTAAAATCCACCTGAAGGTTTGGAATTTTGAGTTACCGATAAAACCATCGCTCAACTCTGAGTTTACCTTTTATGAACATCAAGATAAAAGCGACATGGTAGAGCTTCTCAAGCATAAGTTAATGCCTGACGCGCATTTTGATCCAGCAGATGAACCGGAATTAATGGAGCAGTGGGGACTCCGTTCTCGGAGTCTTCCTTTCTGGAGTGGAGCTAACGTTAGTACTTGCAAAATGTCTCCAGCCCCTTCTCTTAAGAAGATTAAAACTACTGCTGCTAAACATGAATCTAGTCTATTTCTTTACACTAGATATGCCGATGAAATTGATAACTGTCCAAATCTGATTAAACCAGTAAAGCAATGGGCGCGAAATTTTCATAAAGCTGGAATCGCGACAGCCTTAGCTATGACTCCTATACCCGCGCTTTATGATGATGGTTCTGGAACTGGACGTTCTGCTGTAGATATTTGGGTAGTATTGCCAGAATCTTATGATGAAGCTCCAAAACGCATATCTGAGGTTCTGCAAAAAGGAGACAAAGTTTGGTCTTATAACGCTTTGGTACAGGATGGTTACTCTCCTAAATGGCAAATAGATTTTGAGCCGATAAACTACAGAATTCACCCAGGTTTCATTAGCCAAAGCCTTGGACTGACAGGGATTTTATACTGGCGAGTTGACCTATGGACAAAAGATCCGTGGAAGGATGTTCAAACTTATTCCCAAGAGAAAGACTATTATCCTGGCGAAGGGATGTTGTTCTATCCTGGCAAAGAAGTAGGTTTGAAAGGAATTGTCCCTTCTATGAGACTCAAGTGGCTTAGAGAAGGGGTAGAAGATTACGAATATCTCGAAATTCTCAAAAGTAGCGTAGGCGTAGCCCGTCGTAGCGATCGCCACGAGTGGGCGCTTAAATTAGCTAGGCGTGTTGGTCTTGACTGGAAAAACTGGACGCGGGATACAAATCTGCTGGAATCAGTCCGGCGACAGTTAGGTGAGGAAATAGAGAAACTCTCTTCTCAATCAACATCTTGATAAATTCCCAATTGCTTGTCCCTTTTCTACTACGACTTCAAACATCTGGATATTAGGGAAAACAAGAATATTTATTATTAGGACTGATGCAAAACTACGCGTGGTAGGGGCAATACCCTTCGGGAAGCCGCTTCTCTACGAGACGCTGCGCGAATGCGTCTACATGAATTGCCCCTACCTTTAAATCAGGTTTCGGCTATTGTTTGCGTAAGTCCTATATAGGTGGCTTTTTTCGCTACTATGAAATTCCTGTTTGAATTTTGAATTCCGTGTAGCAGTTACTACTAGTACAAGTCGGCGGAAATAAACCACCCATTCCAAATGAATAAAACACTTACGCTGTATTCATTTTTAATTTTTAATTTTTAATTTTTAATTCCGCCTTGCGGTACTAGCTTCAGCTTTCTATGTGTCGGTTCGCTTTTTCATCTAAAATAGAATACTGATGAAAACCACTACTTGGGCTTCCAGTGACTGAAATTCAGATATTTTCTTATATATCCAAATGAATAGAATACTTGTGTATTTAAATATACTCTACTGCCCACTAGTATCTAGATTCTAGATATGGTATCACGACTAACAGCCACACCAACTTTTCGTTGTATAAGGCATTCAAGTTATGAACCCACCTGAAGAGTAC
>NNBU01000123.1_pt1 | contig 37116 bp, 24 predicted proteins | sample 1173781 | NCBI WGS metagenome assembly NNBU01 (sample SAMN07173937, study PRJNA388173) | plant metagenome | biome: Plant school; feature: Soil; material: Symbiotic tissue of Blasia pusilla L.; isolation source: symbiotic tissue sample KVJ2 | host: Blasia pusilla | place: Norway: Troms, Kvaloya...
TGACTTACTCAAAAGCAGCTTTTGCTTTCTCATTTTGGTGTTTTCCGTAAGCAAAATGAGCTTTTGCTTTCTCAAACTCCAGTTTGCTTACTGATTTTGGTATTTTCCGCAAACAAAATAAGCTTTGACTTACTCAAAAGCAGCTTTTACTTTCTCATTTTAGTGTTTTCCGCAAGCAAAAGCAGCTTTTACTTTCTCATTTTGGTGTTTTCCGCAAGCAAAAGAAGCTCTTACTTACTCAAACCCCAGTTTGCTTACTCATTTGAGTAATTCACGCATTCATTTTGGCATATCATTGAGCCGAAAGCTGGCGTAGGCGCATACGTGTCAACTTAACGCGAAACCGCACGTCCGCCAGGGATTGTAAATCCCTGTCTCATAGCTAAAGTCCTCTGAAGAGGACTAAGATAGCGCGAAAATTTTCAGTCTACTTCAGTAGACTTGAGCAATTAGTCAGAGATTTACAATCCCTGGCGGGTGAACAACACCCAATCAGTACGCTATTTTTGGCAAAAGTAGACACCAATTACACCTTGCGATAAATTTTGTACCGCATGTGAATGGGAACCGCTATATATTAAACTACAACGCGATCGCGTCCTTTTCTTTTTGCTTGATAGAGTGCATCTTCAGCAGCATTAACTAAAGTAGCAGGCTCAACTTCTATTGCAGGAATAACACTAGCTACGCCTAAACTCACAGTTAAGACAGCAGCAGGTAAACCACCAATACTAGGATACTCACACTTAATTCCCAAAGTTTTTACTTGCTCTCGAATAAATTCAGCAATATCTATTGCCGAATGAGCATCTAATTGAGCAAAAATAGCGAATTCTTCACCACCATAACGAGCCACTAATACCTTGCTGCTTTCGTCTCTAAAATCTCCTCTCTGGGAAGTCACAAAAGCACTAGCATTAGAATAAGTCATGCTCTTACTGTACGAGAAACTGCTATTACTTAGTGAATGTTTGATGCAGTTACAGATAGTGTTAGCAATTTGTCGTAAACACTCATCCCCTGCCGAATTACCGTAAGTTTTATTATAAATTTTAAAATAGTCGATATCGCACAAAATCAGTGATATTGGAGTGCGTTGACGAGCTGCTCTCTGCCACTCAATTTGTAGATAGGTTTGAAAGTAGCGGCGATTAACTAATTGAGTTAGTTCATCTAAGCTAGAGAGGACAAGCAATTGTTGGTTTTCTTGTTTCAACCGTTCAACATGAGTATCGTTGGAATCCTCACTTTTTTTCAGATATTGTCGGAAATATAAACGATATAATTCACACGTAGGAATGCTGCGTAGGCGTAGCCCGTCGTAGACATCGCCTTCTAAATTAATTAGCCCTATACTCTGTAATTTATATGCCAATACTGGCTTTAATTTCACATGATTTGTAGTATTAATAACTTCAAAAAAAGCATCTCCCAATTCTGGCTCATCTCGTAGCGCTAACACATACTGTTTTAAATACTCATTATAAATTCCGTCTTCAGTAGGTGCTTCTTGCAATAACTGCCCTAAATCCCGTTTTAATCCTCCTTTACCCACAAGGTGATACAAAGCCAACCTCACCAAAAAAGGATTTCCTCCCACCATTAACATCAAGCTATCGGCGTCTTTCCCATCTGTCCAATCCAACCCGTGACGTTGTGCCAAATCTTGCACTTGTTCTTTTGTAAACGGGGGCAATTTGATTGGCAAACCAATATTAAATGGGGATTGAGTCAGTTTTATAGGAACAAGAATTTCCGTTGAATAAACCAGAACCAGGCGGAGTTTTTGCCAAATTTCTACCCCTTTAGCTTGTTCATGCCACGATCGCAATAATGGTAAAAATTCTCCAGCAATTTCCTGATACTCAAACACCCAATCCACTTCATTCAATACCAAAACAAGGGGACTTGAGAGCGCAGACAGTAAATATTCTTGAAAATATACAGAGCAGCTGACTTTACTACCCATATCTTCATCCCAATAATCATTGAGTTTTGGTTCTAACTGTAATTCCCGACTGATATTTGCACAAAACCAGCGCAAAAATTTATCCAAACTGGCAAATACTGCTTTGTCTGCTTGCTGAAAGTCTAAATTCACAGTGTGAAAGCCTTGCTTATTAGCGCGTGCAAGCAACCGCAAAATTAGAGAGCTTTTCCCCATCTTCTTGGGTGCTTTGATGCAAATAACACTCCCCGGTTCAGCTATTTCTGCGTAGGCTAGTTCTTCAATTGGTGGGCGAGGGATGTAAAATCTGGAATTAAGGGATACAGGGCCACTAGGAAATTCTAAGGATATTGCTGTGGCTGCTTTGTTGAATTCCTTAACTAACTGCTGATGCGCTTTGCTAAGACGATGATTTTCTATAGTCTGGCGGAAGTTGGATTTATTTATCGGTTCTTTGCAAAAATTACTCAGTACTTGCCATAAATGAGCAGCAATTTTCTTAACACGTTCCTCACCATAGTGAGCTTCGCAGGCTATATCAGTGTAAGTTTTTCCTTCCCACGAAGAACGCAATATCAACTCTTGCAGTGTCGTTAAACCGGTTGCTTGACTGGCTTTTAGTAGCAATACTATTTCGTCTATAGTCATTACTCATCGACTCTAATTTAGGATGAAATTTTCTCACACCATTATTCTTTGGAACTCAATGGAGCCTGTTTTGTATGGATAGCAGCCAGCCTTGACTAAAAAAAGCTACAAACAAGCCTTAAAAATTTTTTGTATCCTCAAAAATTTGATGTGACTTAATCATAGAATTTTTTTTTACATATTTTTCCGACTTTTTAGGTAATTGTATGTGATTTGAACTACTTTTTTTAGACTTATCTTAGAATGTAGATGCACACAATGTAGTTATTTTTTCTAAAAAATCGCCATTGCGATCGCAACAGAGGTTACATTCGTCTGTTTACCTTTTTTAAATTCCATCCCAATTGATTAATGATACGGGCTGATATATCCCTGAACTAAGTTACAGCCTAATAAACCAAGTAGACGATTTATCCATAACTGGATCGTCAGGGTGCTAAGACAGCGTAGAGAGAAAGCTACAGGATATCTTCCTCATCGTACCAGCCGCTATGCATATCGAAGAACCCGCTACCCATGAACCGGAAGCTCTACTTTCAGTACAAGATTCCCAGAGTTTCCCAGAATCCAAGTCACTGCAAAAAGGACAAAAAGATTTGTCTCCAGAAGACTTATCCCCAGAAAATTTAGATGCTTCTCAATGCTCACAAGCCGCCTTCCAAATGGCATTAATCGCTAGTGGCTTGGGGTTATGGAATTGGAATCTCGTAACTGATAAAACCTATTATGATCCCCAATGGAAGCACATCTTGGGGTATGAAGTAGACGAAATCGACAACGATTATAAATCCTTTGAGCAACTTGTACATCCAGAGGATTTACCAAGAGTTTGCCAGGTATTGCACGATTATCTCCAAGGATGCACACCTGTATTTGAAGTCGAATTGCGAATGTTGACCAAATCCAGAGAGTGGAAGTGGATTCTAACTTGTGGCAAAGTATTTCAGTGGGATGAATTGGGTAAACCAGTGCGGATGGCGGGAACGCACAAGGATATTACTCAAGATAAGGCGATGTCTACGACGGGCTGCGCCTACGCTACTCAACAATACCAATTATTTGAACAACTCCAAAGAGAAATTGTCCAACGCCAGTCTACCGAAAACCAAATTAGGGAAAACTCACAGCAGCTAGAAACTACCCTCGACGAACTCAAATATACTCAAAAGCAGTTATTGCAGAACCAGAAAATGGCTAATCTCGGTCAACTGGTGGCAGATATGGCTAATGAAATTAACAACCCGGTTAGTTTTATCTACGGTAATCTTCATCCCGCCAGTCAATACGCTGAAGACTTAATCAGAATCATAGAACTTTACCAACATCACTATCCTACACCCAGCCCAGTCATTGCCTTACATCTGCAACGCCTCGACCTTAGTTTTGTGAAAACAGACTTTTTAAAATTGCTGTGGTCAATGCGAGCCGGCTCTGAGCGCGTCAAAGAAATTGTTTTCGCCTTGCAGAATTTTTCAAGTTCTGACGAAGGTCAAATGAAAAAAGTTGACCTGCATGAAGGATTTGATAGCGTTCTCAGAATTTTGCAGCATCGTCTAAAAGAAAAACCTGATAGAGCCGGGATTGAAGTAATTAAAACCTTTGGCGAATTGCCTTTAATCGAATGTTATCCTGGGGAACTAAATCAGGTATTCATGAACATCTTGACTAATGCTATTGATGCCTTAGAAGAAAGGATGAAATATGATAATTTCTTTACTCCCAAAATTTTGATTAATACAGAAATTCTTAGTAGTCATTTATCATTGGTCAATAGTAATGAACCTTGGGTAAATGACAAACAACTAGGAAAAAGACACAAAGTTATCATTCGCATTTTTGACAATGGCAAAGGTATACTTCCCCATATCCAAAGACATATCTTTGAACCGTTTTTTACAACCAAAGAAGTAGGCAAAAGTCAAGGACTAGGGCTATCAATTAGTCGGCAAATTATAGTCGAAAAACATCAAGGTAAACTTAAGTGTAATTCTCAATTAGGTCAAGGTACAGAATTGGTGATTGAGATGAATACAACAACAAGACACTATGCTGCTATTAGAAAACACGCCAGCTTTTAAGTAATATTTAAGAAATTCATAAACATGAGCGTTGCCAAAACGGCAACAGCATCAGTTACTCATTTTACCCCATTACCATGATGCGCCAAGGCTGCCATTCCATATTCTGAAGCACGTAACTCCTTATCAGAGATTTCTGGCTCCTTGGTATAGACCGAACTCAGTAAGATATTCAGAACTCCACTTTCTTCAGCTTGACTCACCGCGCGATGTGTAATCAATTCACCTACATTGAGAATCACGTTGTCTTCTGGGTCAAGAATGACACGAGTAACTGGACGACCCAGAGCTTGTTCAATCCGTTGCTTCTTCATTGCCCGTGTGCCACGTCCTTGTAAGTTTTCTGCCTTCGCTTTCAAGGCTTGCCAGAAAGTGTTGAGATTCTCTTGAGCAATACTTGCTTGATCGCGCAGTTGAATTTTGTTTTCTACCCATCTGTCACTTGCGGTAGAACCGACTGCGGTTGCCAGAGTCAGACCGACAGCGTTCAGCAATTCTGCTTCTTTACCGTAAGTCTGGGCCCGCTCCAGAAGAGATTCCGTCACAATTTGTCCAGATGCCGCAATAATTAAGCCATCGTTGGCACGCACTGTTTGTAAGACTCTACGCCCTCTTGCCTGCTGGATTGCCACATGTCCTACCAGCGAATCAACCGAGTCACGCAGATGGGCGGCGCTACTGTGAGTTAGGCTCCCAATTCGATTGCTAGTAGATTCTGTTGCTGCTTGTAAATTGCGGCTGATATTGACAGTCAGGCTGCCACCCGTAGCTCGATAAAGTTCATCCAGAATGTTCATGCGATCGGCCGCTTCTGCATCGACTAGCGTCACTTCCTGCCCCTGTAGTAGCAGTACATTCCCGTCTGGAGTCAGCACATCCCGCTCAACATCCTTGCCAATCACATATACCTTTTGCTCGGCAGGATCAACCAAATTGTTTGTTAGGGAAGCAGTTACATCTCGATTGAGGTCTTGCAGTTTGCTGCTAGTAGCATCAGTTGCAGCTTGTAATTGTTCACCTACATTCTGGCTCGCTTCCTGTAGCCCACGGTTCACACTCTCTACCGAGCTTTGCAGCTGCTGATTCACGGTTTGAGCTGCTGTTTGCAGTCTGCTATTGGTAGTCTCAGCCGATTCCTGTAATCTATCTCCAGTTGCCTGAACAACTCCTCGGATACCACCCACCTGTTCTTCCATCATTTGAGAGGTTTCTGGAGGTACAAAGGCAACATCATAACCAATTTTCAGGGCTTCACGAGCAGGAACGAACGATCGCCCCGAGTAAGCATCGGCAAATACACCGCCAGAAACTTCGTATCCTTCCACCAGTCCACTATGCTCATCGAAGAACAAATCGACCAATCCACCGAGGTCAAGTCCCTCAGTAGTCAGAATTCTCTTTTTTCTCAACACGATATTTTGGTGCAGAATCTCTTTAATTGCAGGGACACGATGTGCTTTAACAACAGATTCTTTCGAGTTAACTACAATCGCATCTAACCCAATCGCTTGCACCTCTTCCAGAGGAATCACTTTTGCATCTCGAAACAGTCCTTTTTCTGCAACAAGAAAACCCAAAAGTTGATTGCGTTTCTGATCAAAAATTAAATCTATAATTCGGACAACTTTCTCGCCTGTGTCGTAGGTGACGACAACTTTATCTATAACATCACTACCTTTACGCATTTATCTATCCCTCCTATATTGATTTTCTTGTTCAATCACTTGTTCGTTAGTTGCTTGACCTTTAAGCTGAAAATATCGTCCCTCTCTACCAAAACCGGGAACGATATCAATCATGCCAAAGTATTCGAGTAATACCCCAAATATGGCAACAAGGATGATTAAAACAGTTATATTTGCTCCATTGTTAGAGCGTTTTCCTATGAGTCTAGGCATTGTATTTCATTATTTATTTTTGTTTATTTATTGCAAACACTGCTGCAAATCTTATACAAGAAATTTATATCATTAAATGTAGTTAATATGTTTATTTATTGGTATATACCTTACTTTAGATACTCTTGTGGAATCAAAAGATCCAAAGAACATCTTTCCAAAGATAGATTTTTTAGTTAGTTCTTATCAATCTCTTATATCTATTATTGGAAAGAAATATTTTTATTAGCCTCAATACCATTGAATAACTTAAAAGATAATGTCATTCTTCCATTTGGGATTCGTCTCGCCGAGTTATACTGAGCGCATCTCAAAGTTAGGGTTAGGGTAGTACAAACAGCACAGTAAGTAATGTTCACGTTTCACCTAATTAATGAGAGTAATGCACGCGCTATCTTAAGTTGGCGATATGAGCCACCCTATGATTTATACAATGACTCAGATCAAGAAGTTAATCTACTACAACATATTCTTCACCCTCAGAACACTTTTTACAGTATTCTGGATAAAAATAACGAGTTGGTAGCTTACTGTTCTTTTGGACAAGATGGACAGGTAAGTGGTGGTGATTACCGCAATCAGGCACTGGATATTGGTATGGGGATTCGCCCTGACTTGACCGGACGAGGAAAGGGTTCTGAGTATGCCAATGCCGTATTGGAATTTGCCAAAAGTTTATTTCAGCCAAAAGCTTTTCGGGTGACAATCGCAGCATTCAACAAGCGTGCGATAAGGGTATGGCAGAAATTGGGATTCGAGCATCAGCAGTCGTTTGAGCGAGAGACTGATGGAATGCAATTTATCGTGTTATTACAAACAGACTGCTGTAAGACATCGCCCAATTTTGAAAATTTAGCGTTAGAACAACCCTAGCTATACCTAAACTGACAGTTAAAACAGCAGATGCTAGACCATCAATGTCAGAATACTGGATCTAATACTGGATCTAATGATGGGAAAATAAAGTTAAGTTAACCATCCTCAAACTTGCTGGGCTATTTAAGCAAGACAGGTAAACAGCGAATTTTATCAATCAAAATTTATGAGTTCGACCGTTCCTTCTCAAACTCGAAAGCCACCTACCCAAGCAATAGGAGCCAAAATTTTCCACTGGTGTAACATCATTAGTCTATTCATTATGCTCACCAGTGGATTACAAATTTACAATGCCAATCCTGTTTTTGGTGGACGTGCAGGTTTGCACATTCCTCCGATATTTACTTTAGGAGGTTGGCTTGCAGGAGGTAGACACTGGCATTTTGCAGCAATGTGGCTATTCTCCCTAAATCTCTTGTGGTATGGAATTTACATTTTAATTACCCGACGCTGGCGACATCGGTTTGTCGGTACCAATGACTTCAAAGCATTACAAAAAACTCAAAATTCTAAGCGTCTAATTTATGCTTGGCATCGGATTGCTTATACAGCAATTATTCCTATTTTGCTGCTGGCGTTATTTACAGGAATAGGAATGTATAAACCTGCTCAATTTCCCTGGATAGTGGATTTTTTTGGCAGTTGGCAAGCATTGCGAATCGTTCACTTTGCCTCAGTACCAATGGTTATCTTATTTGCAGTGATTCACTCTCGATTAGGGCAGAAAGCTGGAGGCACTCAACTAACAGAATCAATGTTTTAGTAAAAAACTCTGGTCATGGAGATAGATAGACGCGGGTACTAATAACCAATGACAAATGACCAATAACAAATGACTCTTTTTAAAAAAATATGAACTTTTTTGATAAATTGAATGGAAATATCTTGCAAAATCAAAGCTTACTATTTGTAGGACTTGATCCAAATCCAGAGATGATGCCTGTGCGTTATGAATCTGAAGAACTCATCGCTGGTTTGGAGAAGTGGTTACAATTCATTATTGCTGAAACTGCTGATTTTGTTTGTGCCTATAAACCAACACTTGGCTTTTACGAAGCGTTAGGTATTCCAGGTTTAGAACTGCTGTACAAAACTTTAGCAGCTATTCCAGCCCACATCCCAATTATTTTAGATGCCAAACACAGCGACTTAAATACTAGTACTATTTTTGCTCGGACTGTGTTTACAGAATGGCAAGTGGATGCAATCACTCTTAGCCCCTATACAGGACAAGATCATGTAGCACCTTTTTTGGTCTATCCTGATAAAGCGGTGTTTATTTTATGCTGTACTTCTAATCCAGGTGCAGAAGCTTTACAGCAATATCCTACAAAGGAATCACCTCTTTATTTACAGGTGGTAAAAGAATCAAAAACTTGGGGAACTCCAGAACAATTGGGTTTGGAAGTGGGAACTACAAATCCTGAAGTTTTAGGACTTATTCGAGCGATCGCGCCGGAACGAATTATTATGGCGCGTAGCATCTGGGCGGAGGGTCAAAACCTGAAGCAAATTTTAGAAGTAGGCTTGAATGCTAACGGTGATGGTTTGCTGATTCCTGTTCCTCAAGATATGTTGGGAAACACACAATTATCTGAGCAAATCCAGTCTCTACGCGCAGAAATTAATCAAATAAAAGCTGAAATTATTCACGAAAATTCTACATGTTCTGTGTGGTTTCCTGATGTTTGTTTGCTCAATCAGCATCCCCACCAGGATTTGATTTTACAACTTTATGATATTGACTGCATTATGTTTGGCAGCTTTGTCCAAGCATCGGGAGCTATATTTCCTTATTACATCGACTTACGCAAAATTATTTCCAACCCTCAAGTTTTTAATCAAGTTCTCACAGCTTATGAGGATATTTTGAAAAACCTGAATTTTGATAGGTTAGCAGGTATTCCTTATGGTTCTTTACCTACTGCGACTGGTTTAGCTTTGCGCCTTCATTGTCCAATGATTTTCCCTCGTAAAGAGGTAAAGGCACACGGAACTCGGAGAGTAATTGAGGGTAACTTTCATCCTGGTGAAACAGTTGTGGTAGTTGATGATATTCTCATCAGTGGCAAAAGTGTTATGGAAGGGGCAGGAAAGTTAGAATCAGCAGGATTAAATGTTAATGATATTGTGGTATTTATCGACCATGAACAAGGGGTAAAAGATAGATTACAGCAAAATGGTTATCGTAGTCATGCGGTTTTAACTATTTCAGAAATTACTAATACTCTGTATCAAGCAGGGCGAATAAATGAGGAGCAATTTTTAGCTTTTGCTGAAAGTTAACATTTGGAATAGTAGGGAATGGGGAAAGATTTTTCTTATCTATTTCCCCTTGGGCATATTTAGTTACCAGGTTCAATGTAGTAATTAGAATAATTTTGATTTTAAAATTAACTATGAATTTTTCACTGAATCAACTACTTAGATGGTTAATTTTTACGCTACTATTTCCTCTAGCTTTTCTTAATGGTTGGCTAGTATTTTTACTGGTTAAAAATTTTCAACCTGTCGTCACAATTCTTGTCTTGGCTACTTTGCTGGCATTCGTTTTAAACTATCCTGTTTCAATTCTCCAAAAGCGAGGAGTTAAACGTAGCTATGCAGTAGCGTTAGTTTTTATATCAGCATTAGTAATTGTTGTTGCTTTGGGTATCACTTTACTGCCCATTGTTTTGGAGCAATTTAATGAGATGGTTAAAGTCTTTCCCCAATGGATTGATTCTAGCGAAGAAAAACTTCAGATTGTAAATAGTTGGTTTTTTAGGCACAAATTGAATGTCAATTTAAGTCAGTTATTAACAGGAATTACGGAGAAACTGCCCAATGAATTAGAGTTTATTTCAGATAAACTTTTAAGCATTATCATAGATACAATTGATAGTATTTCTGAGGCGTTAATCATAGTAGTGCTGACTTTTTACCTATTGTTAGATGGCCCAAGAATTTGGGAGGGTATATTTAAGAAGTTACCTGGAAGTCTAGCTCAACAGGTAAGCCAGTCTATTCAGCAAAACTTCCAAAATTATTTGATTGGTCAGGGAACTTTAGCTTTGCTGATGGGAGTTTCAATAACATTATTGTTTTTAGGTTTTCAAGTCCAGTTTGCTTTACTGTTTGGTTTGGGAGTTGGGCTTTTGAGCTTAATTCCCTTTGGTGATGTCGTCAGTCTTGTTGTAATAACTTTCATTATAGCCACACATAACTTTTGGTTAGCAGTAAAGGTTTTTGCGGTAGCTGTTGTCATTGACCAGTTAATTGATCAGGCGATCGCACCACGACTTTTGGGTAAAATTACTGGCATTAGACCAATATGGGTGTTAATTGCTTTGCTTGTCGGAACCAATGTTGGTGGAGTTTTAGGTTTACTAGTCGCGGTACCTGTAGCTGGTTTTATCAAAGATGCAACAGATGGTTTTTCTACATCTGATGATTCTGATAATTTGGTTAAAAGTGAAGCAGCATCAGAATTGTTGGCAAAAGAATCAATATCGCAATGAGTGGTAATACAACAGGGGAGCGTAGTTGCAGCAGATTCGTTGCATTATAAAGAGCGAATTATGCATCAAGTTTCTGCTGAAATTTTTTCAGCAGAAATTATAGATTTAAACTAATTGCATAAAAAAACCCCTGGTAGATATACCAGGGGTGAAAGATATAATACCATTTCACTTGATGTTTGTCGGAGATGCCCCTGCTTGTGCCTCTACTTAGAGGAGAGGCTAGGTGTTTCTCAAATATTACAACAAAAAGCGATCGGGTATAAAATTAGCCAACATTGGCTAAGAGTAACTCTCGTTTTTCTGATTTTCGTACTTTTACTTGAGAGTCATCATCAACATCAACGATCGCTGTATCTCCATCTGTAATTTCGCCAGACAGCATTGCTTCAGCGAGAGAATCTTCTAGGAGGCGCATAATTGCCCGACGTAATGGCCTAGCACCATAGCTGGGATTGTAGCCTTCTTGTACTACAAGTTCTTTGAAGCGATCGCTAACTTCTAAGATAATTCCCTTCTCTGTCAAGCGCTTAGAAACTTCTCGAAGCATAATTTCAGCAATTTGCTTCACTTCATCCCTGGAAAGTTGGGTGAAGACGATAATCTCATCAAGACGGTTAAGGAACTCTGGACGGAAGTAAGCTTTCAATTCCTCATTTACCAAGGTGCGGATGCGGTTATAACTAGCGTCGGCTTGAGTGTCGAAGTCAAAGCCTAAACCACTACCACCTTTTTCAATCACTTTGGAACCGATGTTGGAAGTCAAAATGATCAGCGTGTTCTTGAAGTCAACTTTCCGACCTTTGGCATCAGTAAGATGACCGTCATCCAAGAGTTGCAGTAGCATATTGAATACATCAGGGTGAGCTTTTTCGATTTCATCGAATAGCAACACTGAGTAGGGTTTCCGCCGCACGGCTTCTGTAAGCTGTCCACCTTCGTCGTATCCGACATAACCAGGAGGCGAACCGATTAACTTGGCGACGGTGTGGCTTTCCATGTATTCGGACATGTCTAAGCGAATCATCGAGTCTTCCGCACCGAAGAAGTAGGAAGCTAGTGCCTTTGCCAATTCTGTTTTACCGACTCCAGTAGGGCCAGAGAAGATAAAGCTAGCAATGGGACGATTGGGATTTTTTAGTCCAACGCGGGCGCGACGAATACCGCGAGATACAGCCGAGACTGCTTGCTCTTGACCGATGAGCCGTTGGTGCAGAGTATCTTCTAGGTGTAGGAGCAACTCTGACTCAGATTCAGTGAGTTTGTTAACTGGTACGCCAGTCCAAGAGGCAACGATTTGGGCGATATCTTCTTCGTCAACTACAGTCGAGTTGACAGGTTGCTCGGTTGGTGTGAAGGTTGCTTGCAGTTGTTCTGCGAGTTTTAATTCTTGGTCGCGCAGTTGGGTAGCTTTGTCAAAATCTTGGACTCTGACTGCTGCTTCTTTTTCTTTGGTAACGCCAGCGAGTTCACGCTTGAGTTCTTTATTAGGAGAACTTTGGGAGTTCCGCAGACGAACGCGAGAACCAGCTTCATCAATCAAGTCTATTGCCTTATCTGGCAAAAAGCGATCGCTAATATAGCGGTCTGATAATTCTGCTGCTGCAACAAGTGCCGCATCCAAAATCGTGACTTTGTGGTGTTGTTCATAAGCACCGCGCAAGCCGTAAAGAATTTGTACGGTTTCTTCTACTGAGGGTTCCCCAACCTTAATCGGTTGGAAACGACGCTCTAGGGCGGCATCGCGCTCGATATGCTTCCGATACTCATCGAGGGTAGTTGCACCGATGCACTGGAGTTCTCCTCGTGCTAAGGCAGGTTTAAGGATGTTGGCTGCATCCAATCCACCTTCTGTACCACCAGCGCCGACCAAGGTGTGAATTTCGTCAATCACCAAGATGATATTGCCCACAGTGCGGACTTCTTCCACGACTTTTTTGATGCGTTCTTCAAAATCGCCACGGAAACGAGTTCCAGCAACCAATGACCCCATATCGAGGCTGATAACTTGCTTGTCCTGTAAGGTTTCGGGAACATCCTGGTTGACAATCCGTTGAGCTAGACCTTCTGCGATCGCAGTTTTACCAACTCCTGGTTCACCAATCAACACTGGGTTGTTCTTAGTGCGGCGACCAAGAATTTGGATCGCCCGCTCAATTTCTTTCTCGCGACCCACTACAGGGTCGAGTCTGCCTTCTTGGGCTAATTTGGTCAAATTTCTGCCAAACTCTTCCATAGTCAGTGGTTGAGTGCGCTTTTGACTACCACTACCAGCGAAAGCCGGTGCATTTTCACCCAAACGACGAACTATGGCACTGCGGACAGTCTTGAAGTCTACCCCTAGATTTTGCAGTACTTTGGCGGCGACACCTTCACCGGCCTCAGTCAATCCTAAGAGTAAGTGCTCAGTGTTAATGTAATTCTGTCCCAGACTATGAGCTTCTTTAAACGATTGCTCGAAGAGGCTTTTCACCTTTGGAGTAAAAGGAATTTCCGGTGGTACAAAGCCAGAACCCCTACCAATAATTTTTTCTACCTCGCGACGTGCGTCTTTGAGAGTAACGCCTAACTCGGCCAGCACTTTAGCAGCAACCCCAGTTCCTTCTCCCATCAAACCCAGGAGAATTTGTTCAGTTCCTACGAAATTGTGTCCCAGGCGACGTGCTTCCTCCTGAGCTAACATAATTACTCTAATGGCTTCGGAAGTGAAGTGTTCAAACATAATGGGTTCTTGCTCCCTCGCTGCTTGGACTTTGGGTGAGATAAAATTCACCCTCATCTAAAGTTTTTTGTATTTTCTTAAGGACTAATGTAACTTTATTTAAAGTTAAGTGGCAGTGGTGAGAGCCGTAAGACATCAGGTGTACTTGCCGTCTAGTGAGAGTTAGGAGTTAGAAATTAGGACTGGTTATTAGGTAAGGAGTTCTCAAGTTTACAATTATTTTTCAGTACAGAAGATGATTTTTTGCCTGCCTTTTCTGCTCCTCTGCTCTCGGCTAAACTTAAAAACTAAGAATTAGCACTCTTAACTTCTAACTCCTAACTTATCACTCAGGACTGACGATGACTGAACCAACGGCCGGTAAAGACCAACAGCATCCTCTTTATAACCGCGATCGCCCCCTTATTGATATTTTACTCGTTCAAGAGGCGACAGACTATAACTTAGCAGAATTGGCTAGACTGCGAATGCGTTATCAAGGGTTTCCAGGGGCCAGAGACATCCAAAAAGACTTAGATAAAGCCTTGCAGCAGTGGGGTTTGACCGAAGTCGAGCTTTTTGAGAAAACTCGTCAAATTCACAACCTGGGGGGAATTTACAAAAGTCGCGGCAAAAAAGAGGAACAGGATTGGAATTAGGGAATGGGGGATTGTGGCAGGGTGCAGAGGAGAGGAATTTTCTCTCCTCTGCACCCTGCTTTTCATTGGAATAAAGTAAAGATCGTTAATTCTGTAACTTTGCTTAACGCTGTTTTATATCTCTGGTGAGAAAATGCTCTGGTTAAATTCTCTAAATTCTTTGAAGGTGTCAAAAATACAGACGCTTCTATGTGGATAATATTGGGAAGTAGCAAAAAATCCGATTTTTTAAAAAATTAACTTTTGGTAGATTAAGCGGACAATACATTTTTTATTACGCTCATGAAAGTGATAATTAATGTAGAGATTAAACAATTCGTAGTTTGTAATTGATAATGACAAATTATGATGAACAAACTATACTTATTCATTAAAACTTTTTTTTGACTGTACCCCAATATTGCTCAGTTAAGCCCAGAAAATCACTTCGGTGTAGGTTGGGTTTAGGAACAAAACCCAGCCTTTTCAGGGCTTTGCTGGATTTCACTACGTTTAACCTAACCTACAAATTTTCTTAACCGAGTAGTGCTGGGGCATAGCTAATCACAATTTATTCTATTCACTGATGCTCTTTTATAAGAAAGAATTATATACAGCTAGTATCATGCATTTGCACGCATATTATCTTATTAATTTTGTAGTCTAGCCTAATTTTTCATAATATTGAGAATACTGAAAAATGCGAGTTTAAATAATTTTACTTGTCTAAATACTGATTAGAGTTTATAGTGGTACGGTGTTTCCCGTTCCACCTTCTCGGCAGGTTTATACCATGATTTATTCTCGCAAATTACAGAAGTATTTTGCAGGTTTCTCTTTGTCTCTAGTATTAGTAGCTGATTTAGTACTCACACAAAAAGCTCCTCCAGTTTTAGCCCAAACGGTAAATTCATCTATCGCTAATGCTGTAACATTTAGTTGCAATGATAGTGAAGCGACAATCAAAGGTAAAAATGGGCCCAAAGTAGTTAGTGGAACGACAAGCTTTTATGTTGGTTATGAGCAACTCTCAAATAACAAAAGGCCTATAACTATCCGCTTCAATAATGGGATAAAAAGCTGGTGTCGGACTGATTACGAAACAACGAATGACGATGGTACAGGTTACGGATTATATTGGAATGGTAGTAGTGTTTTATATGGCATTTACTCTTCCACTGGTAGTCAGACAGGTAATGATTTTCGCCGCTTTGCCGTTGGGCGTTGGTTGCCTAGCTATGGTAGCGGAGGCGGGCCAAAAGTCGCAGTTATAGCCCGGATTAATCCAGCTAATGGCGATGTTTACTATGCCACGTTTTTATCTGGTAAAAAGGCGGATAATGGGCAAACTAACTCTTTAGTTGTCCGAAACTTATCATGGAATGGCACAAATTTGACCGTGGAAGCAAAGTCATGGTGGACTCCTCGCCGCACTAATACAAATTCCATGACTTGCTCTGGTTCATCACCTTATATATACACAGCTGTATTCACAGGGGATTTAACAAAGGTGAACTCAGCTTCAGCAAATACTTGTAGTTAAAAGGGAAAAATTCAGCTATCAAATTGAGGAAGCATATTTTTTCCAGTTGTTTGAGTATTGAGAAAAGCCTTGGCGAATAAAATTTGCAGATGCACAAATAGGAGCTACACCTCCGTGAGCTAATATAAAATCAAGCTTTTTTAACCCGCAAAAGCGGGTTTTGTCTTTGTAGATGCGGTTTATAACCGCCGATTTAACTTCAAATTCCTAACTAATTTTTCCCATTCGGACGCTGAATAATTGTCTCTACTACCCGCCGCTTGGCTTTAGGATCAATACCTACCAAGCGTACATACTCACCGCTATATTCTGTCAAAGTTGATTCCAAATTTGAGATTGCATCAGACTCGGCATCAATGTGGCTATTAACACAACTTTGCCAAGAACCTGTGCGAAAACGGCGCTCGTCTACATGTTCAATACTAATTTTGTAACCTTGAGACAATAATTGCCGAATCTGTTCTTGTGTCTCTAAAGTCAAATGTGGACTCGATACTTGCTGTTTCTGGAATCCATTAGTTTTTACTTCTTGAGTTGCACCATTTGACGGTTGACTAATTGGTGTTACAACAGCAGGTGGTGCAGATTGAGAATTTCTACCTCGATTTAGTCGATTGTAATCATCAACCAAATGGGAATTTTCCACCCGTTTTTGTTCACCAACGAGAAATTTACCAGACTCGATTAAGTGAGAGAGGGTGAAATTTGGCTTTTGAAACTCTGGTGGCCCTTCAGTGCTGTTAACCACACTCAAGGATACCTGCTCAAAACCGACTTTATGGATGTAGTTGCGGATTTGTTCGTCATAAATGCGCGATCGCAAAGCGCTAAAAAAGTCAATGGACTGATTGACAAAAGTATCAACTAGCTGTTCAACTTCCTTCTGTGACAATCCATCTGGTTCAAAAATCCCCTTGACAATTCCCACCTTGTCATCTTTATCTGGTTCCCAGTAGAATTTCTCCATCCGTCCATCCCGAATTAACGGTGCATAGAGGGTAGAAAAATCGTTACCTGTGACAATAATCGGCACACGATGTAAAGGTGTGGAATCATAGCTACCCGGCAACTGCACATCTGTGGGATTATCAGCAATATTCATCAGTGTGGCATTCACCAACTGGGTATTTACAGTATATTGAGTGCCTTCATCAAAGCGTCCAGCACCTGCATCTAAATCGTTAATCATCAGTACACACATTTTTCCGCGTACTTTGATGAGTTCTGCTGTTTCCCGATAGCGCAACCGAATCAACCGTGCTGGATCTCCTGCATCTGGACTTTCCAATTCGCCGCCAGATACGTGAGTTACTTCGATACCCATTTTCTCGAAGACTAATTGACATTGAAATGTTTTGCCCTCACCTTTGCGTCCATGAATACCCAAAATCACGGGAACCCGCACGCCAGGAAGCTTCAAAAAGTTTTTAGTGATGTGGACAGCAAGTTTGTCTAAAAAGCGAGGAGCGATGTAGTAACCCATGAGCCTGTTTTACGAAAAATTAACACTTCTAAGATTAATGTTAAGTTTTTTTTGGGGATAGCGATCGCTGATATAGCCGTTCTTGCTTAGGTGAGATACAAGAACCTCTCCCCGCTCTTCGATAGGAGACTATGATGTACCTTGTATGATTAGGAAACGCTGTAAACTATTTGATTGAGAACATTTGTGTACAAACAATAAGCTTCTGGGTAAGTTCAACATGACAACATACCCAGAAGCAAAACTCTACTTATCCGATCGCACAGGCAACGGCATATCCAGAATCTCCATCAGCAAATCCAGACGAGAGGGGCGCGTTAGCAGTGGAACCAGGTTTGGCAAACTGTAGTAGTCACCCTCGAAAGTAAACGTATCTACTGGTGCTTGCTGCTGCTTCAATTGACTCTCCACCCAGTTGTAATGAGTACCTACACGGACAATCACCACGTTGGGCATTATCGCCAACTCCCGGCAGTAGTTCTTGTAGACTTCACCGAAGTAAGGAGCCGCATTTTCACCTTCATCAGTCACTAAGATAATTTGGTCAACTACCTGCTTCTTCTTCCGCATTGCTTCCAATGCACAACCGATACTAGTACCACCGCCTGCATTGATGTGCTGGAAGGCACGCTCCCAGTCAGTCAACTCTTTGCCCTTTGCTGTAACAGCGTAAGGAATTGTGTCAAAGGCGTAGACAAACAGTTCTGCCTGAGTGATACCAGAAATTAGGGCAGCGAGTTGCAAACCCGTCGCGATCGCATTTTCCATTGAGCCGGACTTGTCCACCAATAGGGCAGTTGGACGGGCGATCGTACCGCGCCGCTTCACCTGCTCGTTTGTCACCTTTTCTAATCGGGTAATGGTGTCTGCGTCAAAATCTGCGGCGTCTGTTGCAATCTGTGCTTTGAATGCTGAGACACGCCCACTCTTAGATGCTGACTCCAACTTGGAATCAATCAGCTTCTTAACTTCTGGGTGATCCATTGCACCTCTAGTCTGGAGAGACTTGAGGTTATTGATTGCTTCCTGAGGAGACATGCTGTTGATTAACGCCACCAGTACAGCAGGTGTTAGTTGTTTGATGGCACCAACTGCGATCGTGTAGGGAATATTAAACTCCACAATTAGCCGTGCCTGTTCTGCGGCACTTTCTGCCTTAGCAAGTTGCTTCAGCACATTTGCTAACGAACCCTCTGGAGGATTATTGCGGAACAGAATCGCATTTGCCCGCTCATTTGGTTTGATGTGCAGCGAAGCATACAAGTGCTTCATTGCCTTACGACCCCGCAGCGCAGCGCGATCAAACAGAGCCGGATTGCTCTCCCGCACATTTAGGTAACACCGTACCGCAGTCCGAGCCGAACGAGGCAGTTTATTCTGCTGCTGTTTCATGAAGTCCACCACACGAGCTACCTGATAGGGTGGAAACTCTTGCAACGTCACAAATCCAGCATCTCGGTGTTCAGTCAAATTGCTGGTTAACAAATGAGCAACAAACACTTCCTTGTGGTCGCGAACATCACCATAACGCTGATACCAAATTGCCAAGTGTCCGTAGAAGATAGGATCGAGTTCAACAATCAACTGATGAATTTCTGCGACTTGCTCAAGCTTGCGGTGAGGAGTTGTCAGCAAACTGTTGAGCATTTCTAAACGCAGGTCACGTTCTGCGGTGTTCATGGGAACCTCCTTAAAGAATTTTGGATTAGATTGCAATCTAAAATCCAGGCATTGCAGGAGGCAGATGTTGCACGCGGGGCGATAAAGTCACCGCGCAAGTTGTAGAAGCATTGTGTATAACTTGTGCAGGGTTATGTAAGCTTCTGCGATCGGGGCGCGGCAACAACTGCCATTTTTGATGTTAGGTATCGAAAAAATAAGATCACCTCGTGCAAGTCGAAAAAGCTGTTGATTCACACACGGGATTTGAACCCGTAATCGCTTGATCTTTATTCAAGTGCCTGTTCCAATTTGGCTAGTATGTAAGCTTTTACAGTTAGGGCACGAAGTGAAAATTTTAGTTTTGAGAAAGTTGATTTAAAATAAATCGAATTTCCTTCTTGTTACACTGCTGTTTTTTAACAGCGTAAATTATTCGACCTCTCTCACGTTATAAAAATGCAGTCGTACTAATTGAGTTGTTGTTAAACATGAGTTAGCAAACATCATTGAACTCACCTCTGTATTGAGTAAAGGTTATAGATAAATACGATTTAAATAATTAAAATTCCGCACAAGTTAGCAAAGCAATTTTCACAATTGCCTATACCAATTTGGCTACGCTCCCATCAAAGGGAGCGACAGGAATTGAACCTGCATTCCGTTGCCGGATGGTGTGTAAGCTTCACAAGTTAGGGCGCGGAATTAAGTCTTAAATCACTCCGTGCAAGTTCAAAAAGCTGTTTTACAGTTTACGGTCGCTCTTACCAATTATTGGCAGTGGGCATGCACGCTAAATCTGCGAGAGACTTAGAAATCATGCTTCGCTTGCTCGATCGCTCGAACTTTACTACCTTAGGGCCGTTATGAATGTGTATGTATGCTTCTTGTATTAGGGCACGGATGAATCTGAAAGTTAACCATAGACAGCTTCAGGGCGGATAATCAAATCACCACTGGGACGGCGATCGATTACGTAAACAGAGAGGCGATCGCTATTTACATCTAAATGCCGAGCAACCCGCTCCTTCACTGCTACATCATTCATCCCTGCTGTAATTCCTAGTTGTGTTTCTACAACATCAACAGAACGTCCTTCAAATCGAATATGAACCATTACAATCACCTCTTTTTAATTACGAATTCGTATTAGTGGATCTGATCGGGATTGAACCGATACCCTCCCTGTGAGAGTTACACTCACACCTCGTGCGAGTTGAAAAAGCTGTGATGACACACGCAGGAATCGCACCTGCAACTTATCGTTTTAGAGACGATAGCTCTACTATTGAGCTAGTATGTAAGCTTTTTCTGTCAGGGCACAAGTGACATCCGGGATCTCTACCGTTAGAGCTACAGACCCAAGTTTGAATAATTACGATGCTCTGATTGAGGCAATAGGTTAGCTTACTTACAGCTATTTTCAGGTAAATAGACCACGCGGTAGGGGCAATTCATGAATTACCCCTACGACAGATGTGGTTCAAATACATGAAAACTGCTGTAACTTCAATCGAAGTAGAGTCTAGTGGAGTCGTCGGGAATTGTAGGCTTTGCCTTCCCGTAGGGTACCCGAATCCTGCAACCGTCCGTTTGTTGGTTTCGGAGCAGTCGAACGCCAATCGCGGCCCCAAAAGTGGGCACTAACGAAGGAAGTTGCGAAACTAATCCCTAAAAAATAGCATCTATGCAATTGTCATGGTTTCGAGAGGTTTTAGTTATGCCTTTTGAGGAGGCTTTTTTCTTTATACTACAAAAGTAATACAAAAACTACGCGATGTCAAGAGGATACTACAATTTTTTGAGAAGAGATCCGCCAACCAAATTAATTCGTTTTACAATCTACAGTTGATAGGAAGCTGTCAAAGCCACTGCCAAAGCATCCGCAGCATCATCTGGCCTGGGAATTTCATCTAAATCCAACTCCCGCGCCACCGCATCTTGTACTTCCGATTTATCAGCATTGCCATACCCTGTTAAAGCTTGTTTAATTTGAGCAGGAGTAAACTCTACATAAGGAAGACGACGCTGTCCTAACACTAAAATGACTATCCCCCGTGCCTGTGCAACCAGGATTGTACTTGACATACGATAGAAGAAGAGTTTCTCGATCGCTACCAAATCCGGTTGAAATTCCTCCATCACGGTGTGTAAATCATCGAATAAGGTACATAGTCGCTGTCCCATTTCTACATCTGCCGACGTTTTAATTACTCCAAAATCCAGCATATTTACTGTAGTCTCTGGTATCTTGTTGGGATTTTGTATGCAGCTAATTGCCCCAAATCCTAAAATTGCTAGTCCTGGATCTAACCCTAAAATTCGTTTTTCCATTAAATTCACTTTTACCAAGCCAGGGTATTGTTTAACTAGGAATACTGGCAATCTTGACCACTTGTTCTTAAGTCTAATGGGATTGACAAATATAATAGTTTCACGCCTAGTGTTTTAAACCAAGTGGTGTACATTTTCTGTTAATTATTATTTGTAGCACTGCTCCGAATCAGGTATGTCAATTGGTTTTCTCAGACAAGCCCTCAACGCCCTGCAAAAGCAGTCGCGCTCTCGTACTTCCTATCGGGTTAACCAGTGGTTCAAATGGTTATCACCTGGACTATCGGTAAAACGTTGGTTGTTAATTAGTGTTGGGGGTGTACTGCTGGCGAGTTTGGGGTTAGCCATTTGGATTAAGCTAACCCCAATTTTTTGGATGATTGAGTTGGTTAGAGGTTTCTTGGGAGTGATCACCAACCTTTTACCGAACTATATCAGTGGGCCTTTGGTACTGCTTGGCGGCTTGCTGTTAGTGCTTTGGGGGCAAACTCGCACAGTAGGCTCAATTACTAAGGTATTAAGAGCAGAAGGCGGAGAGGAACTCATTGATGTCCTGCTGGCCCATCGTCGATTGTACCGAGGCCCAAAAATCGTGGTAATTGGTGGTGGTACTGGACTTTCTACGTTGTTGAGGGGACTGAAAACCTACAGTGCTAATATTACTGCGATCGTCACTGTCGCGGATGATGGTGGATCTTCTGGACGATTGCGCCAAGAATTTGGAGTCCTACCACCAGGAGATATTCGCAATTGTTTGGCTGCACTAGCAGATGAAGAAAAGTTATTAACAGAATTGTTTCAATACCGTTTTCGGGCTGGAGATGGGTTAACAGGTCACAGTTTTGGTAATTTGTTTTTAACGGCAATGAGTGATATTACTGGAGATTTAGAACAAGCAGTTGCAGCCAGTTCTAAAGTGCTAGCGGTACGAGGACAAGTACTACCAGCAACTCTTAGTGATGTTCGCCTCTGGGCAGAATTAGCCGATGGTCGTCGGATCGATGGGGAGTCTAGCATTCCCAAAGCTGGCGGTAAAATCGTCAAAATTGGCTGCATTCCAGCTAATCCTCCCGCAGTGCCAGCAGCTATTAAGGCACTTAAAGAAGCTGATTACATTATTATTGGCCCAGGTAGCCTTTATACAAGTCTGATTCCTAATTTACTAGTACCAGAAATTGCCGATGCGATCGCTCAAACAGATGCCCCCCGTATTTATATCTGCAATATAATGACTCAACCAGGAGAAACTGAAGGTTATACTGTTGCGGATCACATCAGAGCAATTGATGCTGCTTGTGATGGAAGACGGCTATTCGATGCTGTACTAATACACAAAAAATCCCCCTCGGAGCAATCACTCATCCGCTACGCCCAACAAAACTCCCATCCCGTTTTTCTGGATAGAGAAGCCGTAACTGAGCTAGGGCGAAGGATTGTTCCAGCGAATGTTTTGTATGAAGATGAAACCGGTTTTGTCCGCCACAATCCACAGAAATTAGCACGAGTATTGTTGCGGTGGTACGGTAGAGGTCAGCCCCTTCGGGGAATTCAAAATTCAAAATTCAAAATTCAAAATGAAGAAAGATGAAAGTTTGTCATTTGTTTAAACTAATGGCTAGTGACTAAATTTTATGAAAATTTTTCTTGCAGATACAGAGGCGACGCTACGCTTAGGTATTACTCTTGGTGAATCCCTGACCCCTGGCAGTGTAATTTTACTAGAAGGTGATTTGGGCGCTGGTAAAACTACCCTAGTTCAAGGCATTGGCAAAGGCTTGGGAATTACTGAACCCATTGTCAGTCCCACTTTTACGCTGATTAATGAATATACGGAAGGACGCTTCCCCCTTTACCACCTAGATTTATATCGCTTAGAACCACAAGAAGTTGCAGCCCTGAATTTAGAAAGTTACTGGGAAGGTGTTGAAGTAATACCAGGAATTGTGGCAGTTGAATGGGCGGAACGATTGCCCTACAAGCCAGATAGTTATCTGAGTGTGAGTTTGACTTATGGGGATGGGGGCACTCGTCAAGTAGAACTCACACCATTTAATTGTGCCATTAGCAAAGTCATTGCCGCGATTTAAGCTCATCTCCCAAGTGAAGTATGAGGGATTTCACTTTTTTGATCGCAACACTAAAAAATTTCTGCAAATAGTTGAGGGAGAATTCCCCACTCATCCTATCTGCCGCTACCACGTTCGCCATTGTAAGTTACTAACATTGTTATCTCAACCAAAAAATCTCAAATCGGCTTTTCTTCAATCTAAAATTGGCAGTCAGCAAAGCCGACGCCAGTTACTATAAATTTGGGAAACTTTGTAACGCACTGGCTTTCTTGAAAAAGGGAGACTACTTTTCCCTTCACCCCCTTGAAAAGGGAGTCAATCCAGGCGGGGTATCTGATCCGAATAGTATTGAACCTACAGTAATTCTTAACTAAACGGGATATATATTCAGGGTTGGCATCTAGTAGCTTTATTACTGTAATAAGCAGTTAAAAACTGACTTAGATGGTTGGTGTACGAATCAAGCAAGTGTAAATAAGCTGTTGTTGGATTAAATGAGAGTTTTTATAGAACTTAATCAGCTTAGTTGAAGCAGATTAGTTTCCTACCGTCATTTTGAGAAGCAATCTGGATTATTTAGGAGCGAAAACTAGTAGAGAAAAGTTAAACAATAATCAATTTATGTATCAGTCGTCTAACTTCCCTTACACTTAGTATTCCCAAGTTAGGTTCACAATCTATACAAGAAATAAACTAATTGATAATTTTTTAAAACCGATATTAATAATTTTAACTAGCAACTAATTTTTATATTCACATCTGTAATTAGCACTGATGTTAAGAACATATTAACTAAAACATCTCGTATTTTTACAGAAATTATCGTAGAAATACGAGATGTTTTATCCTAAATTAGTTGACGTTAATATGCCTACGTGGATGCACTAGTTATCTCTAATAAAAGAGGCGATCGCATTTTTGATTGGGGAGCCAGAGTCGTCTCTGGTATAGTATGTACGACCTCGATCAATAAATGCAGAGGTAGTATCTATTAACTGCTGAAGAATATCGGAATTAGTGTTATCTATTTCTTCAGTGACTTTTATCCCTGTAAATCGGTTTTTTCGATCTTCTAGAGGTAATACAATGCGAGGATCTTTGTAAGTCTCTTGTGGCTTGGGTTTAAATGTCTCATTTAAGTCAAACTGAAGACGTAAGTAACGTTTAGAATCATATCCACCCATGATTTGTCGGCAAATTGTACTATCAATCTCAGATGTAGGTTCCATAAAGATGTTAGTAAGATTTTTTACCCAGTCTAAGCCTCTCCATCTGCTTATTTGCTCATATTGATATGGTTCACCAGTTTGACCTGTGCCAATAGAAAGGATAGAAATATCTTCCAATCGCAGATTATCCAGTTTATATTTTTGTTTGATTGTTGGAGATACTGAAGACTGACTAATCCTCAGAACTAGGCTCAAAGCTGCGAGAGCGGGATTATTAGCAGAAACTCCTCCATCAATATGGGGAAATTCCCAATCACCAAATTTTTCTTTATTTACAGGTTCTAATTTATATGGTGGGAAAAAAGTAGGCGCTGAAGCCGAAGCGGTACATATTTCCCATAAATAACAGTCATCGTACCATCTGTCTCCTAGATCGGGATGACAATTTGTAAAAAAGGTTGTATTCCGATATAGCGTATCGTAAGCAAGAATCAAAATAATGGGTTTTTCAATATCCTTTATTCTTGTAGATTTATAGGCGTCTTTGAGAACGCTAATAATTCCATCATGAGAATATCTAGATTCTGAAAATACATCAAGAATTGGTTGGATGAAGGACGGAAAGTTTTTATAGCGCTCTTTTCTCTCGGTTGGGAATATATCTTTACCTTTATCTCTATACAATTGAATTAGGTCTTTACTATTCTTTCCTATAGCAATTCCTCCTGTTAGTATTGAACCAGTAGAAGTGCCAGCAATCAGGTCAAAGTATTCGTGTAAAAAGTTTCCTTTGCCTTGACTTATAATTTCATTTTCTACTTGTTGAAGTATTTGTGCTGCAACAATTCCACGAATACCGCCACCGTCTAAAGCCAAAATTTTGAAGGACATAGCAATTCTCTTGGATTATTTCTATGGTTATGTTTCTGAAGACAAGCATCATGAGACGAATCGCAATACAGTTGCATTAGCTTTTTTACTCTTATCCGGCTGGAAGATACCTAAGTTTTTTAGAACTGCAATCGCGCAGCGTCTCGTCAGAGGAGAACGCCAAGCAGGGAAAAGAAGAATAAATAGGTAATCTTATAGCGAGAAGAAAGTAGTTATTGAAGGTTTGACTTGAAACACTTACAAATAAATTCAGGGCTTCAAGCTGCAATTTTTGATACAGCGACAAGTCAATACCCTTTGGTTAAAAGGGTAAAGGAGGAAAAACAAGGATTTTCGCCTTTTAGCTTTAACCAAACCACATTGGTCTAGTCTTAACTTTGGATAGATGAAAATCTTGCCAGTTCAAGTATGGCTGTGATGTATAATTATTTGTCTACTACGTAAGCTTAAATACATATTTGCTATAAGAAAGTTAAAGCTTGACCCCGCACTTGCGTATTTATCTGGCCTTTGTCATAAACTATTTCACCGCCGACAATGGTGGTTATAGCCCAGCCGGTGAGGTTCCAGCCTTCAAAGGGACTCCAACGGCATTTGGTTAAAAGTTCTTCGCGCTGCACTGGACGGTATGTGTTTAAATCAACAAGCACTAAATCGGCATCATAACCAGGTGCGATCGCTCCTTTGTTAGGAATACCATAAGCCACAGCCACATTCTTAGACATCCAGTTCACAACTTGAGCAACAGTACACTTTCCCTCCATTGCGGCAGTTAACATCAAAGCTAGGGAAGTTTCTACCCCAGGCATTCCCGAAGGACTATTGGGGTATTCTTGAGCTTTTTCTTCTAGGGTGTGGGGTGCATGATCTGTAGCGATGAAATCAATTACGCCATCGCGCAAAGCTTGCCAGAGAACTTCATTATCGTGGGGCGATCGCAAAGGTGGATTCATCTGTGCTAAAGTGCCAATCTGCTCATAAGCACTAGTATTTAACAACAAATGCTGTGGCGTTACCTCTGCTGTCACCCAACTCGGTTTCTCCTGACGCAGCAAATCTGCTTCCAGCGCTGTTGACATGTGCAGAATATGTAGACGACGTTGATATTTTTGAGAAAGTTTTAATGCTAGTTGGGTTGCAAGCATTGCCGCTTGATCATCTTGAATTTGGGAGTGTACGGCTGGATCGTGAATGTTGGCAAATTCTTGGCGGCGTTGGTTGATTCTAGCTTGGTCTTCGGCATGAACGGCAATCAAGCGATCGCCTTTGGCAAATATCGCAGAGAGTGCTGTCTCACCATCAACCAGCAACTGACCATGCATTGACCCCATGAAAATCTTAATTCCTGGTGTTGGCTTTGCCAAAAGCAAATCTGGGAGATTCTCTGCTGTTGCCCCAATAAAAAAGCCATAATTAACCAAGCACTTTTGTGAAGCTCGGTCTAGCTTGTCATCTAAAGCCTGCTGTGTCGTTGTCAGGGGGCGCGTATTGGGCATTTCCAGAAAAGAAGTGACTCCCCCTTTAGCACAAGCACAACTGGCGGTGAATAAATCTTCCTTGTGTTCTAGTCCAGGTTCCCGGAAATGCACCTGCGGATCAATAACTCCTGGCAACAAAGTTAACCCTTCTGCGTCAATTTCAGTGACTAGTGCCGTTTGGGAGATTTCTGGCGCAACTTCGACTATTTGGCGATCGCGCGTCAACACGTCCCCAATCATCAGTTCACCATTGGGTAAGATTATGCGAGCGCGGCGAATCAGTAAACTTTTTGGAGATGACATAGGATTAAGTTTCTTCAGATAGGGAGCTATGTATTACAGAGAACTATGCTTTTAGGTTAAACTTATTCGCGATCAGAGTAACCAATTTTTGCCGCGCTTTAAAAAAAAGTTTATTTTTAACTTATGAAGCACCTCGTCAATCAATTTTGGATTGACCTTATCCTAGAAGGGATGCAGCTTGGGTCTTTTACATTGGTTTCGTCTGCCAGAGGCGAGTTATGACCCAGAAAAACACGCCCAATCCAAAATCTCAAATCCACAATCTAAAATTGGTAGTCAAGATGCGAACATGACTAGGAAATTAAAATTTTCCCGTATAAGATTAACAGATAAAGTCTCACTAGGCGAGTTAATTACCTACATCTTTCCTTCAGTTAAGTAATTTCATGCAAAATCAAGTGTCTGATAACAACTCTAGTCAACAACCTGATAATTCCTGGATCGCAGAGCTAGGTAGAACAATTGTATTGAGCATTGTTCTAGCTCTGGGAATTCGTACCTTTGTTGCTGAAGCACGCTGGATTCCTTCTGGATCGATGGAACCAACTCTGCATGGTACGCCAAACCAATGGGAGGCAGATAAAATCATTGTCGATAAGTTGAAGTATAGATTTGCTGACCCGCAAAGGGGAGATATCGTAGTATTTTCACCTACCAAAGAACTACAAAAAGAACAATACCAGGATGCTTTTATTAAACGTGTAATTGGCTTACCTGGAGAAAAAATACAACTTAAGGATGGCAAAGTTTATATCAATAACAAACCTCTCCCAGAAGCCAATTACCTCAGTTCTGGGCAGAGCACAGTCATCGATGTTTGCCAATCAGGGCCACAGCCACCTTTTTTGGCAAAACCCCAAACTATACCAGCCGATTCATATTTAGTCCTAGGTGACAATCGTAACAGTAGTTACGATAGTCGCTGCTGGGGTGTTGTCCCTCGCCAGAATATTATTGGACGGGCTGTAGTTCGCTTCTGGCCTCTAAATCATGTTGGAGGAATAGATAAATCGCCAGTATATCCATAATTAACAAATAATCTCGATCGAATAGATAAGTGACAAAAGAATTTTAGATTTTAGATTGGCGACTACAAAATCACCAATCTTTAATCCAAAATCCAAGTTCGCTTCCAGCGCACCAAAAGTGCTAACCAAAATCCAAAATTGCTATGACGCCTTACCTAGCAAAGATTTTACTGTATCCAGTTAAGTCACTGGATGGTGTTGAAGTTGAAAACGTTAGAGTTCTTGCGAGTGGAGCACTACAACATGACCGCGAGTTTGCAATCTTTGACGAACAGGGTAGATTTGTCAATGGCAAGCGTCATCCTAAAATCCATTTACTAAGGTCGCAATTTGCACTTTTAAATAGAACTATCTCGTTACAAATTCCCGATAGTGACTTACAACAAATTTTTCATCTGGATGAAGAACGGCAAGTATTAGAAGCAACTTTGAGCGATTTTTTTGAGTTTGTTGTCACATTAAGACAAAACTCGCTGATGGGTTTTCCTGATGATACATCTTCACCTGGCCCAACAGTAATTAGTACAGCAACGTTAGCAGAAGTAGCTTCTTGGTTTCCCGGTTTAAGTGTAGATGAAATGCGGCGTCGGATGCGTGCCAACATCGAGATTGGTGGTGTACCAGCCTTTTGGGAAGATCAGCTATTTAATGAACAAGATGATTTAGTCTCCTTTCGAGTGGGAGATGTGCATTTTTTTGGGGTTAACCCATGTCAGCGTTGTGTAGTCCCAACACGCGATTCTTATTTAGGAAAAGCTTACCCAAACTTTCAAAAAATCTTTGTAACCCAGCGACAAGCAACTCTGCCAAATTGGGTTGCTTCATCACCTTTTAATCATTTTTATAGATTGAGTGTAAATACCCAATTACCTTCATCATCAGCCGGAAAAATTTTGCAAATTGGCGACAAAGTTGACATACTTCCACAATAAAATTAATATTTCTTCAAAATAAAAAATCCAAAGTAAACTTTTTTGGATTTTTTTTGTTTATAGTGTGAATTTGCATGAAAATTTTAAAATTGTTGTAGTTAAATATAAGTTTTTGTAGAAGTCCAGAGATTTTGAGACTGAGAAATTAAGACATCAGCAATTAAAAATTAAATTTAGGATTGGGTGCTAATGGCGACCTGAATTTTAGAATGGCATACTGGAGCTTATCGGTTAAATTTCAGTTCATCTGAGAACATCTGTTGACACGTTGCCAGATAATACTGAGCAAATTTAAGTGCGATGGAGTAACCGTCCAACTTGGGCGATGTCTACGATGGGCTATACCTAAGCAAAGTTTGAAAATTAGGCGTTGGAGGAACTCAAGTAATAAAACAACTATAAAACGATTTTTTAGTATTTTTTTATACCAAAGTGCCTAAAATATCATAGTCAAAGCGATCGTACGCCGTAATTATGCTGGGATTAAATGTAGCTGATCTGGCAAAAATGCCCCTAGTATATGCTGGGTAAGAATTAAACAACAATGTTATCTAAACTTCAGCCCGTCAAATCTATTAATCGCTTAGTCGGCAAAGTTTATGCCAAGATGCCCCTGAGGTATGTTCTGATTGTGCCCTTTATATTGCAAATTTGTGGGGCGGTGGGACTTGTAGGCTATCTTTCTTATCAAAACAGCCAAAAAGCGGTAAATGAGCTTGCTAATCAATTAGAAAATGAAATTTGCGATCGCATTGAACAGCATCTTGATCGGTATTTAACAACCCCGAAGCAAATTAATCAAATCAACTTAGATGCGATTGAGCTAGGTTTACTCAACCTTTCTGACTTTAAAACCACCGGAAATTACTTTTGGAAACAAATGCGGGTTTTCAATATTGGCTATAACAGCTTTGCTAATTCCAAAGGTGAATTTATCGGTGTTGAACGTCTAGATAATGGCAAGCTCTTGATTAATGAAGTTAGTGAAAAACATGGTATAGGAAAACTTTATGTTTATGCTACAGACAACCAAGGAAATCGCCGCCGTTTCCAGGAAGTCAAAAATTACGATCCTCGCATAGAAGCTTGGTATGCAGATGCAGTCAAGACAGGTAAACCCGTCTGGAGTCAAATTTATCAATGGGAAGATAAGCCAGAAATTTTATCCATATCTTCCAGTTATCCTGTTTACGATAAAAATCGCAAATTTGTTGGGGTGATTAGTGTTGATTTACTCTTGTCACAAATCGGCAAGTTTTTAGCGAGCTTAAAGATCAAACAGTCGAGTAAAACTTTTATTTTAGAGCGTTCTGGGTTAATAGTGGCTTCTTCTACTAGTGAGCCACCGTATACCATCATTAATGGTAAAGGAAAACGTCTATCAGCATTAGATAGTCAAAATCCTTTAATTAGGCTCACAACTCAGTCCTTGATTAAACGCTTTGGCAGTCTTAAGTTTATTGGCCAGAAGCAACAGCTAAGTTTTACCGCCGATGGAATAGTTTATTTTGTGCAGGTAAAAAGCTGGAAGGACGAACTGGGTTTAGATTGGCTAATCGTGGCGGTGATTCCCGAAGGCGAATTTATGGAGGAAATTAACGCCAATAACCGCATCACCATTTTGCTGTGCATAGTTGCTTTTTTAGTAACTACAAGAATTGGCGTTTTAACTGCTCGCTGGGTAATTAAGCCGATTTTACAATTAAACATATCAGCAAAGAAAATTGCTAAAGGTGAATGGGAGCAAACACCAGAAATTCAGCGTTCCGATGAACTTGGGGAATTAGCCAAGTCATTTGAAACTATGGCAAAGCAACTCCAAGCATCCTTTAAGGCTTTGTCGGCAAAGAATGCCCAGATGCAAGTCTTAAATGAGGCGCTATCTCACAGTCAGAGTCGGCTCACTCAATTTTTAGAAGCCATGCCAGTAGGTGTATTTATCATCGATGCTGAAGGTGAACCTTATTATACAAATCAAATTGGGCAGCAAATTCTAGGTCAAGGAGCGATCGCAGAAATTAGTGCCGAAAAATTATCAGAGGTATATCAAGCTTACCTTGCTGGGACAGATCAACTTTACCCCAGCGATCGTATGCCCGTTTTGAGAGCATTGCTTGGGGAAAGTTCCAGGATTGATGATATGGAAATTCGCTGTTGTGACAAGATTATTCCCATTGAAGTTTTGGGAAAACCAATTTATGATGAATCGGGAAATCTTGCTTTTGCGATCGCGACATTTTTTGATATCACCCAACGCAAACAAACAGAAAAACTATTAGCAGAATACAATCGCACCTTAGAAGCTCAAGTAAAAAAACGGACTGAAGAGTTTCAGCAAGTTATTGAGCAACTGCAAACCACCCAAGAAGAACTGATTCAATCGCAAAAAATCGCTGCACAAGAACAACAAGCAGCCGTTCGGGAAGCAGCGCGAAGCGCCGCCGCTAACCTCGCCAAAAGCGAATTTCTTGCTAACATGAGCCACGAATTGCGTACCCCACTCAATGCAATTCTTGGTTTCACCCAAGTCATGAGCCAAGATTATTCGCTATCTGGTGAACATCAAGAAAACTTGGCAATTATTAATCGGGCTGGCGAACATCTACTCAACTTAATCAACGACATTTTAGAAATGTCCAAAATCGAAGCTGGCAGAATCACATTAAATTACAGCAGCTTTGACTTAATTCATCTGTTGAAGAACTTAGAAGAGATGTTGCACTTGCGGGCTGCATCTAAAAATTTAGAATTACTGTTTGAATATGCACAAGATATTCCTAAATATATAGAAACGGACGAAAATAAACTGTGTCAAGTTTTGATTAACCTCTTGGGAAATGCCATCAAATTTACTGATACGGGGAAGGTGACACTAAGGGTAAGACTGGGGACTGGGGAGATGAGGGAGCAAAATCTTCCTCATCCCCCTCATCTCTTTTTCGAGGTACAAGACACTGGCTGTGGTATTAATCCACAAGAAATTAGCTTGTTATTTGAGCCTTTTGAGCAAACCGAAATCGGCAGAAAATCCCAACAAGGAACGGGATTGGGTTTGGCCATTAGCCGTAAATACGTGCAACTGATGGGAGGAAATATTACTGTCAGCAGTATGCCTGGTGTTGGTAGTACATTTACTTTTGATGTTCGGATTGCTCTAACTTGCCCCAGAGAAATCCCGACAAACCAAATTAAATCTCGAATTCTCGCTTTAGCACCTACTGAAAAAGCGTACCGGATCTTAGTAGTTGATGACTCTAAAGAAAGTCGTCTGTTGTTGGTTAAAATACTTACATCTCTAGGTTTTGAAGTCAGGGAAGCTACCGATGGGACTGAAGCGATCGCTAATTGGGAATCTTGGCAACCACACTTGATTTTTATGGATATGCGAATGCCGATCATGGACGGCTACGAAGCCACAAGAATCATTAAAGCTAGAGAAATAGAGCATGGTAAACCAGCCAAGACGTTGCGGAGGTTCCCAAAATTTAAACAACTGGCATCATCGGGGAGCCACTACCTTGCGGGAGGGTTAACCGATTCAGGCGACTGTGAAGTTCTCAAAGTTGTACGCAAAGCGTCTCCCACAGAAGAAGCAACTGATGTCATGGGAAATGATCCTTTTAGTGCATCCACATTGCGATCGCGATCGCAAACCATCTTGGCTCCTCCTTACGACTTCTCTGGAGCAACGCAGGATTGCTTCAATACACGCACGATCATTATTGCCCTAACTGCTAGCGCCTTTGAGGAAGAACGTCAGAAAATTTTATCCATTGGCTGTGATGATTTTATTCGCAAGCCATTCACACAGGAAGTATTATTGGAAAAACTAAGCCAACATCTGGGTGTAAAGTATGACAAAGTAGAAACCACAAACACAGGAACTGTCGATCAACCGACACAAATGTTTGTCAATGTTGCCGAACTCCTAAGCCGGTTATCACAAATGTCACCTGAGTGGCTACAACAGATCCATTATGCCGCAGCCAGCTGTAGCGATGAACTGATTTTAGAGTTACTCAAGCAAATTCCAGCAGATGATGGTCAACTTTTCCAAGTTCTTAGGGATTTAGCAAATAACTACCAGTTTGAGAAAATCATGGAATTGACTATAACAAACATAGAATGAATTACGAGCATTTAGACCCTGATAAAAAAGATATTTTGATCGTTGACGATATGGCGGACAACCTCCGGGTTTTGTCTTCCATATTGGCAAGAGAAGGGTATAACGTTCGTAAAGCCTTGAACTGGCAAATGGCACTGACGGCAACTCAAACAGTATTACCGGATTTGATTCTACTCGATATTATGATGCCAGAAGTAGATGGCTATGAAATTTGTCAGACCTTTAAAGCTTCGGAACTAACAGCCGATATTCCAGTGATTTTTATTAGTGCTTTAGATGATGTTTTTGACAAAGTTAAAGCCTTTAAGGTGGGTGGTGTAGATTACATCACCAAGCCTTTTGAGTTTCAAGAAGTTTTAGTGCGCGTGCAAAATCAACTGGCATTGAGATCGGCACGATTAGAAATATTGAAACTAAATGTTGAATTGGAACATCGGGTAAAACAGCGAACTGAGGAGCTAGAAAAAGCTCTACAAAAACTCCAGCAAGAAATTAATTCCCGCCAGAAATTGCAAAGTCAACTGCTAGATATAGCACTGCATGATTCACTGACTGGATTACCAAACCGAGTTTTGTTTATCAGGCGACTAGAAAATGCTCTCAATCGGGCAAAGCAAGAATCTAGTTATCAGTTTGCAGTACTTTTTTTGGACTGCGATCGCTTCAAAGTTATCAACGATTCCCTTGGTCATTTGGTAGGAGATGAATTGCTGATAGCCATCGCTCGTCGCCTGCAAGGATGTCTAGTAACTATTGATACTCTAGCCCGATTAGGCGGGGATGAATTTGGAATTCTCCTAGAAAATATTACAGATATCAACATAGCAATCCAAGTTGCCGAACGAATTATCCAACAGCTATCACTTGCTTTTAACTTGTCAAGATATGAAGTATTTATGAATGCCAGTATTGGTATTAGTTGGGGCAATAAAGATTACGATCGCCCCGAATATTTGCTGCGGGATGCTGATACGGCAATGTATCGAGCTAAGGCTCAAGGAAGAGCTAAATATCACGTTTTCAATCCAGCGATGCATCAGGAAGCTATTCAGCTTTTAGAGTTAGAAAATGACCTGCGAAGGGCTGTTGAGAGGCAAGAATTCCTTGTTTACTATCAGCCAATTGTTTCTCTAACTACAGGCAGAATTTCTGGATTTGAAGCCTTGGTGCGCTGGCAACATCCGATTCGTGGTTTGATTGCTCCCACAGAATTTATTCCTGTGGCTGAAGAAACAGGTTTGATTAATGCCATCAATACTTGGGTATTACAGTCAGCTTGTCATCAATTAAGCATCTGGCAACATCATCCAGTGACACCAGAACCCCTAACGATGAGTGTCAATTTGAGTGCAAGGTTATTTTTACAGCCAAATTTGGTAGAACAAATTGACCGAATAATTTATGAAAATAAAATAAACTCTGCATACTTGGAATTAGAAATTACCGAAAGTGTAATTATGGAAAATACTCGGGCAATTAAAATAATTCTTCAACAATTAAAGCAGCGAAAAATAAAGTTGATTATGGATGATTTTGGTACTGGATATTCTTCTTTAAGTTATCTGCATAGTTTTCCATTCAATGCACTCAAAATAGATAAATCTTTTGTCAAACGGATGCAAGAAAACAAAGAGAATATGGGGTTAGTACCTGCAATGATTGGTATTGCCAACTCAATGGGGATGAGTGCGATCGCAGAAGGTGTCGAAACACAAGAACAATTAGCCCTGTTGAGAAGCTTAAACTGTAATTTTGCTCAAGGATATCTGTTTTCTGAACCCGTAGAACAACAATTAGTTCTTAAATTACTTGCCTCAGCACCTCAATGGTAGATATCTAGTAGATAAGATAAAAAATCTTATTTTTGACCCCTGGCTAGATAATCTACGCATACTATATACTATACTGCTCTAAGCAGGCTATCAGGATCGTAAAGCTCATCACTGACCAATAGCTTTGATAGTCTGTAAAACTCTCCATGCACAGTGGGAGTTAAACTATAAATATAAGTATTTTGGGGAAATTGGTCAATAAATTTCAGGGTAATTTCAAAGAACCATTTACTACGCTCAATAACTATACGCCTAGCTTTTGATAATAATGCATTTTAATCAAACTAACCATCATAAAAGAAATATTTTGGTGGTCGATGATACCCCGGATAATTTGCGGCTTTTATCAGCAATGTTGACTGCACAAGGTTTTGAAGTTCGCAAAGCCTTAAATGGGAAAATGGCACTGACTGCGTGTCAAATGGTTTTACCTGATGTGATTTTACTGGATATTAATATGCCAGGGATGGATGGCTATCAAGTTTGTCAACAACTGAAAGCTGATGATAAAACTTGTGAAATCCCAGTAATTTTTATTAGCGCCCTGGATGATGTTGTAGATAAAGTAAAAGCTTTTGATGTTGGTGGTGTAGATTATATTGCAAAACCTTTTCATGGGGCAGAGGTAGTATTGCGAATTGAAAATCAGATTAATTTACGTTTGCTCCAAGTTAAACTACAAGAAAAAAACTTTTTACTCCAACAGGCTCTTGACAATTTGAAAGCCTCTCAAGTTCAACAAATTCAGAACGAAAAGATGGTGGCGCTGGGGCAGTTAGTGGCTGGACTGGCTCATGAGATTAATAACCCAATCAGTTTTATTTATGGAAATCTCCAATATGCTGGTCAATATGTGCAAGACCTAGTGAATATGATTGAGGTCTATCAACAGGAATATCCCAAACCCACACCAAAAATTCAGCAAATAGCCAAAGATGTAGACCTTAATTTTATGATTAAGGATCTGCAAAGTCTGATAGGTGCAATGTATAGAGGCTCTGATCGCATTCGGGAAATTGTACTGGCGCTACAACACTTTTCTCGGCATGATGAAGCAGAGATGAAGCGGGTAAATATTCATGAAGACATCGAAAACACTTTGGTGATGTTACAACATCGGCTCAGGGAAGCAGCCGATCGTCCGGCAATTGTTGTAGTCAAAGATTATGGTAACTTGCCCCTAGTCACTTGTTATGCAAGTGAGCTAAACCAAGTATTTATGCATCTGTTAAATAATGCTATTGATGCAATAGAAGAGGGAGTGGGGAGTGGCGAGTGGGGAATGGGGAATCAATCTTCTACTTCGTACTCCCTACTCTCTACTCCCCAAATTCGGATTCATACAGAGGTGACAGACTTGAATATGGTCAAAATTGCGATCGCTGATAATGGTCTTGGTATTGAAGAGTCTTTGCGATCGCGTTTATTTGACCCATTTTTTACCACAAAACCTGTGGGCAAAGGTAGTGGGCTAGGATTATCTATTAGCTATCAGATTATCGTCCAAAAACACCGGGGAAATATTACTTGTACCTCAGATGTTGGCAAAGGAGCAGAGTTTGCGATCGAAATTCCTATAGAGCAACCTGATATCTCATCGCAATTTTCAAAATCGGAAAATGGATTGGGGATTGGGGATTAGGGAGATGGAGAGCAGAGAAGCAGGGGGAGCAGGGGAGCAGAGGGAGCAGGGGAGCAGGGGAGAATAATAATGCCCAATAACAAATGACTAATGACTAATGACAAATGACAAATGACAAAAATCTTACTTGTTGAAGATGATGAATTATTTCGGCTTGGTCTGCGGATGCGGTTGCAACAAGAAACCAGCCTGGAGATTGTCGCAGAAGCAGAAGATGGGGAACAAGCTGTAGAATTAGCAAATCGCTATCCTGTGGATTTGGTCTTGCTGGATATAGGTTTACCAGGTATTGGCGGAATTGAGGCTTGTCGCCAAATCAAACAGAAGCACCCAAATT